>Ga0316216_1000105_pt1 | contig 11966 bp, 8 predicted proteins | sample NRE6metagenome_FD_207800 | JGI IMG/M metagenome (GOLD analysis project Ga0316216, IMG submission 207800) | Spruce roots microbial communities from Maridalen valley, Oslo, Norway - NRE6 | ecosystem: Host-associated > Plants > Roots > Unclassified | place: Norway: Oslo | collected 2017-09-15
CAAAGCAAAAAAGGAAAGAGCAGTTCATTCTTTTCCCGCCAATCCCGTAGCGGAGAAAGTGTCGTAGCGTAGCAAGCCTTTCCCATATCGGGAAGCATTAGTTAGTAGGTCTGCTATCTCTACCCCTTCCCGGAAGGCTATGTCTCCTATATCTACCCCATTCTGGTAGGGGAGTTTAGAGTGCTATTCCCTACTAGCATTAGTTCAAGTGAGGAGTGGGTAGCCTAGCAATATTAGTTCACGGGGATAGTTATTACCTAAGGATAGGTAACCTAACAATAGCTAACTATCAATCAGTAGTAGTAGTAGGGGATAGGTAACCTAGCAATAGCTAGCTATCAATCAATAGTAGCAGTAGTAGGGGATAGGTAACCTAGCAATAGTAGTGGGGAGTGGGAAAGGATGCATGAATATGTATGGGGAAGAAGCTAAGAATAAGAGGCATTCTCGTCCTAGCAGCCGCCCGCCCCCTGCAGTCTCGTCACCGCAGACCATTCGGGATGGATTGGTGTGGTCTACGCCTGGGACAATATAAAACCATGAACGAATAAGGGCTAAGAGAGAGAAAGGCATGAATATTGGCTACTGATTGATTGTGAGGCCCCAACCGGCCCTTCCCTTCCAGGTACCCTCCTCCCTCTGCGCGCCCTCCCTTCTACCCGACCAACAAGCAAGCAGAGAGGCCTTTTGGTTTCCTAGTTTCATGTTGCAATTCAATTAAACAACGAAGCTAGTTATAAGTGAGAAATAGATGGTCCGAACAATCAGACAGATCGAATCATGCATGTAGCAAAAAGGTGAAAATCTATCTCTTTGTTGCCTCAGCGGCATACATCACTGCACTTCCACTTCACACCTCTTGATTTGATCGTGCGTGAAAATCGCCATGACCTTCCTCTCTTACTCCATCACCTGCAAGGAGAGTCCTGCAACCTGACTCTCGGGAATGAATAGGGAAGCACTCCTGGGTGGGCTGACTTCAATTACGTTACGCCTTAGATGCTTTTAGTAGTTACCGCACTACCCAGTACCGCACGATAACTGGTACACCAGAGCCGCCTTCCTGGTCCTCTCGTACTAGGAACACTCTCAATAAAATGCTCTAACGCCCGCATCCGGATATGGTGTCCCATCTCTGCTTCGACATTACCCAACTCACAGGTGCTCCCTTAGAACGTCGGAAATAGCCTCGAGGTGCCGGATGAGTCACTGTTATCCTTATTTTCACTCAGGGTTTACCGACCCTTCAGGACCTTTATCGTAAGATTGGGGTTTAGTAACTTTTGAATATATATATATATATATATATTCAACAGAGAAATGTAACCTCTCCCTTTCTCAAAAGTATATTCGACCTTAATATGTGGTGCTGCATCGCCCCAAAACTAGTTCTAATCGATGACTTGAGAGGGGGAAATCCCCGGAGAAGATGTTAGAATTCTCACTTGACCCGTCACAGGATAAGATGGATAGAGTAGGTTCAATAGCATTCTATTCTTTTGATCCGAGGAGGTAGAATTCTCAGTGAACAAGACCATTTCTTCCTGCAGCATCGATAGAGATACGATTCAAGCAGTAGGCAGAACCATTTCATTGAGTATGCAACTTCTAATTCTAGATGGTAGAGCCCTCTATCTATCGAAGAAACCTGCTGTAAACCTGATTTTAGAAGCAAGATCAGCCTTCTGTTTCAAGCTGATTGCCCCAGTGAGTGCACCAAATAAAGTGAGCTCAAGAGCTCAAGATTCTTATTGGAAATATCCTTTTTCGTGCAACTAAGGCAACTTTTGTTCTATTCATTCACTTCCTCCATCCAAGCTTAGGAGCATTCTATTTCGGAGTAGCTATAGCACTTCTGTATCTCATCCAAGTAGAGTAGCTTGGTTGGGTACATACCGATTCATTCAGCAAGTTGATTCCCCTACCTCGAGATAGAAGCTAGAGTAGTTTCTTTATTTGGGTTATCCACCGAAATTCTCCCATGATTCAACAAATTGACACATAGAATAACACTTTTATGGCCGAACACGTAGGCAGTCGCGCCCTCGCATAGCGCTGGACTCGAGTAATTGATTGAACCTGAATGAATCTCCAACTAAGATAGCCATGTAGTTCGGTTGTGCCAGTCTTAAGCGGCATCATACCGATACGGATTAGCAACCTATGTTAGCTGGTATTATCCGTTGTATGGGAATGTCCCGCTGAGAAAAAGAAGTGAGAAGTGGAGTATGCCATGATTGGTTCGGTACTGATATAGCTTTGGAATTCACCTTTTTTCCGGGAAATAGAAACTAAATATTGCACTGGGCTTGTGGATTCAACCTTTCTCCCATTAGCAACTGAGAAAGCCAATTTCACCCTTTGAACGATTTAGATTCACAAAAAAGAGGTTGCATTATGTGTTATTCATCCATTCCTACGTAGAGCACCGAAAGCCCTGTAGTTGTATCGATTCCTTTCGAAATCAGATTGCCACAGAAATACAAAATAAAATGTTATGCCAGCCAATATCTGATGTGTAACATTCTCTTTGTCTAAGGTTAAGGAGCAACGGTATTGTTTTTTTAAGACTCTTCACAAAACTCACGAGTAAAGGACTTGGTCAATCACTTACGGTGATGAATGTGTATGGTTCGTATGATGGTAAACAACAGTTTTGGGATCAATTATTTTAACTAAGGGTACTTTATTCCAGGATAAGTTCTAGTTCTCGTATTATCAATAGGGGTGAAAGGAAATCCGATGCATCAAACACCTATATGAGCTCTCTTCTACTTGCTATAATCCATGTGACTCGCGGCTTCTATGGACAGGTTCCATGCTATATCCAGTTGCCTAGGATCAGTATTGAACCAACTAGATCCGATGGCACTACCGAACCAACTCTCTTATTCGTCGGGCATCAATCCAATACAACAGTTGGGCTTAAACCGTGCAGTCAAAAGAATGAGTCCGCTTATGCCAGAATAATTGAAGCGACAAGAAGGTTAATGCTCCCACATCCATAGCATTCGTTTCAGTTCTTTGAGTTGACGTTGGCGCTGTAGGACAGATCTCGGTTTATGACTCGGTTCGAATACTCATAGGCTTTCTTTGGTTAAATCATTTATTTAAAAAAAAAAAAGTGAGAGTGATTAAAATGGGTGAAATCCCTTCAGGTGAATTCTGTGGTATTCACGGATCTCCCAAAGAATGGATTATGGCTTAAATTAAAGCAGGAAATATTCGATTTTGCCCCGCTTTCTGGTTGCTAGGCGGAGCCCAAGTATGTCACCCTCTCTGAGAAACATGCTCGGAGAGAACGTAAAAGAATAAACTTGCATGTCGGAACCTGTAATGCAAAGAATCATTGAACAGAAAGATGAATACTACGGTAGATGTCTGAATGCTGGGAATGCCAAGGCTAAACGAACGTACAAAACCGAATGCAGGAGTAGGAACAGAGGGTGCAGTCACATGATGTGCTCTACTTGTGTGGGCTCATCAAATGATTGCTAAGTGATTCCGGCTGAACATCGATATGAATATTCTACTGGGTGAAATCTAAAAAAGCATTTTGACATCTTTTCCCTTTGTACCCCCTACCCACATCTGAAGGGTGCCATAGGGCTAGCGAAAGTAGCCATATGAGTGAACAAATAGGAAGTGAGTGAATCAAGGTGGGAGTTGTTTAAAGTGCTCTCCCACATCCAATATTAATCTTCTCCCCTAGCGGGGAAGATGGGAAAACACCCAGTTGAGGTGGGATGAAACAGATAGACAGGTTCCATCTTTCAAATCATTTTTCCGGGAGGATGTCTAGTCATTAAAAAGTGTGATCTTAAGTACCAATTTCACCCTCTCAGACTGAATATGCCAGTGAAAGATTGGCATGCAAATAAGCAGGTACAAACTAATTGACCTTTTTTGGTAGAGCCATCCGTATCGGTAAAACGCTGTAATGCTCCCAAGGAGTAGTAGGTATGAATCCCCATTGATGCACCTACCACCGTACATGATCTTGCTTCAACATCTCTAACTAGACACAGAAAGTACCTGCGCATGGCATTTCGTGGATAAAAATGGAAAGATTCCCCATAAGCCCCATACCCATATTTGGAATCAAAGTTCCATTCTTAGTAGAGTTTTCAAGCTACTGGGCTGGGGAAGGATCGTCGGCTATGGACAACTTTCTAACAAGCTGATGGGCCGAACAATGCTAATAACGGGGACTCATGGGCTTAACAGATGGTAGCTTAAGCAACCCTTTCATAGATGCATTATTCACCAAGTGGAGTAGTTCGGTTCCTATCGGTGGTAGTGATTAGTGCAAGTCCATGATTGCTTTTATTCCCTCTTGCCCTGTCCTTGATGGGAGAGCACTTCGTGTAGTAAGCCAATGTTTCTGGTTACTCCTGCTGGAGGCATACGAGGATTCGTACTAGCAGGTTCTGTCAGCCCCTCTATTCTTCCACCTATCCCGACATTTGGGCAATACGATGGATGGCCTGGGTGCTTGATCAGTCTTTCACTAGTGCATGCTTTAACAACGACGTACATATTGGTGCTTACATATCCGTCTGCATGTATCCTTCATTCACTTTAGCCGAGTGGATGTATTGGTCCTGTAATTGAGTGCTTCTCCAGCTAACCTTACTTCTCTCTTATCCCAGTCATTACCTACGGCTAAACGCTTGAATCCGAGTACTGGTTTTTGGTTTATACACCCACGTATGCATGTCCCACAACCCTTGACTTGGATCTGTCTTTATGCACCGAGCGCTCTTCATGCCCTATCTACAAGTATTCCGTAGTGAACCTAAGAATGAGTACATCATACTTGGTTGTATCCTGCAAGGTGGGTAGTCTATGGCGACATTCCCAACACTACTTACTCTTAGCAGCATGAGCTACGTCCGCCTATGTACTTCACCTGATCTTGCTTAGTAAAACGCTCTTACTTAACCAAGCCGACGTTGAGATCCATAGTTGGGGATTATCGCCAGTATTCTGTGGTAGTGATACTTTTACTATCCCTCTATCGAGCGGAGAACATGGATAGCCTATCTATTTGGTTAACTCATCTTTCCTGTCATTGCACAAGCCGAGACATCTCCAAGCTTATTCAGTGCAGATCAGTGAGCACTAATGATTTGTTTGATAGTCTCCATAATTGAGATATAGAGAGTCTCGAGACATATGGACTACTTTCTTGTGCATTCCGAGTACGTGATTAGTAGCATGAGCAGCAGGAGACAACCTTTTCTGCATCTTCTGTACTCATCTTTCTGACAACCCCAAGAGAGACAATAACTTCTCTCGGGAACGGCATAAAGAAAATCATATTGGGTTTGCTCCCGAGATTGGATTGCACCAAAAAGTGCGATCTTAACTCACCATTTCAAGAGTCAAAGGTGAATTCTCTCATAGAGCGCAGTCAATTCACTAATAAAAGGTAGCATTGCGAATGCTTAATGGATCGTTCCGCGAAGTCCCAAGAGTTCCATCAATGTTAGTTATAACAAGGGATTTATGTATGTTCTTATGCTATGAAGGGGCTCACGGAGCATGTGGCGAAGGTTAGAGAGATAGGGAGGTAGGGCATGAGAAACGAAAAGCCGAGATCTCTTCGTGGGCAAGATGCGTGGGCTGATTGCTGACGACGGGCTGTATGTTCGTTGTTCGTACTATACGAAACGAAGACATGAATAATATGGAGCCAGTGTATAATCGCCTAATGTCTTTGGTGGAATCGAGGGGCCATATACATAGAACTAGGGGAGAGAATGGTTTTCACTTAGCGATGGGTCTAATTCAATGAAGACGCGTCAGCTCTTTCTCCAAGGACCTCCAAACACCCCTCATGTTATCCTTACTTACTGATTGTCGGAGAGCCTGAGAGCCCTTCACGGACGTATGAATGATCGGGTGGGGGCCTACGACGGTTGGATATTAGATGAGCGAGTTGAACAATATGGAGGAAGGGTTTGGTTCAATTACAGATATTATATTAATACCTTTATGTATGATCTGAAGAGAAAGAAAGCTAGATCAAAAGAAAGTCGCATATAGAAAAATAAGACAACGTGCATGCCTGCCTATAGTAATCCATGTTAGGTAATGAGTACCCTTTTCCGATGGATACGGACGGATTTGAAATCCCAAATCGAGCGGGAAGAGTAGGATTAATGCGGGCCGATTGGCAACTTCTTCATAACCTCAAGACCATACTTTCTTTCTTCCTTCTCAAAGTTCCATAGTCGACTTCGTACCCCTCAATCCCTTTGAAATGGTCAATCGAGTGTCTAAAGACGATGGCGGACATTATGGTCGAGTGTGTTTTAAAAGACCCGACCCTTTAGTTAATAAATTAGAGGCTTTACGTTCGCTGGCAATGGCTGGCTGGGTGGGATTGGGACCCAATGAGGTCACCTACCTTCCTTTTGATCGATCCTACCTTCCTTGCTATTATATCATTAGGTGCAAGCTCTAATTTCTTTCTCATGCACAGACAACTTCCACCCACTTATGAAAGTTTAAGCAGGATTGAATTTGTTCGAATCAAACAACAAAGGTGCATCATCATGTTGAATCAAAATGCTACTTCAAACAGCAAAGGTGCATCATCAGGATCACTTGCTTCTTCTACGGGTGTTTACCCCGGATCTACGACTGGCTTTGGCTCTCGATCTTACTTTGTTGGGCCTTCGAAAGGGCCTTCGACTTGACGTATAAATACAATTCTTTAGGGGAAGGCAAGTGGCGATAAAGCGATTTTTCATGCCCATTTAAGTGGTTTATCCCTCACCTGCGAACCCATCCATCCATAGGTGAGGGACTTATTCTCTTTCCCCTAGATAGATGCTCTAGAAGTGTCCCAACCTAATAGAAGTAATTTGGGATCAATTTCTATGCATGAGGTCCCCACCTGCCTATTACAAATATAGATGGATTTATGAAGGGATAGAGGAGACCGACGAAAACCTTATATATAAGTTCTCACTGGCTTGGATTTTTAGATTGGTTCGATAGAAAAGAAGAAACTAGGTAATGCCTACGATCATAAGGTCTAATTAAGATTATGTAATCTCCACTAATCGTCACTTATGGCTATCTACATTGGAGGCTATCGGCATTCCAAAAGCACTAGTAATGAAAGCACAAACTATGCTTGCTTTTTGACTAGATCTCGATCCTTAGTTTTAGGCTCTGTTGCTGTTGGTGCTACTTCTGGATCCACAATTACTGAAACGACTACTACTGTTATCTTATACCGCCGATATCCTTTCTTATTGACCAAAGAGTGCGTACTCAGGCCAGGGTAGGAATTCTTCTGTTAAGAAGCTTGTGAAGCTGAGTGAGTAGAGCGAGGTAGAACAAGGTAAGTAGGGCGAGACCAGGAAGGAGGGTAAGACCAGGGTGAGACATACATACATCTTTCCTTATTGGATTGGTTTTCATATGAAACCATGTATTGAAGGCAGACAGTGCTATAATGCATGAAGAAGCTCGAAGTTTAGTAGGGTAATACTAGGTCGGGCTAGACCCAGTCGGGCAATCTCTTGTAAAACATAATCAGGTGGGCTCAGGTGATGCATACTCGGGCCTAAGGCAGACTCCGGTGTAACGACCTACCGTATTTATTGGTTGGCCCCGAAGAAACATGTGATTTTGGTAAGCGTTTCAACGTGAGAACGCTGGACACCCACCAAAGTAGAACGAGGTCAGGTCAAGACGAGACAGGAGGTAGTAGGGTGCAGGACATACATACTTTCTTTCTTATTGATTGGCCCATAAAAAATAATTATTGAGGGCAGACACAATTATAATATAATGCATGAATAAGCTCGAAGCCGAGTAGGGTGAGAGAGAGATTAGTTCGGGCGTGATCATAAGTGAGGTGAGACCAGGTCCGGGCAGACATCTTTTCTTATTTGTCATTTGAAACATTAGATTTCTGGTAGGCCCTTCCCTTCCGCCGATGGCCGGAATAAAGAAAGGGGGAGGATGGTAAGGTAGGGTGAGGTTAAACCGGGAAATACCAGGTAGGGAAAGACCAGAGGTGAGGCGTAGAAATCTTTCCTTATTGATTGGCCTAATCAACTATTTATCGAGGCACTTCATGAGAGGATGGTTTCCATAACTCCTTTCTTCCTTACCTGAGCAGAGCGAGCGAAGGTAAGTTCCCTTACGCTGCTATGCTGCCTATCTTATAGTTAAGTAAGTCATAACCTTAGGTGGATTTTGGTTGGTCCCCTCACCCCTCCAGAGTGGCACTGCACCATCCCACCAATCTCTGACGTTCGTACGACTTCAATGCTGGCAGGGTCAGAATGTAGGTTATCCCAGAATAGGCTGGCTGGCTCAGTTTCATCGTACTTATGTTACTCTGATATTTTCATAGAATAAGATGGACAGTCAGGTAGGAACCATATTACATTTATCCTACTTACCTATCACATTAAAGGATGGAGGACCTACGACCTCATAGCTTGCTTATGAGCCGGCTGGGGATTGTGGATAAGTCATTGTACGAGTGGGGCGGGGTGAACAGATTGCTGGAATTGCTGGAGGGCTACATGGGATGGATCGATGAAAGGATATATTATATATTATGGAGATATTTCTCTTAATTGGAATCGTTACACTATTCTTGGTTGGAGGTTGGATAGCGCTAGCTCCCATCGTGGAGTGGGGTAGTTACTTATATTACATATATAATTACACACAATCGGGTGGCTCGAGGAAGGAAGAATTGGCAATAGAGTGGCTGGCTGGCTAGAAAGGAATCTGTTTGAAATTCACCTCTGTATTGCTGGTCAGGTTTGGAACAAGTTGTCCTTTTTTGGGGGGGTTTACGTTACGTGTGATTTCACTTTGGGGGGAAGGTTCACACTGGCGCACCCGAGGACTACGAAAGAAGAAGGATAAGCCCTCCTCTCTGTAATAGGATCTTCTGGTAAAGCCCTCCTTTCTCTAGTTCAAACTACAAACAAACTATACTTCAAATAGATTACTCATAGTCGGGAGCTGGGAACAGATATTGAGATAGATGGTCCCACAGAGTTCGTCCCACTTAGTGAGGTGAGAGAGACGGTCCCAGAGCCTTATGAAAGAAATCTGGTCCGTTCCATTATATTGGTCAGAAGGAAGGAGATTCAATACCTAGTTCATACGAATATAGCTTAATGTAATTAAAGTACAGTCCCGTTAGCCAATGAGATAAAAGTGACAAACAGGAACAGTACGTTAGATGAGGAGTTGGAGACGTTAGATCAGTTCCGTTAGCTGTATAGGAATTAGTTAGATAAGGAATTATAGTTGCGTTAACTGCAGAGGAATAAATCCCAGTTGCATACCAAGTGCTTAGCCAAAGGGAATAACAGGCCATACCAAGAGCGTGAGCTGAAAGAAATAACAGTTCGTACCTGGAGCTGAGCCGAAGATGAGAATCCATACGATATTAGCATTAACAAAAGACACTACGTACGACATTACGGGTGGGATGAAGGAAGGAAAGGTCTCGGATAAAGATGGAGGCCCCGCGACTCGGACCTCACCCTATATTTCTTCCCCTAAAATTACACTGGAACATGACACTTATATTTCTTCCTCTCAAATCGCTATGCTCAGGTAAAATGTATACATTCATTCTATTCCTTTCCTTATCGATAAAGAAATGATTGATTCAGAGTGTGTGAACTGCGCTTAGGGTAAAGAAGTAAAAGATTAGGTAAAACAAAGAGAAACTGCGAACGGTAAGTGGTTTAAACTATGCTAGAGAAGAATCATACGACGAAAGGGCTCACCAAGTAAGTTACGTGAGGAAGTAGCTCACCTGAAGAATGAAGGTGAGGAGAGCTTATTTATGAGCTGATTAGTGAGCTGACTAGTTAGATAGAAATGGGGTAGTTCATGATAGACATAGTTAACAATAGACGTTCACAGGAGAATAGATTAATTAAGAGAAGCCATTCAAGTCACTCGCTAGTAATTATAGGGTTTCACGTCAGGGCTACACTCGCTATTCCGGCTGCACTCGCTATGCATTATAAGGTTACACGTCAGTGATATCCAACGTGTACAGGAATTCCAGCTTCCATCATATACATTCATTCGGGAGGGGAAGCGAGAATAGTTCGTATCTGTACTTTCAGCTTGACCAACGGTAAGGAATGGGCGAAGCCACCATTCATAGGGACGTTTCTCGAAACATTGACAATATTGGTGGTAATGTCCATCTGTAGGCTTAGGGAAATTGGAAAGCAATGTAATGGTGTGGGGATTCATTCCCCAGCACAGTAAGAAAACTATCTTTCTCCAAATGATGCACAAGAAAGAGACTTTAGGAAGACCAACGGCCAAGCTCAAGTATCCATGTTTATCATTCATCACTGACTTTATGGAAAGCGTACCTTTGACTTGACGACTACCTTATTTGGTGAAAAGTAGTGATACAACGCATGAAAATGGAGCCACATTTTACGCGGTTTATCCCTAACCCAACTAGCATCCTCCATCACACTGATTCCAGCGAACGAACGCTCCATGATTCCAGCGCACGCTTATGGAAGGAAGGCGAAGCCGTACATTCATTCATTGAATTGTAGATTAAGATTTTTAGTCTGTTTGTTCTAGGAAGAGGATGCGCAATCAGGCTCGACCAAAGGGTGTTAACGCTCACTCATCATATGGGTGAGGGAGAGGAGAACTCCGATCCAAAAGATCCTTCCGTGGGCTTACTGAAAGAAGGGTTTTAAAGGTAGGGCGATTTGTTCTGTTCGGGGTCATTTTTATGTTTTTATTCCCTGTTCCCGAGAAACCCATCAAAGAAAGTGTATCACTACCAAAGATGAGATGAGATGAGTCACTGAAAAAAGTGTCCAGTTGCAGGGACAGTGGGACGGAGGGGAGATAGATTCGGGTGTTCAGTTTGAGAGGGGTATAGATATAGATATAGATATATCTAGTAGTTTGAGTCAGGCGCCTTTCATGGAATAGAAGGGAAGGATAAACAAATGAATCGAATTCTTCGAAAATTCCCCCAAAGACTTACTTTCTTGGGGTCATGAAATGAGTAAATACTTACTTATTTTCTTGGCTGGCTGGCATTTGTAGGTAGATTAATAGATCCCCTTTACTAATTGCCCCAAAACACTTTCCTTGAGCTATCTGTCTTGCTATTGATTTTACTTACTAACTCATCTTTCACGTATTGACTCGTATCATTTCGGTAACTAGGGATAGAATAAGGAGGGCCAAGGAAATAAGCCATAACTCCATAGAAGGCGGTTGATAACCAAGCAGACAGAACCAATCCCTTCTTCCTTAAATAAAGCCAGCACAGGGCCGTTTCATTTCTTCCCCTCAAACATTGATAAGGCTGGCACAAAACCAATTAAGGCCGGCACAGGAATGCATTTCAAGCAGGACCAGGACCTTACTTGATTCACCTTTCAAGACCAATCACTATACTATACGTAATTTCGTTCGTACTCCGAATCTGACTAACTCAGGACCATCTAAATCAGGATAATACTAGGCTAGCTCAGGACCAAACTAGGATAGCTCGGGACCAACCCTTGATCACTTACTTCTGAGGATCAACCCGTCAGCTCAGGATCAACCCCTCTAAGTTAGGTCAGGTCAGGATCAGCCCAGTCCTGTCTGATCAACCCTAAAAAATGCATGCCCAATTCCCCAGAATGGAAAAAAAAGAGTAGTCTTTGGGAGGTCTTTTATAACATAATAAAAGAAAAGGATAACCTTACTGAGCTAGAAGGCTCAGGGTGGTGAGAAAATGAGTGGAGAGTTGGCGACTATCCCTCTTGATTAGTTAGATAGGCGGGATAGTAACCTAGCCTAGAGGAGAGTGATTGATTCCCGGATAGATATAGATTATGTCTGTGATGATTTCTTTCCCTCTTACGAGAAAGGGTTATTTTCACGGGTTCCTAAGGGGCTAGGGTCTTTCCCAAGTCTCTGGT
>Ga0316216_1000106_pt1 | contig 11958 bp, 6 predicted proteins | sample NRE6metagenome_FD_207800 | JGI IMG/M metagenome (GOLD analysis project Ga0316216, IMG submission 207800) | Spruce roots microbial communities from Maridalen valley, Oslo, Norway - NRE6 | ecosystem: Host-associated > Plants > Roots > Unclassified | place: Norway: Oslo | collected 2017-09-15
CACGCAAGAAACGGGCTGATTCAGCAGCTTTCTGTTCGATCTCCCTTAGGTTCAAATTATCACCAGTACGAGCTAAAGGAATGTCTTGTCGGCCCTTTATTTCCATAGCTGCTACCTTGACTTCTACCCATGCATGCTGCTGTTGGTGCTGGAGCTAGTGCTACTTACTGGTGGAGGTGCTGCTGGTAGAGGATCTGGATTAACTGGTATTGTGACTGGCTATGGGTCTGGGTCTTTGGCTGGTTCTCGAAAGACAGAATCTTCCTCTCTAGCATCATAATCCCGATCTCGATCTCTAACTGGTCCTGCCTGGATCTGCTGCTTGCTTTGCTCTAGATACTTTGTATCTTCGTACTTTGCTTTTGGTGCTGCTTGCCTTTGTTGCTGGTATTGGAAACTACTCGCTTTGGATCTTTATCTGCATATGGATCTGTTACTGGATCTTGATCACGATCTATAAAAGAAACCCTTGCTTCTGTTGCTATCTATGCTTTAGCCAGCTTTGCCTCTACCTATGCTACAGTTGGTTTTGCTGCTGTCACTACTGCTTCTACTTGTTCTACCTCCACCTGTACTTGTGTGGGTTCTGGTTCTTCATTCAATAGGCTCTGATGCCCTTGCCCTCGCTTCTGATGATGGATGGGTGATCAACCGCCTTTGCTAGTGGTGGGTGGGCTACCTAGGCTCTCTTCATATAGGGGTGGACTATTAGTTGCTCCCCCGCCCATAACGTTTTATCCAACCTACCTGACCGTATCGTTAAATGGTTTATTCCCCGCCGATAATAGTAATACGTGATACTCAAATTGCTGCTTTCCTCAACTAAAAAGATTATATGCCCCTCTGATAAGATTCATATCAAATGGCCCTTATTCTTCGATTGCGTAATATCGTAATATATGCATTTGAGTAAATCAGAGCGTTTTAAATACGTCAAATTCTTCAAAATATCTCGATATGGGTCCTCCGCAAGGGTCCCCCACTTATTCCAATATCGCTTCACTCCCCCCTCTCGGTACTTGTACACCCCACTCCTCTCTCTAAAAGGGCAAAGGGCCCCATATATCCCGCATTGAGCGTGGGCCTAGATAGTGACTCCCTCAAAAGCGCGTATATTAATATTAAAACAGCTCTTAGTATTTACCCGGGCAGCAGCATTGAACCATTGGGAAGGGAATGCATGTGAACCTGCCTCTTCATGCATGAAACAACGAATTACTATATTTATTCTCGCCTCAACAGACTGAATCTATCAGGTGGGTAGGTTTTATAAAAAGAAGTGTGAAGGACAGAAAATAAAGGGAGCACGAAGGTTGGGGGAGGCATTCTCTCATAGTTCATTCACGGAGAAATAGAGAAGACGGAGAGCTATTGCAGCAGTAGAAGGGGAAAATTCAGCTAAGAAGAAATTATCGTGAACCCATCATGGTTTTGGTTGTTGTAAACCCGAGTCGATACTAAGACCGGCACTGATTTATTGATAAAGGCTATTTACCCTATATTTTGGTAACAACAAAAGCCCATTGAGGCCTGGTGTAATGTTTTCAATTTTCATTTTAATAGATTGGGTTAAAAGGCCATTAAAAGGCTGATCGGGCTGACCTTACAAAGACCTGAAAAAGAGAACGGGTATACCCATTCATTTCGTAATTGGCCTGCCTTCCTTTTTAGGACTTATTGGGTGGGGGCCTTTGTTGGGTGAGCTATCCTTCCTAGATAGTTATTCTCTGTGGGCCGGGAAAAAGGCTAGTTGTGGGTAACTTGAAGTACCTATCCTAGAAGGAAAAAGAGTACCTATAAGGATAAAGAGATAGACAGAAAAAGAAGATATATAAGGGCGAGGTCCGCTGTCTGAATTAATCAATCGTATCTGGGGGTTGTTCATCCCGGCCGGACAAGAGGCACGATAGTGCTACCCCCTCCACAAAGGATTCTTGGCTGAAGCAATAGGTTTTGGCATCCATAACTAAGTTGGTTGGGTGGGGTGAGGCATTTAGAACCTTTACTATGCTGCCTACTTTTACCTTTTTATTGACTCTTACCACCAACCCTGTTCCTAGATACTGCCTGCCTTACTTAGACTTACTGCATCGGACAGATGGAAGGGTCACATAGAGTAGAGAGAGCATCAGTGTACGGGCTTCATACAGCATAGCATTCACCAGCGTCCAGAACACTTACTTAACTTAATACATCTCCTGGGTACCGCTATTACTATTGTTCCGGTCGAATACTCTTTAGGAATTATAAACTACTACAGTTCTAGGAAGAGCCCTCAGAGACCTTTTGTCCCTCCTAACCACCTTTATACCCACTCACCATACTACCGACCTGGTTCCCTATACCACTTTATTATTCATGAAGCGCTTAGGAGGTACAACTATTCCCCTCTTATCAGGACCGGATCACTTCGTCCCTCACCTTTACCTTTCTTACTACTTTCACCCTAGCTAGGAGATGGAGTTATCCCTAACCCATTGCTGAAGCCAGGAATACGAGGATAAGCATCTATTAACCCTTTATTTACGTGCATGTCACCAACCACCTGGACCTTTTACCAACCGTACTGGCTCACAGACCTTAATTTTGAGATTGAAAGGGAGGGAGAGAGGACTTGCTTGGGTGGACAGACCAGTCATATTCACTTTTGAAGCCTACTTGATGAATTCATGTTGGACAGACAGGTTGGGTTGGATCGTTGGAAGAACTGCCTTCTTGAATTGATTCACTAAAGCCAGAACTTCAGAGAAACGGCGCAACTGCCCGATTGATTCTCGACAGCCAGAACGGAAGAGGAAAAACGGGGCTGGACGGGACGGAACTGCCCGATTCTCTCTCTACAGCAAGCAATTCACCAGAGATCGTCAAGCACTTCAGCGGAGATCGTGAACTGCCTGGATTCTCTCTCTACAGCAAGCAATTCAGAGAAACGTCCATAACTTCAGATAAAAGGCTGGAAAGTCGATTCGCCGAAAGGTTTTTCCTTTAGAACAATTCGAATTACGTCATCCTATCAAACCATACTTGCTCCCATGCTCCCCCGATGGCTGGATGGCACAGCTGGATGGTGGTTGCAGCACGATCCTTCTCTAGTTGGGGCAGACTGAACCCCGGCCAGATACGATGGATGGATTAAGAAAGCATTGCCAGGAGAGGCCTATGGATCCCCCCGACCTGTCTGTTGACATCGAATGAAAGGTAAATCGCTGTCGATTCGAATTCGCCGGGAGCAAATTGGTATCTAATCCCCAACCAGTATGTTGACATCGAATGAAAGTTCCTGAAAGGAAAGTCTCGCCCACCCATGTTTTAACTCGACCCCCCATCCTAATCCCAGGCGGGGCCAGGTTATCGCTTTAGAATTGACCAGTCAGTCTAAAGCTAAGTGAGGCCAATTAAGCACTCGCAAGGCCAGGTAGGCACTAGTGAATTGACCAGTCGCTCACTAACCAAGACCAGCCATCCCACCTAGTCTCTGGGCATAGTAACCAGGCAGAGGGAGGGTAGGATCGCCCCTTGTAAGGACCTTATCGCGCGAACTAAGGCAGTCGTTCGTGAAACACTTCGTTTCAAGTCATAAGGCAACAAGCATAATTACATATATAATAGCAGCCACTTATTTCCTCGGCGAAGGATTGACCTTTAGGAGGGAAAGCGTCGTCAATTCATTGACTTTCTTTCTTATAATACGTAATTACATATATAATTGAAGAAAGAATCTCTCGATTTGAATGAGGACGGAGGGCTCGCCATAAGAATTTGTAATCTATTGCCTACGCTCTAGCTAGGTCAACTGAATCTGCATATGGATTTGGTACTGGATATGGAATTTATGGCAAAGTAGGAGCAATCCCCGCCCGAGTTTCGCTCCCCAATCACTGAAATTACATGCCTTGGCGCGCACGGGTTAGCCAATCAGTTGGTTAGCCAGAAGAATCCTTAGCTGGAAGAATCCCAGGTGCATGTTAGCCATCCCGGCGGCTGCGTGTTAGCCTTTATGAAGAAGTCCTAGCTCCCAACGTGCGCGTTCAATGTGTGTCATCGTAGGTCTTCCCCCAGCCGGGTAGGGAATAAGCCCGTTTCCCTGTGCTAGTACCAGCTTTCTCTCCATATATCCATCCAATTCGAGTGCCACCACCGGCTGGAGAGTAAGTTTAAGATATTCGAGTTCCAGAGCCCTTAGTTAGAGTAGCAGCCTCCGCATAGGTAGGAAAGGAGGTCCGATCCCGTTTACCTTGAACCAATTGCTCGTTAACCACCAACAGCAGACGTAAAGGTAGCATAAGAGATAGAGGTACAGGTGGCAGCAGATCTCGTTGCAAAGCTATTGGTTACGGTTCCAATTCCAGTTGCCTGAGCAGATTCAGATTAAGTAGCAGATTCAATTGACCGAGTCTCACTGGTAGCATAGGCTTCAGTACGAGTATTCACGCAATCATAAAGAAAGTCATTCATTCAATCAGGAAGTTAAATCACTACTGGATCCGCAAGATCCTCTGACATTTCTGGGTGCTGCATGATACCCGTAGCTACTTACGGAGACACCCTGCGAACCTCTGTAGCGAAGTTGTAACGGGCAGGGAAGGTTGATGCATTGATGGATGGTATTATAGGCCTATACGTTTTAAGGTTTCATAGCTGCTGATCTGTGTCCCTCCTTGGCTATTGATCTATCAAGGACATCCCTCCTGTTACCTCCCAAACCTGCACTTCAAGTGGTAAAGCCCTAAAACACAAGTGCAACCCTGGGGGACTAAGAGGGGCTACCCACTGTCACCACAGTAGCTCCCTCTCTCACTTTAGGCCGGCTCTTCTCCGGCACAAGGGGGGTTCCCCTAGGAGATGTATGATAAGCTTTAGGATTAAATGGATGGGTGGACCGAGACTAGTGCCTATCTGAATTAGGGCAAATGGAGTCAAAAGGATCAAACTTAGAGGGCTGTTATTCTTAGGATATGTAACTTGCCACAACTCGGATTAAGAAGACAATCACAACATTAACATATTCATTAAAAAGACAGCAAAGACATCCAAGAGGGAAATGACCCAAAATTATACAACTTCTAAAGGAAGGAACAAAGTGACCAGGAATTTAGCCCTCATGTTTCTTTGCAAGTGTTTCCAGCATTACATTCAGCTAGCTTAGATCCAAAATATTATGCCTCACAAGAGAAACCCTTTGCTTACATTGCCTTCAAAAGGATATTAAACTAAGCTCATAGGGGGATCTCCCCAAATCCAACCATGAGAAATAATGGAGGAAGCAAGTATTTATATAGACTTCTAGCTTAACCTCTTACAAGAAAATAGAATATGTGGCTTCTATATCCACCAATCTCTCCAAGGACAAAAAGAAAAGACATTTGGCAGTTTCTAGATCCATAATTTGCTCCAAGGAATAATGATATAATATGCTTGGCAGCTCCTAGATCCATGATTTAGGAAATATAAAATGGCATAACAGCACTATAAATACTCCCTCAAGGCTGGGCGTCCTTTCCCCTTGGGCTCTCCAACGACCTTGAATGACGGGCTAGCAGTCAAATGTTTCCCTAAAGCTAGGGCGTTCCTTCAATCATGCTAACAAATTTAATCAAAGGTGGAACGCCTCCCTATTTGACCATATCTTCAAATATCCTCAAAATTATCCAACAGCTTTCAAGGTTGACCCGACCAACTATAAGAAATGCACTTGACTTACAGGTTTAAAAATATTCTCCTAATGTGTACGGTTCCGAGCTAGAAATGCAAGAAGATCAGGGCGGCATAAGCTTGATAACAGCGGCATAAGCGGGTTGCTTACATGGTAATCTGGTTTCTAGATCTGGCTCATTGCCCGTTCATTTATATGAAGCGACGCAACTTGAAGATAGAGATCCAGTTGGTTTACTGTCTTTCAGTAGGTCCAATCAAGAACCCTCCTATCAATGCATCAACACCAGAAACGGAATGACCTTCCTCTTATCTTGGGTCAGTCGATCTTCCAGAATGGCGAGCAGAATGATTTGAAAGTTAGTTCTCTATCGGCGAAAGAGGCCAGGCGTGGGAAGGCGCCACCGCTGCTGAGAAGAAATGTGCTATTAGGCTAGGGAAATTGGATTGTCCCGCTTCTTCCCCACCAATTAATTAGTTAAGAGATTTCTCCCTCTTTCTTTCTGTCGGAGTGTAGTCTGTCTCTTCCCGGTAAGCAATCGCTTACTCATCAATTGCTTTTGCTGGTTCCAAGTTTTCTATAGCAGAAAGTAGATTTGATCAACTAGAGACAGAAGATACCATTCCATTTACCCCATTTATTTCCGCATAAATGCTAGTTGGAAATGTCGAGTGTTCAGCGGGCGATCTTCCCCTCTAATTCTTTGGGGGTGCTCGGTCGAGTCCTATCCGCTTGCTCTCCGGAGAGGGAACGAACGAAAAAGAAAAACTCTAAATTGAGCCACCCTTTACTAGACTAGTAATTCTGGGGTGATTCACATCTCTCTTGAGCCGGGGTGATCAACAGCCGAGCCGGTCGGAACAACAAGTGGATAGGATCCCATTTACAGGGAATACGGGGCATTCAAAATATGAACCTGCTTTATGTCGAGCGACTAATCCAATCCGACTCCCCGGCTCAACCGATAAAGAATAAGTTTTGCCTTACGAGTGATCAATTAGAGTGCTCGCTCTAGAGACAGAGGGAAAGATACCATTCCATTTCGACTATTTATTCTCGGTTGGGTACCCAGGGCGTTTCAGAGGCGAGTGCTTCAATGACTAATACCTTTTCCCCATCTCGGGGCACTCACCTAAGATTCGTGTATACGCCCCTATGAATCAAGAGATGAAAATAAGCACATTTCGACGGCGGATCTCCACCGTCTTCCCATTGAGAGTGACCCAACAGCTAGAATGCCGTGTCATAAAGAAGTGCATTTTAGCTGGGGGAGTCGGATTGGAAGATAGGTCTCTTCCCCATCCCTCGACTTCAAGAATGGGCGAGGTCTAATATAAGTTTCACTCGTCTTAGTTTCAATCATATTCGCCTAGAGAAAAAAGCTTTTTTAGTTTAAATGTGCCTAATGATGGTATATTCCCCGCTGTCGAAAGGATCGATAACAACTGGGGTCTCTATCAACAGGTCGAGTGTGGTTCAGTCTTGAAACAGCTCCGCATGGGAGAAAGATTCCCCTACTTCTCCACTCTCCTGCCGATTTGATGGTCTTCATGGCCGGCGACAAGTGAGATCGGGGCTCTACCTTGAAAGCCGAGGTATCATATTAGTTGGTACCCTCAGCAGATTCGAGAATCATCAAACTTCAAAGGTTTTCAATTCCCAGAAAGAAAAGGCAACAGGTCGAGTACTCACTCTTTCCGTGGGTCGACTTCGACGCTGGTGAATATATTGGCCGCCGTTTACGTCTTTTCCTTTTCCCGGGTGTACTGAATTATTCGCCTGCTGGGAGAAGAAGAGAGCAAGTACTCGCCCGTAGGGGCGGGCAAGCTTATTATTGAAGTGAAAACTACTCCAATCTATTGTCGAGGGAGAGACTGCCAATATTATCATACCTACTATAAACCTGTCTTAAACAAATTTAACTCATTTGATGTCTATAGCAATACAAGGAGGCGGAGAAGTTGTTAATACGTAATAATAGATAGGCGACTCAACACTTGAAATACAGGTGCTCGACCCTAAGGATACTCACTATAATGGAATTGATGAATCTTTTCCCTCGACACCGAATCCACGAAAGAAGGAGGAAGTGTGTCGCATGTCACAAGTAGAGGAATTGGTGAAAGAATCCGCGTGCTATATTATTGATGAAGACAGCAAGCCTACTTCAAGATTTCGTTCCGTCAGGTGCTAGTTTAATGGTGGGGTCCCGAACTCAGCTTGCTTCTTCGGTAGGTCTAAAGCTCATCAGCTGCTTCAGAGGGAATGGTAACTCCCACCCCGAAGAAGAGCGACTTGACCAAACCAATTAGTGACACTTCAATCTCTCTTCTCATAAAGCGAACCGCTTCATCCTTGCTTCGATCCAGTCTTTAAGTAGTCATAGTTTCTAGAGTGATGGGACGAATCAGGTAAATCTATTATGGAGTTAGAACGATTAATTGGTCACTTAAATGTGGGTACTCGGCTAAAAGAGCATGTTTTCGAGTTATAGGTGCCTTGGTTGTTTGAAGTGAACTGGTCTGATCCGTCATCAGAATTGGTCCGACTACAGCTACTAAGCTCTACAGAGGCGCGAATTGGCCTGTTCTTTCAATTTAGGTGGGCGCACTATGATGAACTTGCCAATCGCACTAGTTTTAGTGTACTAGAAGCAGGTGCCTCTAATGCTCCGTCACGATTGATTCTGATGCTGAACGTTAATAAGAGGTATGTATCGGTTTGATCTCGGTTAAACAGGACGGAGGGGGGAGGTAGAGTTTAGTGGGCGAATGTCAATGACTGACTGATGTTTGAAAGCCGATGATGGTAGAGGATCCCTGTCTAAGCCTTTGATTTCGTTCTAAGGATTCCGAGCACATGGATGGCTGGAGTGCGGGTTCAACTGAAAGAAGTACCTAAATGCTTCCTAATCCATTCCATACTATGGGTACTTCGGCTTTGCGTTCAAACTATTCGAATATTAGACTCCGCACATTAAATCATAATGAGCACGTGGACGACGTCAACTATTACGTATATAGGACTCTATGGCTGCTATGGTTCGCAGTGGAGTAGGCAAATGTGTTTCTCTGACTGACTGGTCAGCCATTATTCAAGTCGTTCCATTCGTTTTGACCAAGTCCAGTTTCTAAGCATACCACCTTATGAATTCGTGTTTTGAGACCAGTCGATTTCTGATAATGGCGGAAGGAGGTGTTTTAAGGCGGTATGAATGGTCGGGTCAAAGAAAGTCCTTAATTTCATGGTCGGAGCTTAAAACAATCAATCGCTGCCTTCTCTATCTACATCATTTCTCATGTCGGTCATCCCGGCATTGGATCTGACGCTGCATTTCTTGGTGCGTACGGCAAGGCAATCCTAATCCATTTCTTACTGTTTTCCAAATGTTTTTGCGCGTGAAGGATGCTACGAGAGGCTCCCTGTTGTTTAGTGTAATTCTGATGATTAGGTGGTGTGCGATTGTAGTATCGCACCAATGGAAGAAACTATAAACACCATATGTAATGTCTTGCTTGGAGAGAGATCGATAGATGCTCCCCACTCGTAGTACCTACCGAAGAACGCATGTGACTCGATTTTGTTGATTCTTGCTCGGCATAGTAACTTTGGCTTGTTGCTGGAACATCAATGTCTTGCGACACCTTGCTTGGAAGGATATCAACGGATGCCTTCCGTGATGCTCCAGTGCAGAACCATAGTGGTATGCACACATCTATAAACAATGCACTCTAGAGATCGCTACTAGCTACTCTAATATGTGCATTTGTTACTCTCGGAGCTTTGTTCATAAAAAGGGGGAACAAGATGAGATGTAAAAGACTGTGCCACTTATATGTCCGAGCGTTCTCTGGAAGTGGACTGTAGGGTCTAGCTAGCTGAGGGCCTGACCCGGGGATGCTCATATATATAGGCTGCGTGGAGCCTCACATGCAGCATCGACCAAGAATCCAGGGTTATACTTTGAGGAGAGGGGGTTTTGTGCTAAATGGACAAGGTCTCTCTCTTAAGGTAGGTCTCGTAAACGGTTGCTCCCACCCCGATCTTCTGGAAGACGGTCCCTCTTACTAATTCGGATTAATGAATAGTGAACAAGGGAATTAATTTATTAATGAAACATTCATAGGGGGACCCCTAGGCACCGCTTCCAACATGGGAGCCCAGGAACCAACAGAGTCTTTATTTAAAGGTCTCTAAGCATTTGAGCCCGAAACCTCAACCTTTTCAAGCGTAAGCCGAGCTGTGGCATTTGCAACAAGGTCGAGCTTGAAAAGCTCTATCCAACTATCCACTAACTCTTAAGAGTCGACCGATTCAAGCCTTCTGAAGCTCTATCCATTTCAAGGTGGCCCGGCATTTCAAGGGCAGTCTGGTCGGTCCCGTTGCATTGAAGCCTCTAAAGGTCGTTCCTTTGCCAGGTTGTTGGCGGTCCAGTGCCGTTGAGTGCTCTCTAGCTCTTTACCTTTAAGTAAGAGTTATTTTGGCCCCTTTCCATATATTAGACTTCTAATTCATTGAAATGGCCGCATCTCAGCGAGTAGCTCTCTCCGTAATTAACAACGGGGGTGCATTTCATGAGGCTTTCAACCTGCGCATAGAAGTCCTGAATGCTCGAAACCAACACTGGTGTATTGAAGCGCGGCACACTTCCAAAAACTATTCTCCGCCCGCCAACGGAGTGCCTGGTCCTGTTGCAGCATCGAATGAAGCTACGTAGTTGATAGAGCGGTTGGCTTACTACTTTGCGTGTGTGCAAGGCGGGTATTTCAGCATTTCATGAATCATTCAGCTTTCGACAACAGCGGCAACCTTGTTGCACGGGAAGGAAGTCATTGCTGTTACAGAAGACGGAAACAAGCTGCCGAGCGAGGATTTATGTATCCAACCGACCTCCAACTACCATTGAATCAGCTTCCAACCCACCCATTGCATACCTAAACACCATGAACCCCATTGTCCACCCTGCATCCACTGCATACCGAACAATGGGCCCCATCGGTCCATGTCAACCCCGAAACCTCATCACTGCATACCTTGCCCAGGGCACCTTGGAAACCTTCATCCATCCTTCATTGCTCCTTACCCTCCTTTTGACTCCGTCAAGCATATCCCCATGCCTTATCCCTCATTAATCGGGGTTCGGTCGGGTCCAGGCAAAACCAGGAAGGAGGTCGAGTGCTTTTCCAGATAATAAGAAATGGGTTGGTCGAGTGCTCAACCGATGGAATGAATCAAAACGTTCGGGGTTGAGCGCGAGTCCTCTCTATCTCAGGCAAGCCGACATACATCGTTATTACATACGTGATATGAATCGATGCCTTACCAACTAATCCTACCCAGGTCGTTTATGCCCCTAGTAATAGGGAGAGGGGAGAGAATCAATTAGCAGGTCGATCCGATACAAGGAAGAATCATCATAATAGATGCTGATCTATTTCGTCACTCGGAAAAAGAAGGACTTCGGGCGAGGGAATGCGACAGGCATGTGTGGATCCTCCGATTCACTCTGTACCGATTGACTTGGCGCCCCCCGGTAGATTTATATTTATGGGCACAAAACGATCGAATGTTTTAGCGAAGGGAATTGCTAATTGTGCAAGATGGGCATATTGGATAATTCCCTAGTCCATGGGCCTTTCGGGACGGGTGTACAAACCTTGGGCAATGGCCAAAACCAGGAAGTAGTTTGGGTATCGAGCCTCTCCTGCGCCCGCTCCGCCCTTCCAAGCATTTATTTAGTACCTTTTTATTAAAGCCTACAGGCAGTCAGTTTTTGGATAAGAGGCAGTTCTGGCTGTGCCGATGGTGAATAGTTCGATGCTGTCGTTGATGCCCCCAGTAGGTTGGTGGGTCAGAGCAAGGCTCGATCGATCTGCATTTCCTCTTGCTCGACCGAAGTTGGAGTGGATCGAACTATCTATGCCTCGACCGGTTCCGATGGTGATCGTTGGTTGCGGCGGATGCCCGAAACCCTTTCATTAGTAAATTGGAGTGTGGATGCTGATGGGCTGGATCGAAGGTGGAGTGCATTGAATCTCCCTCGATCGAAGGTTGGTTCGTAGGGGGGCGGCGGTATACCGACCGAAATCTCATTCGACTTGTTTATAGGGAAGGTGGGTTGTCGAGTATATATATGCTATCTCCCTACTTCTAGTCAAGGTTGATCTTCAATCAAAGTTTCAAGTTAATTGAGTGAACTCGACCACTGGGAGAGCACTCGACCTTAATTAGGCATTGATCGCACCCTTAAAATAGTAGTAAGCTACATGTTCGTTTTTTAGTCAGAATCGGTTAAGGGTTCTCTC
>Ga0316216_1000108_pt1 | contig 11888 bp, 9 predicted proteins | sample NRE6metagenome_FD_207800 | JGI IMG/M metagenome (GOLD analysis project Ga0316216, IMG submission 207800) | Spruce roots microbial communities from Maridalen valley, Oslo, Norway - NRE6 | ecosystem: Host-associated > Plants > Roots > Unclassified | place: Norway: Oslo | collected 2017-09-15
GTTGTGTGGGATCAATAAGAACTAAGTAGGTTTGTGTGGGTTGTTCCTGGTTGCTGTGTGGCTGGGAAAAGAATGTATAGTCCCTGTGGTCCCCTGTTCCAAGTGTATCTCGTATAGATATAGATGTTGGTCAATCTATCTGGTATATAGTCCAGGTGTACATATCATACATATCATTCATAGGCTGTACGTGCTAGGTTCTCAAAGCTATCATTCCCCTAATACCAAGTCGGGTGCTCCTCGTTTCGAAAGTAGGTGTTCGGGTTCATGCTCCAAGTGGTTTGTTGGTCTCAACGCTAAAGTTAAAAATGCTGGTGTTTGGTTGTACTAGGTAGTGTTCCCGCTCTGGGGTCTGTCCTCCAGTTTTGATAGAGGATGGAATGTATTTGGTACGGGTTATGAATTGATTGCTCATGGTGGTTGTACAAGGTTATCACACTCAATGTAAATGGCGGGAAATGAAATGACGATTGAGAGGTTAGTTTGCCCTAAGAGAGAGGCTTACTAGAGATAGGCTTAGTTGATCCGGAACTACGGCTAAACACCAGGGAAGAGAAGAGAGGCTATTGGGATAATGAATCAGTTAGTCCTGGCAAGTTAGGTAAGCATAAGGCTGTTGATAAGACAGATAAGAGAGACGAATAAAGACGGTAAGCAGCAAGCGGTTCAGTAAAGCCATACTGGGTGGAATCAAGATAGGTCAAAGGCTATTGGATTGAGTAAGTAGGTAAGTCCGGTAAGCAGCGGCATGAGAGAAGCTTAGCGGGTGTTTGGGTCGGAAACAAATGATGGGTATAGCGGTTAAGATAGGCGGCTAGGGTAGCGGTTATCAGGCTATTGGTAAGCCCTCGAATCAGATTAGATAGCATTGATAGGCGTGTTAAAGACCTACTTATATAGGCAGTCCGGCAAGCATAGAGATAGGTTAGTTTGCCCTAAGAGATAGAGATAATGTCAGGCAAGAGAGAGATTTAGGCAGCTAGGTGGGAAAGAACTGGAAAGCGTATGATTGGTTCTGGAGATAAGACAGAGAGACTCAGAGTGAACATTGGTAAGTACTAGTTTGCCGGGACAGTACGGGGTAAGATAGACCGGTAAGAAAGAAGCTAATCATTGTTATAGACGTACAGATAAGCTTAGAGAGTTCAACCAACAGAGATAGGGCAGTTATAGAAGCGCTATGGGATCGGGTATTAGTTCCGAAGCTGGCAAGAGACTAGGCAGTAAGAGATAGGCTTAGAGACATATAATAGATACTTGGAGATAAAGACTCTATAGTGGTAAAGATTCTGGGTCTAATAAAGATAGGTAAGATAGGGCAGTCAAGTTCCGGCTAAGAGAAAGACAGATATATGGATGGCGGAAGAATATGGCTATAGGTAAACAGGCTTTACCGTAAGGGCTAGATAGAAAACTTAGCCGGTCAAGATTGAAACGATATAGAGATAGACGGGTAAGAAAGAAGCTAATCATTAAGGTTCAGTTAGCGGGAAAGACAGGCTTAGAGACGAGTAGCGGAGGAATAAGCTTATTCGCTGGGGCCAAGGCTAGTGGCTAAGATTCCATTCTGAACATTTAGTGAAGTGGGTTTCAATCTGTAAAGGCAACCGCAGGAGCAAGATCTGGATAAGCTACGGAGGCAAGAACTGGAAAAACTACAGGACCTGGAACTGCTGCGGCTGCTGCTACCAGCTTTGTTGGTGGTGGGCTTGCTGTGATAGTGATTGGTGTGGGTGTTCCAGCAGTAAAGAGAAAAGCAGTCAGTCAGGCAGCAGGGTAGATCTCAGGTCGAAGGCAGCAGCAAGAGATTGATCGATAAGGTAGGGTGGGCTTGAGGCTCTCGGCAAAAAGCTGTGTGCTGGCGGTGCTGGATCAACCTTGCTTCTGTTGGTGGTTCTCGATTGATGCTGCTGGCTTATATGCTGGCTCTCTAACAGCATCTTTATCTGCTGGCGCTGTAGGATCTGAAACCGAGCGAAGGGGCGCTGCTAGCAATGGAACTCTATCTGCTGCATCCTCTGCGATTTATATGACTAAAACGGGCTTAAAGCGCTGGATCAATAACTTACTTTAGAACTGCGACTCAATACCGATTTCTCACTGGCTCTGGGTCAATTTGAGAAACTCAGTCGACAACGGGATCAACTCATGCTACTTATGGTGCTGATGCAAGAGGATCTAAAACTGAATCCGCTGCCTCCATCGCCGCGCCTGTATATGGAACCAGTGGAACTACTGGCTCTACTGCTTAAGGATCTATAACTGCACCTGTAACTCAATCTGCTCCTTGTGGTTCTGAACCAACTGGTGGATCAACAGCATCTACTTCTGGATCTACCGCATCAACCGCTGGAACTGGATCTTCTTCTCGATCTCGAACGTAGGGTGCATCTTATATATATATATATAGAAAGATGCGTATTTATCCTTACTTATATGTCGCTCTCCATAATAGTGAAAGTAGCTGCGGTGAATGAAATAACGTAATCGAAGCAGGAAATCCAAATCCATCGCCCAATCTGCCGGAAACCCTTACTGAGCTAGGATAGGTAAGGTAAGTGAGACAATTTATAATAGATTCGTCATTGACTGTATCTTTATGTTGTGTCTAGCTCTGCCCTCTTTCTCGGCCAAGACCGAGAGCTTTATCTGACAAGCAGATAGTGTACTTGCCTCCCGAAACGATCCCTCATAGGATTCGAAGCAAGGACGGAACGAAGGTTAAGCTCGACCTCACGGACCTCACGGACGGTCAATGCTCCAGTCCTACCTTACCTTTGTTCCACAGAACCTATTGACCCAAGAACTAGCACTCTCCCTATATCCGTTGTGAATAAGTGCAATAGAATGAAAGTATCAATTACGAATTTGCACTTGAATAGCTGCTGTGAGCCATAACCCTATCTGGGAGAGAGAAGAATGTTTCACCAACCAATCCGCTGCTACCATCCCTTCCCTATTAGTTAGTTCTATCTCTTCAGCAGGTGATCCCAAGACGTGAAGGAAATAGCTTGCTTAAACGTACGTAGCAAGTACATGTTGTCTCTTATTATTACATGCTCTTGGCGATTCTCTCTGCTACAGTGCTGGTCGTAGAGAGATAAGAAGGCAGATGACCTCCCTCCTCAGTGGGCTGGAGAGAGAAGATAGATAATACAAATCAATTGAAAGGCTCTCAGCTCAGTGTGGGCCATATAATCCAGGCAGACTCGACCTCAACTGCCTGCGCACTGGAGGGCAAGCAACCCAGTTCAGCTGGCCTATGCTGCGCAAGGCTTTCCCGTACACCGGGCGCCCACACCTGGTCTCACGGAAGGTAGGCGCTTTCAAAAAGCAAGCATAATTGTATAAGCCCGCCTTCGACCTATTGATGCCTGCCTGATCCCGCCTTACTGACTTCTATAAAGCTCGATGCCATAAGGAAAACCTCCGACGAAGGAAGACTTATTATGCTTCGCTCGACAAGACCAATGAACTGCCCGGATCTGCCGTCTTTGTAGAGGTATCTCTATCTTCTTGCAAACTTTCGACAATGAAATAACTTGTTGACACAGCTTGCTGGCTTTGAGTTCGTTACTTCCTGGTTCTGACTCCTAACTGCTAGAGCGGGCAGGCCTTTAAGAAGGAAATAAAGAAATCTAAAAAGAAAATGGTAGGCAAGATAGACAGAGACAGATAGATAGCTCCTATTTGCCTTTACTTTTTGTTTACCTACTGCTACTAAGGAACCACCTGGCGTACACGTACATATGAACTAACCTTGCGAGACTCCATGAACTACTTACTTTCAGCATTGCATTGCACAGGCGTTCCAACAGATCAATAGCAAGAGCATTCATTTAGAGGACCCGCGTTCGACAGCAGAAGCATTGCACAGGCGTTGGTAGGGAGGCAGTTATCAATCAAGTACACCCAGCAATTCTCCTCAAAGCCTGAGATAGCTTCTCTCGGGTGAGTCCCTGTCCGGGTTATTGCCAAGAGATTAGAGAGCGTTTTAGAGGGGAACACAAATGGAATAGGTAGTGCCCGGAAGCAGGAATAAATAAAAACCCAAGTCTCTTACCCTAATATTGAGGTAATGAAAAGCAAGTGGACCTCTTCTTTATAGATTCCCCAATAGAGCTAGCCAGCCCTGTCCGGGTGATCACCAATCCGGGTCAGTGTGCAACCCTGTCCGGGTCAGCATGAAAGCAAGTGTCCGGTGTGCGAGGCCCCGCCGATTGAGGGTACCTACCGTCCGGTATCTTGCCTAATAGTCCGGTTCAGCCTAATCTCAAGGACTATCATCAATTGGCTCATGGTCCGGGTCAGCCTTCCTTCGTACCTAATGTCTTTCTTCGGGCACATCCTTCACTTCATGGCGCAGGGAGGTAAGCAGCAGTCTCTGGAGGGCTTAAAGAAATCCCTCAATGACTCAATCAATCGCTCTACGGCAGCTAGCAAGCATGCGGATAAGCGTCACAGACCCATAGATAGATTTGCTTCTTCCTTCGCTCTAGCTACCTTGATTGATCTTTTGCTGGAAGGAATAAAGATTCTACCGAACTGCTGCTGGAAGGAAATTGATTTGCTTGCCCGCAGAGGGTAAGGACGAGGGAAGCTTGTCTTCGCTATCTTTTGGGTAAACATGGAGTTTCTGCTCCCCACCTCTTTAAAGCTCGCTTACTTCCGTAGAACATATAAGAGAAAGGATAGTTGAACTAGCTATGTCCTTGATTGACCTTCCTTTATTTACCCCCCCTTCTTTACTTTACCCTTCATGACCTTCCTGCCTTTACCCTTATTACCCGACCTTGATTGACCTACCATCCATAACTAACCTGCTATTCACTTTATATGCCTAAGATTCCTACCTAGCTTGAGTGAAAGTCTGCCCTATCACCTACCCTAACTAACCTACCTTGGGATCATGCCTGCCTTATCACTCCCCTCAGGCCTCCCACCTATCTTAGCTCAGTGATTCTTCCCACCATCAGTCATAGGCTGCCCTTAGTAGAGAAGACAGAACACCATAGAGGAGAGGAAAGCATTATGACTTTAAGTAGCCTCTTATTTACGACTCAATATACCCGGCTTTATTATTGCACCTTGAAAGTATTTTCATTGGCTCTTCCTTGACGAAGTGTTTCTATAACGTATTTACGTATAATAAAGTAACTAGAGATAGAATCAAGCTTCTATAGTCAGTTACACAATATTGAGAAGCTTTCCCAAGTCTCTGGTTGATCTATTTGAAGTCATTCTACTAGAGATAGCATAAAGAAAGAATGAACATAACACCTACATGCATGACTTACACTATGAACTAGATATCTAAGTCATTCAAAATGACGTGACATTAGTCACTAGAGCCAGCAAGCACATAACTCCATAGAAAGCCAAGCAAGGGAAGAAAAGAGTGACATACCACCATAGAAAGCATAACAAATTCTTTCTTTGTAAGGCACTTTCTTTTGCCCCGCGAGCTTGTATCAGTGAGGAGCGAAGCTAGGAGGCCAGGCAGTTCACGATCGATATACCCGTTATCCGTGGCTTTTTCTATTGATCAGGCAGGGCAAATCTATCTTTTCGGGGTCAGAAGTGGGAGTCCTGCCTTATAAGCTAAATTGTTATAAAGCCCCGCCTTCCTTCCATTGGTACTATCTAGGGCGTTGGTGGTTTCAAAAGCACATTTCTAAGCACTTTATATCTGTAGCTCTCTTAAAGGATCTCCAATGGAAGAAGAAATCTCTGATCCGGGAAGGAAAAACCGGGCACCCTCTAGAGGCACTTGCTTAAAGGATCTCCAAAGCCAGGTACAACAACCCTCTATAGGCGCGATATAGATCCTTCCACGATGTCTTCCTTGTTTCCCATTTTCTTTTCTAACTTCACCCAGCCGTTGCCCACTTCCGGTCGCCTACGCTACTCTTGTTAGATATGACCGAGGAGCGAAGCAGACACACGATGGTGGTGCCAAGTCATGTGTACTTGCGAACCATCTATGCAGCCCTAATCCCAGGTTGGGTGATCTAGATATGCAAGTGAGTAAACTCACCCAAAAGGACAGAACATTGGTTCCATGTCCCATAATATGAGTTGGGACTAGACTGCGATAGCTAGCACTTATATAAGTACAAATGGTGACTCCATCCTTAGTAGAATGGAGAGTACCCATTATATAAGTATGGCGAGTCAACTCCCAAGTCAATGACTACTTCGAGCATAAAGACTAGGCTGAGCCCAATCCTAGCTCTGCGAGCCCTAACTCGTGTGCTCAGCTCCTCAATTTGATGCCCTCTAAGCTAGATTGTTTGATGCCCTCTAAGCTTGGGAGGCGAAGCTCGTGGTTTCTCCCCCGAGAGTGGCTTGTCTACTCGGAAAGATCCATTGCTTAGCTAGGCCATTACCTTAAGGAAAGATCTCCCAAATCGTACAGTGGAGTTAAGTGACTTTGAGGAAGGCAAAAGGGGATCCGGTCGTAGCTACTATGCATTGACTAGGATACAGACACTCGCTACACACCTAGCCAGGGCCCTCGTCAACAGATGTCAGAGACCATCTACGTTCCCTTTGGTTCGCCTATGACTAAGGTTGCCAAGAAACATAGCCAGCGAAGCAGACACACGATGGTGGGCTCGGGCGCGAGGCGGCGTCAGCCGAGCCTACTCATAAGAAAAGACAGCTTTATAGGAGATAGTCTATGAACCATGAAGGAGAGCGCCAGCATGACTTACTTTGATCGGATCCATAATGGATAGAGGCGCCCAGCCGTTGGACTAGTACTCAATGGGTCACTCCAATCCTTATTGGATCGTTGCCATCCATAAGCATCAATGCCAATTACATAGAGACTGATCATAGCAACAAGAGGCGTTGAGCTACTCTATGAGTTGGCTTTGAGCCCATCCATAGATCAGTGAACTTATAAGCTTTGACCAAGCTAAAGCAGTAGCCCCCATCCTTGTAAATACTGAAGGCTAGGTGAGCTATCTATCAGTCAGTCATGTCTACTGTTGCCTAACCTTCTATGCTTACCCAATCCACAGTATCTCTGGAATCTATTATAAAGTGGAGCTTCAGCCCCAAAGCATAACCTTATCATTGATGATTGATAGCTATCAGATAGACGCGAGTCAGATTGATGGGATGGAAGCTGCAGCTTAGTCAATTGGGTATCAAGGATATGGAGTCATAGAAGCTATTAAGCATCTACACTGACGAAAAGCGACTTCAGTGAGGATCGAAGCAGCTGACTGAGGATGGAGCGAAGCAAAGGAGCTGGCTCGGAAGCAATTGAGACTGATAGAACCAAGCAAGAAGCTTGGGCTGTTACAGCTACAAGCTTAGTCAATCTTATTAGGTGTCTAACACATGTGGTGTGGTTCCAGTCATGATCTACTGTGCCCGCTTCATGCGCTTACCTACGTTCGCAGGTTCTTGTTGCTATATGAACCCAAAATAGATCACACATGGAGAGCACCTTTAGATCTATTAGATCATATAGGTCATCTAGCGATGACTCCACACCTAGGTCTTGAGCCAATGAGAGACCAAAAAGCCTGAGATTGGGTGACTGAGGCGCGCCAGCGATAAGCTTTGACCAGGCTCAAGCTACCCCCATTCGTCACAGTATATAGGCTATTTCCTTGGTGAGCTAACTGAGTAATCCAATAGGATCATAGAGTGAGCTCTAGTCATAAGAACAGGAGCAGCAAGGGACGTAAGGTTTGATCAAGACAACAAAGCTATAGCTGGTTCGCAAGGATGACCCGCATCACGCTTTCCAAGACTGAGTAAGGGTAGTAATCAGCAGTTATCTTCCAATAGCCTGGCAGCTGTCGTCCCCGGATCCGCTCACGAAGCAAGGAGCTTTAGCTTTCTAGCTTATATACCGTTATACCGAGAATGAGGCTAGCCGCTAGCTCAGCCACCTCCGTAACCAGTAGCTACTGTAGCTAGCTCCCTGATTGAGGAGCAACAGCCTGCGGCCCTATAGCCTAACTGCTTTTCCTCCTAGTAGAATCGCTCAATGGCTGGCTGGAGAGATCGCGAGCGAGGGAGCTTTAGCCTTCGCACCTATTACACCAATAGATCTATAAAGTACACTATGGGAACGCATAGTACGAAGGATGCTTTTCGTTGCGAGCATAACTCTAGTCACTCTATAGCTACCCACTGGCGGAGCCACAAAGATTATATAACTGCCTTTTATTCATGGACGAAGGCTCAATGCTAGCTTTTTTCCTCTTTCTGGCTTTCAATCTCAGGCCCCAAAGCTACGAAGGACTAGTCCCCCTTTTATTCATGGACGAAGGCTCCTTTGAAAGAGCAAGGCTCCGACATAATTTGTTAGTAAAGAAGGTGGCAAGCTACCATTTTTCATAGGTTGCATTGTCCGAGAAGAGTCATGCTAATCAAACAAGCAAATACAAACTGCCAAAAGGTATTCCCTGTCTCTGGGCCTTATGCTCAATGGTCAAGGCTCATCAGTTATTATGGAGCAGTTGTTTCTGTTGACCAAGTGAATCCAGCCCCGAGCCTATTCAGTTGTAAGGACGAGCAACTAACAATGCCCAGATAGAAAGATCCTGAGCTCAGACCGATATATTACCTTTTCCTTAGCGGTGAGAGCTAGGAAGGGAAGGGGAAAGTCACCATGAATACTGGGACCTCCCTCAGCTTGTGTAAGTCAGCATAATTCCGATTCAAAGGGGCTTGATGGGGTAGTTACCCGTCAAGTTGACGACTAGAGCCATAATTAGGCGCACCTGAACCGCTTTATCTAGTTCTCGTGTTGGTCCAAACCAGGGCACTTCACAAGGTTCACCGTAAGGTGGATATTTGTGAAATAACCCTAATCCTGTGGACGGGTTGCCGCCAGCTACGGCTGCAGCCTTTCCCTGAGATTTATGGTTGACACCCAGAGGCCCCCCTCGGTTCCAACTAGTGGGACCGTTTAGGAGAGTGGAAGCCTCAGTGGGACTGTCAAGATACAAAAGAAACTATCGTGCTATAACACTAAAGTGAACAACAAGGCGCTGGTAGTTTCAAGCCAAAGCCCCAATTGCGCGTATCCCACATCCAACATCCAAGAAGTAGGTATCCTTCAGGAAAGATCAAAGAGAAGGTTCGTAGAAAAGATCCCAGAACCAACTATAGAAGCATACATGCCCGTGCCAGTAGCAGCTTACCTTCGCCCAGTTCCATACCCATAACCATCAGCAGCAGGGGAGGTCGGAGTAGTTTCAGATCCTTAAATTGCAATTCCAGGTGCTACACCGGTAGCAGAGAAAGCAGCAGCAGATTCATACTATGATGGGGGAGGATTGATCCAGCAGTCGATCTAGCTTTTTATATTGGCAATGCTATTGACGATGTTATTGAAGCACCACTACCACCATCAATAGCAGTTGTTGAACCAGTAGCTCTGGATCGAGAGCCGGATGCACCAGTAGTCAAGGCATAGCCAGTTGGTTCACCATCACTGGAAAAGGCAGAGGTAGCAGCATATGATCCACCACCATTAGTAGATTGGTTCGATCAGCAGCACCTGACAAGCGGCACTACCGGCACTATTCGGCTTTGGCTTTGCACCCGGCTCCGCATCTGCTAGCTTCGGTATTTCTCCATAGTCTGATGCTCATGGTAGAGATTATTAGTTTCGTGATCAAGATCGTTAGAGGTATTTTAGCGATCGAAAGGAAGAGTCTGAGGGATCGAGACCCGCCCTACGGGACCAAATGCTACAGGACCAGCGTGCTTAGTGACATCTCCTTAGCCAGCGGAAGTTCCGGCTCCAGGGGGTACAGAATCAACGGCTTACAGGACTATAGGATACAGGGCTAAACTGCTATATGTTTTTGCTGATAGCACTGCTGCTTCTTCAGGTTCCTTTGCCTCCGTTGCCTCTCGCACTTACTCCCTTCCCACTACCCTTGCTTTTGGTGCTGTTAGTTCTGCTCGTTCAACCGGATCTACTGAATCAACAGAGTCGACTGGATCAAGATCAGAATATGAATCATCGAGCTAAGATAGGTGGGAGGCATCTCAATAATCACACTTTTCACCTCGATCACGATCATCAACACCTCCCTATAACGATCACTAAATTCATAATCCTTCCCGTTATAAGACCCATAATAATAGGTAATAACAACTATTAGGAGAATCATGATAATTGCTTGGATAGGTGCTCGGAGCTCGGTGAGCCACCAAATAATGGGAAACAACCACCGACCACCTATAATGGATGGAAAGACACCGAATGATAGTAAACCATTTATAGGGGTTGAACCCTCACTATAGGAGAGAGAACCTTCTATAGGGGTTGAATCAAGCACCCCCAACTACTATATGGCCACCTGAGCTATCGAACCTATTACCTAGGCTAAGGGAGAATATACTAGTAGATAACCGCCAGGGCCCTGGAAGAAATGGATATTCCGTCGTAGGATATGGCTTGCTAACGCTTATGTGCCCCTAAGCTACGACTACTGAATTATGCCCATACTACCTAGGTGGCTACTGATGCCCGTACGTACTACCTAGGCGGTCCTACCTATTCATACCTCTCACTACAGATACTGTTAAACAGCAGATCGAACAGACCCATATTGATAGTCATAGCCCGGGGTTGAAGCACACGTTGATCCAGTAGTTTCAGTAGCACGACGAGCGGTGAGAGCAGAGTAAAGCGGGGCAAAGGTATAGGCACCAGTATATCCTGCGGAGCTACCAGCCTTAGTAGCCATCTGACTAAGCCAGACAGACAGAGCCATAAACCCCCCGTAGGGACCAGCAAGTAGCAAGTAACCCACCCGCTGATCTTGATCCAGTAACAAAGCAAGCATCGGTTGACTCAGTAGTTTCATCAGAAGCAACAGTAGTATATTAAGCCTGCAGCAAAATTTGATGCGGTTGGTGAGTCAGTTGGACTAGCAGCTTATCCAGCACCTCCTTGTCCAGCATACCCTACAGCTTGTCCAACATACCCTACAGTAGTGATGGTAAGGGAGCCAGTCCTAAGTGGGGTAGGTATATATTGGTTGATAAATTGAAAGGTGGGGTTTATTTATCCCTGCAAAAAGAAACCTTGACTACATTGAGTAGGATACAGTTGATCAAATAGTGGACTTGAAGAATATACGTGGGAAGTCATTGAGACACATCCAGCATGAGGCCGTGGCGGGCGGGCTGGGGCGTTCACATACGCATGAGTCCCCTCCGGGGGCCGAACACTGAGCTGAGCAGAGCAGTCGTGGCGCAGAGCGTACAAGAAAGAGAAAGCCTTGTTTCAAGATAAAGCCTTGTTTTGATGATTATTGAGCGCTACCGCTAGGAAGCACGATGGACGCTACCGCTAGGAAGGAGGGAAGGATCGCTATCGCTTGCCGGAATGGTAGTTAATCGCTCACGCTCATGGTCGAAGGAAAGATCGATAACGCTCGCTTGTTGAGGAATCAACACTGCTTGATGATAGCTACAACAGAGGGTGGAAGGCTTGCTTGGTTACCGCTACTCAATTGTTCCCCTGGCGATTACTACGCTTCAACAGAATAGAAGCTTCGACCCTTGAGCTTGCTTCTCCGGCGCCTGGCTATTGCCCCCATTAGCATGGAGCGCTTACGCAGGTTGATGAATAAGGAACGTGGTGCGGCCCCAACCCCACGAACAGATAGGCAGGACATAGGCTGATACCCTTCCCCTTGAGGTTGGTTGGATGGATAGATACTTCCCCATGAGGCTGGTTGGAAGGATCGCTTGGTTATGCTGATCCTGGACAACGGGAGTAAAAAGAATTGAGTCGCTTCAGCTATGGTCAAAGCTTTTGGCCTCCCTATAACTCCTCACCTACACCCATATCGTCTCGTTTGGGTCACGGACGACGCTCTAACCCCTTGTTGGTG
>Ga0316216_1000109_pt1 | contig 11869 bp, 11 predicted proteins | sample NRE6metagenome_FD_207800 | JGI IMG/M metagenome (GOLD analysis project Ga0316216, IMG submission 207800) | Spruce roots microbial communities from Maridalen valley, Oslo, Norway - NRE6 | ecosystem: Host-associated > Plants > Roots > Unclassified | place: Norway: Oslo | collected 2017-09-15
GATTAGAGGAAATCCCCCCTCCTATAGTACTTAGATGTTTCAGGTACCGCAGGCTTATTTCGGGGATCGATCGCTAAAATTACTCTTTTTCATTTAATATCTTGTGAAGGAAAGCAAGCCACAGATAATCAATATCTTTCTAGTGCCGGGCCACGGATAATAAATCTATAGGAAGGCAGGCCAGGGATAGCATAATACAATAGATAAGGACATTATTGGTTTCTCTATTCTATTCTATCTATTATACTAAAAGAAAGAAAGATTACATCAGCTCTACTCTACTCACACAGCAGCTCCTCACAAGCTTACACTGCAAATCACACTGACTCCTTGTCTAACTAGTGTGCCCTCCTCTCGTTTATATAACCAGAGAATAAGAGGTTGCAAACAAGGCTAAGAATAGCATCAAGAGTTGCTCCATAAGCTCATGATTGCAAGGTAATATTTCCCAAGTGATGCACCCCACTTGAGCGCTATGAATAGCATATAAACCTCCTAGGTAAATGCACCTCTCATGCATGGAATGAATGTGTTATGTATTTTGCCCATGGCACAGAATTAGGTTGAAACATACTGCTCTATTCTTCGAAAGGCCACTTTATTAATGAGCTGAAGAATATAAGCAATGTTCTTAATACAAGCTTGATCCATCCACTTCAAAACCAAAGCGGAAGCCGAGAGCTAATCATGCCAGTCATATCCCAGACTTGAGTACACTAGGGAAACCCTATAGATCTAGCCTAATGCAGCTTCAACTGTCAGTGGAGATCTTGCAAGAGTAGGTTCTTCATCGATTCCAATCAATAGGTTAAACATCTTCAATCGATGGCCGACCTGGTACTTATTCATTCCACCTACCTTCATCCTAGTTCTTATGGGTGTCAACCCCTCCTTCATCCCCCGGGGGACAGACGTTGAAACATCCACACCCACCTTGATTTACCGCCCGTGCGCCCAGCTAATCCTACTTCACCGTTCCCTTATCCTTATTAATAATTGTGAAAGACTGCATATAATTTATAAGCGGACTGAGAAACAACTAGGCTGGACTGGAGTGTTCCGCCTTGGCTTGAACAAATTGGTAAGAACACCCAACCCCTTCCTTCTTGTAGGTGCCATCCATACAGATGTTGTGGGGGCAGACAAACAACCTATTCGTAAAATCTGGTCTTAGTAGGATAAACACCTGAGAATGTGTGTGGGGAGGTGGTTGGACGCAAGGAAGGAAAGAACTGAAAATGGAACTAGAGTTCGTCTTAGCGCTGTTCAAACCACTTACCTTTGCGCTGTTCATCTTTATTTGAATGATTTCTCCTTGCCACCAATCACAATAAACGTACACAGGTCCATTCGGGCTACCAACTCACAACAATCACTGTTTCTGGCTATCACACGATATAGAATAAACACCAGCAGGTACGTCGTCGCTAGCGGCTATCGCGGACTGTGGACACGCCTTGTAACTTATCGAATCGAGAACAACGCACTCGAGCCATTACTTCTGCTTTCTTTGCATTACGATAGACATGCGGGTTGACCCTTTGATGACCCAGTTCGAGATCGACATAGCCCCCATCGTGTACTACCTAGTAGTGCCAGGTCTAGAGCGTGTACCTGTTTACCTACCGGTCGAATCAACAGTGGTGGCTTACCAATACCAATAGTCGCTATGCCGGGTCGACAACCACCGGTGTCTATCTCACCTGCCAGCAGCAACGCCACTACTACGCCATACAGTTTGTAAAGGCTCAGAAGATAACTCACTCAATCAATCTGAAGAGTCAGAATAAGTAGTATGGCTACTCTCGCTCTCGTACTGGTCGCTATACGACTCACTGTGGCACAGTCGTCACATCGAATCTCCGATGGTGCACCGAGGCTTCTTCTTCTTCGAAAGTGGGGCCACATGGGTAATTGATTCTTCGAAGTGATATGGCTCAGTTGCCAATCCGAAAGGTTACGTACGCTTGCAATTCAAAGAGGCTCGCTTGCCACACAAATGCGGTAGCTGCTTCTTCGAATGGGAGGCTCATCAGTCTTACTTCGGGCTACAGTGTATTATTTACAAAGTGGTTCGAGTGGCACGCTAGTGGTGCTTTTATTGCGATGTGGGGATGGCTCAGTAGTAGACACCGACACGCAGCAGAACAACAATCGTAAGTAGTAGGCTGCTCAGTCTCATACCCATTCGTTTACCAATCGTACCTCTTTTCGACCTTTTACCCAGTGCTGCGATAGATGTGACACCTGCGGATCAGAAGCAGTCGCATTGACCGGGCAAGACTCAGACTCCGGAGCATACGCCGGACAATCCGGATAATCAGGTTAAGCATCCGGACAACTAAAACTATTAGAGCTCTCGACGACCCTGAGCCTTCGACGCCTTAGTGTGTACTTCTTTGTGATGCCAGGTAGAGTACCCATAATTAGGGATACTACCATATCTCTAATATGAGCATATAGTCTAAACAGACCAATTATTACAACCTGTGTTTCTATAATATTTACCATGCTTTATTCCTATAGCTTTACTACAAGGTAATGAGTGCCATATCTCTGTAATGTTTACACTAATATAGAGATCTTACAAAGCTTTAACAAGAACAATGAGTATGCAGTATAGCTATGGTCAGTATAAGGTAAGTTGTAAGTAATGTATGATGAACAAGACCTAACTATGATCTACCTTTACACATCCATGGTATTGATACATGATTAGTCTAATAGAAGCTGTGATAGAGCTTAAGTGATACTACTATTGGTATATAATTACCATTGTATTAGCTTGTACGAGATCTGCTTATTCCTAGTAATCAACTTACTATACTTATGCAAGTCTCTTGTTTCAATATCGTAATGATTACAGAACTGAGCTCTTTGTAAGCATGCTAACTATTACTGCTTATGTGATGATACTTGTAAGCTTGAGCATAATGTGAACACTAGTAATACCATGGACTCCCACTATTGAGAAGCTCTTGTTATGCTTATATCACGGTTCCATAATTGATAGAGTGTTCCATAATCAATGAACAGTTGAGCTTGGTTAACATGAACAAACTAAGCACAGAACATCAAACATCTCATTGAATACGTCTAAATCATTGTACCATCATAACCACATAGATAGGATATGGATTGACAGTGTCATGGAGCTTGAACAGTGCTTATCTCTTATAAGCTAGTGTAGTTACATATCTAAGCTTAGTCTAGTCATTAGGTTCTTACATTACACAGAAGCTTTATCTCCATGAGATTAGCAGCTTGTTACATGAGTTGTTGCCCTATATGAAGTTGTTACATAAGCAATACCCATTACTATTACTTATAATATAGCTATTGTTATGGAATCACTATGCTTGGTCATTGGAACTGCTTAGTCATGGAAAGTTTTCTAGTATTCCCATAAAAGTGAACAGTAATTTAAACTGGTATGATTCATTAGTTCTTACTCATTATGGTTGTTTAATCTCGTACTTGATTTGGTTATAAGTAACTCCATATCAAAGGTGATAGCTTATTGTACCAAATAGATCATAGAACTAGAGCACAAACATGTAGAAGTAAAGCTCATGGGTTATTACAGTCTTATTGATTACAAATATCGCTAGTAAGCTTACATTATGGTCTTGTATGAGTACCTTATAGTGGTAATGAGTGCAATAAGCTGTGTTCTATTATGGAGATTCCAATACTGTAACATATCGAATACACTGGGTAGTAGTAAGCTCCCAGGAATTAGGGATAATAGATTACACACGTGATAGTAATGAATACATGATACGTAGAGCTCTAAGTATAAGCATAACACTTGATACTAAGATAAAGCACCTATTACACTTATCATTAGTGTTCTGAATACTAGTAATAACTGTATACGTTCAACTCGTACCCTTATAATGTAGAACAAACACCATTATAGAGCTCTGATTGGTGTATAAGCCTAATCACCTATATAGGAATACAAGTAGTAGAAGCTTAGATAAGTAAGCAATGTAATCACGATCATACTAAGCTCTATATCCCGGTAAGTACGAACTATGATACATATGGTATATCTATAGAGTACTGTATGTTGTACTATCACTAAGCTCTTTCACGTATTTACCCTAATCATCTTACTTGGTTCTAATCGTTTTCAGTAGCTTTGAATACAGCATGATAACAGGTAATCAGGTAGAAGAGTGTAATGTAAGTAATCCTATAACTATAACCAATACTGTTTACGAACATGATGAAAGGTATTACACTGTTACTTATGGTAAGCTTATATGTCTAACTAACACGTATCGATCTTATTCCTGTACTAGATTAGACTGGAATCATTATGGAACCTCCTTGTTATGATGGTTAGTAAGCTTCCCCTAATTCTCACATGTATTAACTACACTGTTATCAAGTATCACCATATATGAGTGTTTACATAGCATAACTAGTCATTACTGATACATAGCATAGATTGTACCATTACGTTATTCCCGTAATCAATAAGCTAGATTAATCACAGAAAGGGTACAGTATTATATGGAACTCATTACCAATACTAATGGAATCGCAATACTGGTATGATCACTTCGATCTGCTTTATTCACCTAAGAAACTCTAGCTATGTTTATTATACCACCTTGTTCATGAGCTTTAAGCAGAGATACGATGTGTTGTATAAGCTAACCAATGGTGTTTGCATAATAATTAACCGTAAGTACTAGGAGGTCTAATAAGTGATTCCGTTCCTGCTCTTGAAATGCCTTAACTCTATCGGAACTTTAGTTCAGAATGAATAGTCAACTCCTATTTCCGCTTGCCGCTAAACCTGACTCTGTGGACCTATTTAGAAGCTGTTCAAAACCTCTTTCAACTTGCTATGGGGTAGCCTCTTTTCCCTGGGACTCTGCTCCTCGAAACTATGCTCTCTATGAAAGCCTATGTAAACTATGCTGCTGCTATTGGGTGCCTCCTACCCTCTCTGCTGCTAGAGTAGAGTAAAGCCTATGCACACATTAGCCTGACATATCGCTATGTTCTCAATTATGAATTATGATTGGCAGCATCTCTCTGGTCCCAGGCCTATCTGCCTCTCGCTTCTGCCTAGATTCGAATCAGCTAGCGGGGCTTCCTCGTCCAAGGGAACAAAGATTTATAGAAAGTGAAAAGTGCCCAAGCAAGCCTTCCCTTTCAAGATCGTCTGGCTGTAGTTCCTTGGATGCTCGTAAGTCAAGTGTTATGCCCCGTACCTCCCTCCTAAGATTCATGAGGCAAGTGTTTTTTATAAAAGGCATCTCCTGGCTGTCTGGGCATCATATCCTCTCAATGTCTCCCGTCCCCATCCAACTGCTCTGATGGACCACCACATAATCCACCAAGCAGCAATCCGTCCGGCAGTTAAAGCAGCTAAAGGTAAGTAAACCCTCCCCTGCCTCTTGGGACCATCCCTGTAAGAGCATGCTACTAAAAGTTTCCTTTCCTTGGCTACATCCAGCCTCGTGTCTCTTCAGTTCTGGCTGGCGGTAGATAGAGGGAGTTCCAGGATCTAAACTTAAGTGCTTGACGCCCTCAGCTTCAGTGTGTGTGTGATTTGTATAGAGATACTCCTTCCTTCAGGCAGTTTCAGGATCTAAGCTTCAGTACTTGACGACCTCTGCTTCAGTTCTGGCTGTAAAGAATAATGCTAAATTGAGCAGTTCCGACGATCCTACCCACACCACATGATAGCTTTTTAAAATTAATCCAGTCGGCCAAACCATCCCTCCAACCAATAAGGAACGAAGTTTAAGTTTTTTAATTTAATAAAGGAAGCACTTTTCCTTGCTCGGTTGGGTCGTGAAAGACGGTAGAAAAAGCCTCACAAGAAGTGTTATATTATATATGTAATAAGGGTGATTCCTAAGCAAAATGGATGAATTATGGCATTTATCTTATGTCTAGGTGGGGGTAAATAGAAAAGAAGTAACAGGTACTAACATTCAAGCATCTCCTAGCAATGCTGGTTGTCTTCATGACTCAATTGTATTCTGGCTGGCCAGGTTAAGCTTGTCCCCCCGAAAAGCTCAATAGTGATACCCCCTGAAGCATTCCTGGCTGAAGGCAAGAGGTTGGGAAGCCCGTGAATATAAAAGTTCTGGTCTGTGAGCCTGGCCTGTATGGAAAGGGTGGTAAACACCAACTGTTGGTAGCATCACACCAACTATATAATGGCTGAATAAATCAATACGATTTTAAGTTCCGATCCCCATTGATCCCATGAGTTCTGGGAGTATTGACAAAGGAAGTTCTGACGATCCAACTCGTACTGGTGGTTCCCTGTGGCACTTCCATTAATTAAGTAGGCTGACGAAAAGACCACTCCATTGAAGTCTTCCCCAAGTCGGTAGGTAAGATCTAATAAGTAAGGCAGGCAGTAGTCAATCCAACAGGGCTGGCTGGCTGTCTTTGTTGTGATTGCTGGCTGGGATAATGGCGCCTTTTGTTCCTCTGCACGTGCCATGCTTTTTGTTTTCGTCGTCTTCACCAGTCTTCCTTGCTCTTTTATTTGATTTAAATGCTGTATGGACATCAGGGCCATCCATGGAGAGGACTGTCATATCTCGGGCGTGTTCTAGTGTAATGGGGTATGGCCAAACTAGCCATAGCTGGCCTTGGTGTACTCCGCTAATTAGAAATTTGAGGCACCTCTGCTATTTTTAGCCCGTGTTGCCAAAGGTCGGGACTTGGAGTAAGTTGAGTAGCGAGGAGACTGGTAGTGGCTAGAACTCATCTACCACCTCCATCCTTGCTATGATGATCTTGTTCGATGGATAGATTACTTAAGGTATTCAATCCATTCCGATCCGAAAGGATACAAATTGAAGGAAAGGGTTACTAATAGATTCCCTATTGGATTTCCTATACTATATTATATAGGTAGCCGTCCAAGCAAGATTCCCCAAAGGATTTCTTTCTTATCCTATTGGAAGGAGAGATTCCTTTCTTGGATATATTATCCCAAGGATATATTAGCCAAAGGATATATTATCCCTTTCCTATATATTTTATATATATTTTTCCAGTAAAAGGGATCAAAGGTAGATTGATGATAAGAAGAGCATGGCAGCAGTCGTGTGTTAACTCTTTCCCACCCTTTAACCAGTTGAAGTTGAATGAACCGATCCAATATAGAAGTGATTTTGCCTTCCCCTTCTTCTCCGGACACTGGCTGGCATAATGTCCCAACTGGTGACACCTAAAACATTGAATCTGACTAAAATATTGATTTTCTGGACTTGAATCTTTCTTATTACCCTTCTTGTCTCCTTTCTTGCTTCCCTTCATCGTCCTCCCAACGAGGGCTATGTCTTCTACTTTATTCTGTTGCTCTGAACGGGACTCCAACCTAATATCTTCCTGCACAAGGTTATCCCAAAGCTTCGCATAATTGGGCAAATGCTCACGAGCACAAACACCTTGGACAAAAGGCTTCCAAGATGGAGCAAGTCCATTCAAGGCAATGGACACCAACTCCTTATCCTACACTTTTGTCCCTATGGGAGCCAACTTATCTCTCAACTCTGTGACCCTGGCCAGGTAGCTCACCACTGTATCTGTTTTTACCATTCGACATGGCAGAAAGTTTGTTTCAAAAGAATCTGTCTAGAGAGACACAAGAACTCTGATATAGACCAACCAAAGCCTCATACATCAACTTACCACCGGTCGTCTTTTCTGCAATGTGAGGGATGAAGTGATCCTTCACTGAATAAAGAATGATTCTATTTGCCTTGGCCTCCTTCTTAACATGAGCAGCCAACTGTGTTGGATCGTGCAGCGATCTCTTTCTCAACATGCTCCCAAAGCTCAGCCTCATCCAAAAGCATTTGCAGCCTGAACTTCCAAGGAAATTGGAAGCACCATCTAACATGTAAAACTCTATAAGACCGAGAGTAGTCATCCTGCAAATCTGAAGCACACCTAAAACCAAAAGAAAAAAACAAACAAAGTAGAACAACCCGGGTTCAAGCAATTTATCCCAAGCGCACTAGGGTTTCACACCCACCAATAAAACTGTACTAGGTAAAGCACCTCTCCCAGGTATGGAACAACTTCAATATCCAACTCCCTCTTCACCAAGAGAGCGATCTCAGCAAAATAAACTCAGATACTATATTACCTACCTAACAAAACGAAGCCTGGTGTCCCCATGGCCTCCCATAACCTTTTGTGTATTCTTCGCGTCCTCATGACCTCCTTGTGTCCCGCTGTAGAAACACTTTGTGACCTTAGATCATTGTTATACACTGGGTTACTGGGTAAACTGCTGAAGCGACTGGTATGGGTACTACTGATGCTCTTGGTGCTGGTGCTCGCTTTGTTGTTGGATCAATAGGCTCTGGGACTAGTGCTTAAGATGGGTCCACCTCCTCCTCTACTATTGCTGCTCATGCTGGTGGCTCTTCTACTGTTATTCTGTGTGTTTTCACGCTCACTCGTTCATTTTAAAGAGTAACAATAGAAGGTATAACCTTGCTTGCCTTCTTACTTGCCTTCAACTGATCATGGAGATGCCACGGGAACTGATTCTGGAAATGATAAGGCTTATTCAACTAGTGCCTCCTTATGCTTATGGAAATGAACCTGGGATTGCTGCTGCTTTGGGAACTGAGGAAGCTGGTAATGTGCTTTTACTTCAATTGATGATTCTACTGGTGCTAATATATTTGCTTGTAATTCTGCTCCTTCAACAGCTTATGGAGATGTTGGGGCTCCTCGTAGTGCTTTTTATGATGCTTGTGCTTAGAATACTTGTGCTGGGAGTTTTATGCTTGTCCTGGGCCTCCTTTTGATACTGGGAATGCTGTTCTTGGAACTGCTATTGGAAATGCTATGGCAAATGAGGCTGGTAATCTCGTTTCAACTTCTGATTGAAATAATTCCATTTAAACTTAATGGAAATGATCCTGGGAATACCTCAAATGTTGGTTCACCCGGTTCTGCTTGGGCTGCTAATTCTTCAACTGATAGTACAAACTGAACCTGGAACTGCTAATTGTAATGCTCTAACTGCTCCAACTTATGAAGCTGCTACTGATCCTCCTCCTGTTGGTTCAATTGCTGCTGGAACTGATCCTGGGAATAATTATGCTTATGGAACTGCCTCTTCTATTCTTCTACCTTTATTAAGCTGAGTAAAAAGTCCTAAATGGAAATAATTTCATTTCACGTTCTGTGAAGAATGAACCTGTCCTGCTGATCGTGATGCTGCTAGAAATGCTCCTCTTTCAATTACATTGGAACTGGTGCTTCTGGTTCCAGCTTATTCAACAACTGGATGCTCCTTCAATTGAGGGAATGCTGCTTACTTCAACAGCTTATGTAAATGATGTTGGTTCCAACTCTGGGCTTCTACTGATGGTTAGGCTTCGGCTTTTGCGTTGGCCGTTCTGCTGCTTCAACTGCTCTTGGGAATGATCCTGGTTCAACCAGTGCTGCTCGGGCGGCTCCTTATTCAATTTATTTTGGTTTAACTGATGTTGCTGGGGCTGTTGGGAATAAGAATAATAATTTTGTTCAATTGCTTGGAATGATGCTGTTGGGGCTGCTGGGATTTATGCTCCTTGTTACGCAGCTCTAACTGCTTATGTACATTCTGTTTTATTGTTTTTGCTGAAAATGAACCTAGAAATAATGCTCCTTCTACTGGTGCTGGAAATGAGACTAGAACTGCTAGAGGAACTGATGATGCAAATACTGGTTCTACTGGTGGTTGATAGGGCTGTTGGTTGTTCTGCTTTTGCTGGGCCTCCTTGTGCTTGTGCCGCCTTTGCTGGGATTCCTTTTGCTGTTTGGGCTGGCCGTGCTTGCGCTTGTTCTAATGCCGGGAATTATGTTTCTGGAAATGCCCGTTCCAAATAAACCGCCTTATTTTATTGGAATAATGCTCCTGGGAATGCAGAAGCTGGTTCTGCTGGGAAGGCCGCTGGGAATACTTCAAATGATGCCGAGAATGAATGATCCGGTTAAACTGCTCATTGAAATTATACCCCTTCAACTGCTGATCTAAACGTGAGTTCTACGAGTCCTGCTTGAAATAATCCTATTGGGACTGCTACTCTTGGAACCGCTCTGTAAACTGCTGGTTGTGCTGCCTTTGCTGGAAATCCTTGTGCTGATACTGATGGGAATCCCGTTTCAACTTCTGATGGATGTTCCTGGAAATCCTCCCAATTGATGTAGGTTATACTTGTGCTGCTTGTCGTTCTGATGCTTCGACCAATGCTCGGAATGCCGGTCCAATTGCTGCTAGGCCTACTTTCGGTTCAAATGATGATGGTAATAATTGTGTTCGAACGGCTGTGCTCAACTGGCTCATGGGAATGAAAAAAGCCAGTTCCACTAGTGATGCTTGGAATTATGCGTGTTTAACTGCTCTTGTAAAGAATTCTGATAATGATGCTCTACTGCTTTATGTTGGGAATAATCCTCCCATTGATGTTGTACTAATGTTGCTTAGAACCCCGTTTCAACTTATAATAGAACTTCTTATTTTCAAATGATACCGGGAATTCAGCTGGTTAAACTACCGCTCCTGGTAATTATGCTCCTTCAACTTATGCTTTTTTAAATGTGATCCTGATTTAACTGGTGTTGATGGGGATGCTGATGAAACTGGTGCTGCTTCTTCAACTGCTTATAGAGCTGCTTCTGCTTAATAATAATAATAATTCTGGTTTGTGATGATGGTAATGATCCTGGAACTGAGGAAGCTAGGAATCCAGTTTAAACTGCTGATGCTGGTACTGCTCTCGGAACTGCTACGGGTAATGCTGCCAGGAATGAGGCTTATTCAACTGATGCTGCAAATGCTCTTGGAACTTAGGCTAGTAATTATGATCCTGGTTTAATTGCTGCTGTTGGGCAGTATCCTCGTGCCTGTTCTTGTGCAGCTTGAGATGCTGCTCCTTCGACTGGTGCTCTTGGTTCTAATAATTATGCTGGGAATCCTGGATCTACGTATCCTCTTCCATTCTCCTTTGCTGCTGGAGAAGCCAGTTCAACTGGTTCGGCTGGGAAGACTGTTAAGAATGCTCCTTCAACTGATGCTGGAAATAATTCCATTTCAACCGATACTGGTTCAACTAGGAATACTTCAATTGAGATGTTTAGTTCAATTGATGTTGATTCAACCACTTTTCTGGGAATATGATCCTGGTATTGCTGCTCGGACGGCTCCAGACTCAATTGATGTTGGTTAAACTTATGCTGGGAATGAACCTGGTATAACCCTTTTTGCTGCTTGGGCTTGGAACTCCTTGTGCTGTCTCAGGAATAATTTAATATGTGAATCCGCTCGTTCAACTGCTGATATAATTCTGCCTCAACTCCAGAGAATGCTTTTTCCTCTCCTTGTAGTGCTTTTTATGCTTGGAACGTGTGCTTGTTCAACTGCTGATGCTCGGGCGGCTCCTTATTCAAATGATGTTGGTTAAACTGGTTAGGCCGCTTAAATTGCTGATTGTGCTGCGTTAAACACTGCTGGGGCTGGTGCTGTTGGTGCTACTCTGCTTGCTGGTCGTTATGCTGCCAGGAATTAGGCGAATTCAATTTGTGCCCCTGGAACTGAGGCTTGGAAGAGCTGATTCGATTGATACTACTTCAAAAGCTTATGGAAAAATGATACCGGTAACTGCTGATACTGCTGGTAGTCTCATAATGCGGTGAAAAATACCAGTATTCTTAAAATTGAGTCAATTATGGGTCCATGTCTATGCCAGAATGAGGTGTTGCATAGTGCCCCTTTATATAATGCATTACATCGCTAGAACGGACAAAAACATTATATTCTTTGAAGTCTCATTAAAAGATAACCTAATTAGTGAGCTACCCGGACTAGTTGATG
>Ga0316216_1000110_pt1 | contig 11810 bp, 7 predicted proteins | sample NRE6metagenome_FD_207800 | JGI IMG/M metagenome (GOLD analysis project Ga0316216, IMG submission 207800) | Spruce roots microbial communities from Maridalen valley, Oslo, Norway - NRE6 | ecosystem: Host-associated > Plants > Roots > Unclassified | place: Norway: Oslo | collected 2017-09-15
CTAGATCTCAGTGGAGAGCGGCCTCTTCCAGGTAGCATGTTGCACCTAGATCTTCCAGTACATCCAGGTCTTCTAGTTCATCCGGACAATCCTCCCTCAGTAGTTTCTTTGCTCCGGTCTCGGATGGTAGGAGAGATCCATCTACTGCGAGTACAGATTCGGATGTTAGCAACGTATCCTCCTCCTCATCAATAGGCAATAGCACCTCGAGAACAAAATCCTTGTCGGCAAAGACGAATAAATTGTTCAAACCCAAAGTAAATTGGATTACCAAGATACAGCCAATTTCAACAACAAATAAAAGAGCTTCAACAACAGAATAACAACATTATTTTATTCCCTCAATCCTTATTTATTTACTTAGTGGAGGTCCCATTATTGATATACGAGTTTCTCCGAGATATGAGATCATTATTTAGATACAAGTTTATCCGAAGAACGTACATTCCCTACCTTCTATTTTAAGTGTCTAAAGGCCCTACCTTTTCTTTTAAGTGCCCTCCCGATATTGGTTGGAATGAAATCATTGAAGCTTCTTCCAAATCGGTCCTGACCAAGCAGAACCTGTGGGCCAAAGGCCCTCCTTCCGTGAGAGAACGACGTAGAATAAATGGATAACATCACAACGAGAATAAATGAATGATAAAGTGGACCCCAGTCAGTCCCTTGAGGTCCTAAGGTCACCCCTAACTCAATGGGGATGCCTGAAGGAACCCCCGGCCGTAGGGGAGCTTAGATACTCTAGATAGGCATGAACGTGGAAAACGGCCTCTTAACAGGAAAACCTAAGTCATTCTCATTTATTATGTGATTATGCCTTATAATGAGGCTTCAGATTCATTTATTATGTGATTATGCGCCTCGGGCTTTAAGGGTTATTAGCCCTGGCAAAAATCCTGGGAGGTGGTGAATATACAAGTCAATATGGCAAACTTCGTACAGTAAGAGTAATCGATAGGGATTTGACGCCGGCTACTTTTTTATCCCTTGCTTGAAGGGAGGGCGTGCGTGAGCGAGCCATGAGGGGGGATTGCCTTTTTTTGAGATTAGACGACGATCTCATAGATCATGAATGATAAGCCAAAACGGTTCTCCTAATCGTGGAAATAAAACGTAATAATCTCATATATAATTAATGAAATAAATAGAAAGCATAAACCTTAGATTCTTACCTTCTTTCTTACCCTTCTCTTACCTTAAGAGTCCCTACTTTAGGGCAAGAGGCTCCCCCCTCCAAGGCCTCAATCAATCCGCTTCTTTAAAAGGTAAAAGTCGACCGTGGAAAGATACGCCGTCTGTGATCTCGGGACCCATTCAATCCGTACCAGCGTAGGCCTATGATGGGCACGCTTTCGGAAATCACATTAAGGAAAAATCCATATAGTAGAGGCATGCGGAACCCTGTCCGATAGACACCTCTTGGGATCATGGGAAATTCATGAGGAAGAAATACTGTAAGAGAGATACTCTTTCCCAAGTCTCCGGTTCTACGACGCCCCAGAGAATATGCTTTTACGTAATGACTTATGTAACGAAGTTTGGTTCTAACGACTCAATTGAATTCGGTAGCTCTTTGAGGGGAAATAAAGGGCCAGGACCTGACCTTCTAGCTAGCGAATTGAGGTACGTTAAGTGACTCGACCATAAGGGAGAGGAACGTAGTCGCTCGATTCCTTATTTTGGGAGAGGGGAATAAATAGAGGTGATGACCTTGCTACGCTTTGCTCTGCTATGCTAAGCTATGCAATGCTATATGCTGTGGCTCTGCTAATTCGGCTATGACTTGTATGGTGGGCAGTGACTATGCTCATTGGGGAGGTGCTATTTGAATCTGACATCGACTCTTGGGCTCGACTCTTGGGCTAAATTCTTGGCATGGAGTACCGGCATTGACTGCATCTATTCTTGGATCGACTCTTGTCATTGAGTGCATCGACTACCGGAATCGACTAGCGGTTATCAGCAATGACCTCTCTTCTGGCTCTGATCGACTGTCTATGATTGAAACTGGCCCCTTCTATCCCCTTCTAGCAATGACTGACTCTGACTGTTGAGATTTTAGGCGATGAATGGTTTATGATCCTCAAATGGTTAATCATTGTATATAAGCTTTGTTTTTTTTCCATCCAGCCCAGGTAGGAACATTCCATTGTTCCGTAGCAATAAGTTTGAGGGGTAACATTATCTTTTCTTTCGGTTTATGAATTGAACGGGTTCCTTCCTTCTCTCTCTTCCGGAAGGATTTTCTGTTGGAACAACAGGATAAGCAGGTTCATCACACCTCTGAATCAACGAATATTGAAACCCTGAGAATATTGAAACCCTAGATAACGATTTCCTGTGCCCAACCGAACTACACTAACGAACATACCGACTGTAGCACACATAATGAACACGGACTACAGAATTACACAACCCGGTACTTAACCATCTGTTCCCGTTTATCCAGCTGTTCCCGTCCACAATATCCAGCTGTTCCCGTTCACCAACCCGTTCCCGTTCACCCTCCTTACCCAACCCTTAGCTATGTTATGCTCAGGAAGAGTTTTTAGAAGTAACTGATCAAGATAACTAAAAGTATGTATTTCCTTGGCCCAGCTTTATAGAAATAAGGGAGTAGGAACCGGACCCAAGGGCCCCCGTTAGCGGGTATACCTATTAGACCACTACTGAATAGATGCTCTTGGGGACAGGATGATAAGCCCTGATTGATGATAAGCTTATATAAATAAGGGACTAGGGAGATGAGCATTAGAGCTCTACTGCCTGTGACCTCTTCTATCTGCCTGTGACCTCTCCTGCCCTTGACCCCGCCTGTAACCTCTTCTATCTTACACTCATATTAAGATTACCCTCAAGTATTTCCTCATTGCTATATTACCCAAAAGTGTGGCATTAAGGCCCCTAAAGTGTAGACAGGCCCCTAGAGCCTAGCAAGTCATAAGGCAAGCCCCTACATTAAGGCCACTGTAACCCATAGGTATACTAAAAGCCCTTATTTATGATAAGCCCTTTAAGCCCCTCGGAGAGTACCTCATGTGGGATAACCTAATGATCTATTGAAGAGTCTATCTATTGAGTAGCACACATTCTGTTATGCCTGTGCCCACCCCTTTATGCCTGTGACCTCACCCTACCTGTGACCTCACCCTTCCCCTTCCTGTGCCCAACACACCGATACGTCCCGCCAACACCCTTATGGTTACTATTCTATCGCCTATCGTAACCCTGTTAGTTAATTCCCTTCCCCCGTTCCTTTCTCATTTTTCCCCCGTCCTCTATTTTATGTTTGCCCCTACCCCAATCATCATCCACACACACACATACACATTAAGCTACTATATTGGATTGGATTGGAATGCACCAGAGAAACGATAGTTTTCAATTAGTGCAACTTAAAGCAGGGTCTCCTGTATGTAACAAGAACTCAATACATTGTGATAATACGATATTGCATACCCACGTGTAACTTGTCCATAGCCGAGAGGAGGAAACGGAGACACTACTGGTCCCTTTCTTCTCTAGATCTCTACATAAAAACATTGTCTCATTCATAAAAAAAAGAAAATAAGAATAGATCTAGTCTCCATTCAAATAAAATAAAAATAGATAGTTCAAGAGCATAGGGTAATGAGCCTAATAACCTTCCTACAAGCTATACTACAATAGAGACTGCCTTAATTTACACGGTATGGTATGGTGGAGCCCCGTGAAAGCTCCCCGGACACTTGCCTGAGTCTTAGATCGGCCTATACCTAAAGAGACTCTATTAGTCCCCTTAGTTCTAGCCTATAGAGACAAGTCCCTTAGCTTGCCGCCCTATATCTGTAGTCCCTAGTCGCCTTAGTCCAAATAGTAAGTCACCTTTAAGAGCTCTAGCAAATAAGCTATAATGTGCCCGTGTAGTTCCAAAGGATAAGACCTAGCTGGGAAACCTAACCAGAGCAGACCTTGCCATAGCAGCAGCCATATGGGAAGTATCTATGATAGGCTAGTAGACTAAATTGTGAAATCCTAGCAGAAACAGAGATATACGAGCTCGCATGGAGACGTTGAACTTGTCCGTAGACACTATCTGCTGATCCCATGCACTTAGTTCCATGTGTGGTTGGACAAAAACAACTAGTGGTCCAATGGGGAATCAACGTCCAGGCCTATACCGTGTAGTCAATACCTCTTATTGGATTGTCGGATTGTCCAGGTATATATTCAACTTGTCCATTTGTTGAGGAGGTTATCTAGCACCATTCCCTAAGTACACCACTTAGAATAGAAAGTCCCCCACATGGTAGGACCAGACCTTAGCAGTAAGAAGGGGTATAGCTCTCTTACTTTCTTGCATTTTCATCCCGGGGTAAGAAGAGCCCAGGTAGGTAGGTACGTCTTCCTCCAGTAAGTGCTCAGGAGGTCATTGTTATCCGGTCAATAGCCCGTGTATCACATCAGGTAGTAATTCCCTGTGGTTTACATTTGAAGTTGCTTTTCCAGGTCTATAGTTCAGACCTACAGTTGCATGCAGACCTCCAGTGTCCAGTCCCATTTCAATAGGTGGTGTGATCCCCTCCTTAGCACCTACCCATTCCATAAATAAAACAACCCTGCTGAAGTCCGTAGAGTCATAACTATGAGCTGTAGAGAAAGTAACTACTAGCCCTAGTTGAACGCTTCAGTCAGCAGTTCCACTTGCCTACGGTAGAGACACTTCCGGCCTTAGAGTAAGCTCCATAGAGAAAGCCCCTTAGCGCTTTAGCCCGTCTCTCTGCTCTCTGTAGTCAGTCCCTAGTCGCCTTAGTCCAAGTTGAACTTTTCGCATCTATACGTCCTTTAGTGCATAACTGTTGTTCAAATACGTTAAATAAAAGCTCTAGGCATGAAAGCTCTTGTTGGTGCATTAATAAGCTCTTTGTGCAGCTTGTCAGTGCATGCGTCATAATCAATGCCTATGGAGAAAACTAGAATTCCGCCACACTTGACTAGAGTGAAAGCCTTAGTCTTATGGGCTACTTGCTAGCCATATAGGAGGAAGGATACTTCCCCCGTACTAGCTCTAGAGAGAAGAGCTTAGTCTGTGCAGTAAGCCCTATCGCTCGCCCCTTAGTCTTAAGCTTATGTAGTAGAGTTCCCTATTTGATATGGCGCATCTCCACGTTTACCTTGTCCGGCGGGGTGAGACGGGGCCGAGTGAGTCGCAGCAGCCATCCCCATAGGATGGTGGAATCCCAATAGCCAAATTGACAGAAGGTCATTAGAAATAAAAAATTGAAGTGAGTTCCAACGTCGCGAACTGTGCAACTTGGCATGCCTATTGGGAGGGTTCTCGGCAACTGGTGGGGACTAATAACCTCTCCAACTAACCTTCTTGCCTGGGCCCAGGGATTCTATTTAAAATGTAACACTGGGAATTTGGATTAAATACAGAAACATAGCACAATTCCTAGTTGATAGAGCCCGATCCACATTCGCCTCATTCATTTTACCCATTTCCATCTGTTAAAGAACTAGAACTGGGTATTAGATATATTTAACCAAGGGATTTGGGGTCGTTTTACTCTCTCTCTTTCAAAACTCTCTTTCAAACAGTAGACTTTCCGTTCCTTCCCGAGAAGTGCTATCTCATCTGGGCCTCCTATGATCTTACTTATCTCACCCTCCCGGGCCCCACCTACTCTTATCCCACCCACCCTTTCTTTCCCGGTGAAAGCTCAATTCCTAGGGGGGACGAGCTCGGCCTATAAAAGCACTCATTCTATTCTTAGCTTCCCTCATTTTGACTTAGACTTAGACTTAGCTCGTTCTATTCTCCAACCCATTCGTTCAGTAGCAAGCCCTCGAAAGCAGATTTGGGGCGGGAGGGATATAGAATGACGAGGGGACAATGCCTCGAATCTAGAATGTGCAATGACTCAGGTCTTAAATGCTATGGAGAAAGAGAGGTAGGTAAGGGCCTGGTAAATGAATTGAATGGGATGGTGTCTTAGCGGAGGGAATGAATAAGTAGGACCAAGCAGTCCAAAGCTGAGAAGGCTTCTCCCACCGAAAAAGAAATCCTATCGAACCGAGTCCTTCTCGGGAAAGACTCCATCGTTGCTTCGTGGAACGCCAAGTGGGGAATGGGCGGATCCTTATACAATCAAGGTCAAGGAAGAGCCAGAGTCCCTCTTATCACGAGAGATGAGTTGCGAATCTTTGGAGTACTACTTCATCCTTCTCTTCTCTCCAGGGGCAGGGCAGTATAGCCGTAACGAAAATGCGTAATAATCGAACCTTGTGCTCTCCGGACTGAACGTGGAAGTTTCCAATCATACGGCTGGGCTAAGGCTAACATTTCCCTCCGTTGCTACAGAGAGGGAGTTCAGAGGGTCAGAGACAATGAGACTCTGTCCTATCTGTTCCTGTAGATCACCCTGAAACGTCGGGGCGGGACTTGAAGATACCGAACTCCCCGAACGGGATCCGTAAGGGAATGTCTCTCAGATCCCATCCGGACGTCTTCGATGGACAAAAGGCAGTGGGCCCTGGAGATTCTGTGTATGGCTCCTATGTTCTCCGTACCCGCAGCAGTTCCTGGTGCCGAGTCAACGGGGTGGGTTACTTCATGGAGAGAGCCAGGGAGGCGATAACATGTCGGAGTGTACGCATGGACTCATGTATATTCACGTCCGATATGGTCCAGATGTGTCAGAGTCTCAGATACGTTCCTCCCACCCGTAGGACCCGAGGTGATGTCTTTGGGACCGAGAAGGCCTCACCAATTCCTAGAAAAAAGGGCTGCTAACGCTGATGGATGCATCTCCTCTCGTCATCCACGGCCGGCCAGAGGACATTGAACTATGAGGCATTTGTGACGATACCGCCGATCCGGCCCCGGTATTGGAGAGTCTGAGGTCGTACTGCAAGGTGACCTCCTTCCCTTTCTTCTTCTTCTAAAGGCAGGCCAGCCTCAATATCTAAGGCGAGTGATCAGCATTATATATATAGGATGCATAACTAAAGAAATCAAAGCGTAATTACATATATAATGACCAGCCCCTGACATAGTGAAAGGATATTATAAGCCATCTTTCAACTGATTGCCTACCTACCTAACTAAAGGTGCTGAACCTTACCTGCCTACTTAGATGGATGTATTGCGCATCTCAGTAGATTCTGCCAGTGAAAGCCAAGCAAAGCCAAGGAAATAATAAATCCATCTTAGCTTTAAGGACCCCAAGGTGAAACCATTACGCGTATGAAAGGCCAGTCATGAACCCCTCAATGTAGGTAGATACCCGTAGATATTTATTCATGCTATTTCTCTTGCCCCCTACGCGTATTGAGGAAAGCAAGCCAGTTCGGAATAAAGACTCGGAAAGATGGGTGGGATAAGGTAGAAAGGGCTGGGCAAAAGGTCAATATCGGCCCATCAATCAAAATGTGGAAGGTCAATGCCCCTCTCGTTCCCACTCTCGTTCCTCAGAGTACGTTTGCCATCAGATGGATCTAAACGTTCGCCTTCATACGCCTCTTTCCCAATAGTACAGGGATAAGGAATAAAATAGTGAAAATCAAATATTTCAATCGAAGAATTACCTATTTTCCTCTCCCTCACCCATATGATGAGTGAGCGTTAACACCCTTATGGTCGAGCGACTACGTTCCTCTTCTAACGGATATATCGCTTTCCCTCTTCTCACGGATAGAATCCATGTGGTGCCAAACTTCTACCTTATAGTTACTACCTTTGGTGTACTAATCGCCCCCTTTTCAATCGGGGTTTACTTTTGAGACAGTTTTTCCAGTCCGACATCGTGAATTCACATTCACATAGAGTAACCTACTTCGCTTCCATAGAAGACCAAAGACACCATTCTTTCTCCTTGAGTCGATTCCGCGTTGGATGAGTCTAATTCGATGTCGAAATCGAATCAAGATGCTTAAGACAGGCCTTTGGTTTAATTAACGGGTTTCGCCAAACACGAAACTGAACGAGCTCTTTGTGTGCCCTACGGCTGCATAGGTTCTTTATCTTTCCCCGGATATACTCTCAACTGCCTCTGCTATCCTATCAACAGGTCAGTCAATATCAGTAGTGGAGGAAGAAGAGTAGTCCCCTGGTCATCAGTTAGTAGTTGAATAATCCCAGTAGTGGCCCTCTTGCCTAGCGGAGTCAGCCCTTAATGGGCAATGATAGGCAGACCAAAGATTGCACATCGCAGTCTAAGCGTGCTTGCTTTGCGCACCGGCACAGCAGAATGAGAAGCTGCTCGGCGCACTAGCCCTATAACGGAGTCAGACCCAACCACACTCTCTTAGTCTAAAGCGGAGCAGGACCGTTGGCCTGATCTGCCTCCCCACCTTTTCCGACCCCACCCAACCGCCCTAGCGTATGTTTCCGAATCAACTGCATCGTAAGCTGCTATAGCTCTTGCCTACTACCCTGGAAATGAAAAAGAAACTCTATCCTCAACCCCTTCAATTCTTTCAAGGAAATGGACTTGGTAATTGGCTTTTGGACTAGTTGGAAAACAGGCTTCCAGGATTCCTTCTCTTCTTATGTGTTCTAACTTCCTCCCTCGCCCACTGACCAAGGAGCTAGCAGTATCGCGCGTCATACACCGATGCGTCTACCGCGCCGTGCGCGCTAAACACACACAAAGCTTCACGCAAGACCGCGCGCTGTACGCGAAAGCTTTAGGGCTTACAGCTAAGGTAAACTTTATCTATTATAATATAATATATTATATTCATTCTATAATATAAGGTCAACTTGGGCATTTCCTCTCATTATATCGCCCGATAAGGCAATGCCCATGAACGGTTTCGAAGTAGCGATAGAACGAAGAAAAACTGCCGTAGAATCGATGTATTGATGTCCGCGGATCCCTTTATTGCTTCATTCAACCCCATTCACTACCCATGATGACAGGACCCCCTCGGCCAAGGAACCGACCCGAAAGGAGCGATTCCTATCCCTGGATGTCTACCACCTCTTACAAATAAAAATGGGCTAGCCAAGGAGCTGCCCCGAATCAAGTGGACCGAGTGCTACCCCTGTCCACCGACCCTGGCTCAAACCTTTGCGTACAGCCTTTCCCAGAGCCTAGCTTGACAGAAGAACACAGAAATGTGTACCTACACGTATTATATCTATTCCTGCTTTCTTGCTCCTGCAATAATAAAGAGAGGGGACCTCTCATTCTACGAGATAAATCGATTAGCCGTTTCCGCGCACTCTCACGTCCGAGAAAGACATTGATTGGAGTGGAGTGTATCCAATCCAATGAAAAAAAAATATCGTGCAAGCACCAATAATTGAAATTGAATTCAGTGATTGATATGGAGCCGAGCTAGAGCCGAGCAGAGCGCACCAAACCCCGTCCCGAGCCCCTGATCGAGCCAGCCAATAGGGTTTGTGCTCGACGGAAAAGAATGTGACCTGTACCTGAGCGAGCCAAGGAACTTCGCCGGGCCAAGTCGAGCAAGGGGAAGATAGTACCAATGGGTTACCCGGCTCGAGCGAAGTGCTATCCCCGTCCGATGCCCCTTCAACTAGTTTGTTTCACTCCCGGTTTCGACCGTCCAATTCTTCCAACTTCTAGTCATGGTCACCATTTCGTTATCACCGCTACAGACTACTTCACCAAGTGGGTGAAAACAATACCAATGGCTAAGGCGCCGATGGGAAAGGTGTGGCATGCTTCATTTACACTCATATTCTTTATGGCTTAGGTCGAGTGGCTTCTGCTCCTCCACCCGAACAACTTCTTCTATTGAATCCCCGAAAAGCCCTCTCCTTAGCCGGCGCAGCGTTGATATTGTATAACCTTAGGCGGCAGTTGAGTCACTCTCGCCCCTGGGTGGGGTTTAGTTCTTCCCCCCTATTTGGAAAATGAAAAAAAAATGGCTAGGTCCATTTCTTGGATTCTCCCTTACGTGACAAATAATTAAAAAAGCACCATTCTTACTTCCGACAACTATAAAAACAATCGAACAGGTGCAGGAATAAAATAAGAGCCAATAGCACTAGGCCCCTATTAGTCAAGCAAGACCCCCCGCCGAACTCTTCTATACCCTTCTTAGATAAGCACGAATCCCTAGGGACAGAGAACTTCAGTCTATCTTTTCCCAGATCATTGCACCTCAACCAATAACATTATCGGATGAGGATATAGATGCTAGTAGACACCCACACCTAGATGCTGTCTACATTACCGCCTACGTAGGAGACAGCAGGATTAGACGAACAATGGTTTACAATGGGGAAGGAATCAACGTCTGCACCCTAGAAATCGCAGAAGCCCTAGGGATAAGCGAAGAAGACTTTACCCCTTGTATCACAACCGTCAAGGGTTATGACGGGTCAACCCAAGAATCACTAGGGACTATTTGCCTTAAACTAAGGGAATGCAATCGAGAGAGTGACACAATTTTCCATGTAGTTCAGTGCAAGACCACATTCTACCCACTTTTAGGACGCATGTGGATACACGATCACGGTGCCGTCCCGTCCTCCTATCATAGATGTGTAAAATTCCCATTCTAAGGAGGTTATTTATATAGCTCGACCATAGGGAGAGGAAGAACCATAGTTAAAACAGAGAAAAACATACCAAAATAAGAACCCTCACATGGCCGAGTACCAATTTCATGGACATGTTCCCATTATAGAAGCAAACAGTAAACCCATGCGAATCGAAGAGGTCTCAAACGACCAAAGACCTAGGGAACCACTCCCGAGTGAACAGTCTCGAGGATGGCAAATAATATAATATGACGATCCGGGTACACACCTGGAACAGGCCTAGGAAAGAGATAAAACGGAATCATCAAACCTATAGAACCGTCACAAAGATCTAGAAACCAGGGAAACGGATATGACGGCTTCTCCTCACAAGAAGACAGGGAATGGACACTAGCTAAACGATTCAAATCTTCAGGATCAGTTGAAAGCATAGACGACAGATCCTTCTCCACCCACAATTGGACTCAAAAATCTCTTTGATCATAAGGAAGGGAAAAGGGGACTTATCCCATCCCCATAGTCCTTCTACCGACTGGGACCACCCGAAGAGACAAGTGTTTTGCCCTTCTCCCGTAGAGTAGAGTATGGCTCCCTTGCTTAGTTCTGCAAGCTCCTTCCTTTGTTGAGCTCTGTCATACCGCTCTTCTATCTCTTTCATTGGCGCAATCTTCTTTGAATTCAATAAATAATTAAATAATTGCAATTTACTTTTATGAAAGATATCTCCTCCCTTTAATCTAATCAGTATATTACTTCTGAGTAAGGCACTCTCCGAAAGGAAGGTAAACAGGAGTTAACGGCAGGCGCAATAGAAAGGCAGTTGGAGGCAGGCGATAGGGAGGTGCGATAGGCTTAGATCAGATGCAAGCAAGCTCAGTCTCAATATGCGCATTAGAGAAGGGGGGAGTTAGAGGGTTAGAGGAGAGTGAAGCGAAGCTTGTTGTGAATAGGCTACTAGACTAGATAAGAGAGAATCCTCGTATGGAGCCGGCCTCGCAGTATAACCAACTCGTAAAGGCAAAGAAAGAGGAGATCTGATTCCCCTTTTCAAAAGCTAAAGACAAAAGAAAGAAGGGTGTGAAGAATGCCTCTGTCCACAATTGCAATTGTCAGCAGAAGAGAGAAGAGCAAGACAAGGCGAAAGGTAGTGAGGATTTCAAACTCTCGTTTTCGGCCCTTAGCCGAGGCCTTTTCGGGGATACTACAAGTATTACCCTGTAAAATAAGTACATCTTCCTTTGGATCGAAAGGGATTCCAGGTATATTCCGAAGGCTAACTGAACTAAACGAGCCATCGAGAACGAGTTGT
>Ga0316216_1000111_pt1 | contig 11795 bp, 8 predicted proteins | sample NRE6metagenome_FD_207800 | JGI IMG/M metagenome (GOLD analysis project Ga0316216, IMG submission 207800) | Spruce roots microbial communities from Maridalen valley, Oslo, Norway - NRE6 | ecosystem: Host-associated > Plants > Roots > Unclassified | place: Norway: Oslo | collected 2017-09-15
AACGCCTAATAACTCCATCTGCTCCCAATTTGTATAACCGCCCCTCCTTTCTCGCCACTCAATACACACTTACTTCTCGGATTTAAAACCCAATTAAATCTCTGAATTATACCCACCTCCCTCTCGGAGTTCAGACCCACCTCCATCCAGTAGAGCCTTTATTGCTTGCTTGTTTAACCAGTCTTTCTTGTCGTACGGGTTTCCCCCTATTTGATAAGATAGAGTGGCCTTCCCTATTTGATTGATAAGTGGGTGGGAGCCGAGCCCGAACTCCGACCAAGCACAAGCAAGGAGATACCAAACCTCTGTTCGACGACGGATAAGAAGCAAGCAGCCTTTGCGTACTCCATTTCTTTCGGGGCTATCCATCCAATAGGATAGGGTGGCGTTTGTCCGGCTGGCTCTGCTCCTACTGTGGATTCCACGGATCGGCCATACATAAGAGTAGTAGTGGCAGGCAGGCCCATAAGTAAGTGTAAGTGGGATTTCTCAGTAAGCTGCTTAATTACTTAATTATGAGCTGCAGGAGCAGTATATACAGGCATGCCGATCTAATAAGGTACCTACCTTCCGTATTGTATTGTTGGGCGAGGCCCTTCCTTAATATTGATCGGCTCCCGCGAGAAACTCCACTTACGCGGTCATGGGAGTGAGTGTAGGATAGAACAAGGAGTTGTTGGTTGGGATGCTGCCTGGGCGGCGCTTGGTACGGGCGCTGACGAAGGATTGGGTTGGGTCTCCCTCCCAGCCTGGACCCAGCGAGCCCAATTGTACATTCTATGCAGTTTTGAAACGAGTGAACATATTACTTCTCGAGCTTCTATTTCTTTTAGGGATATGAAAATAAAGATGGAATAGGGAGCCAAAACGAACAAGAGTGAAGAAGAAGAAGTTAGCAAAGTGGAACAAGATGGGAGGAAGTATTTATGTACCAGGCTAATGCTCTCAGGTTGATGCGATGCATTCCACCGGTTGGCGGGGAACTTAATTATTGGTATATTTTTTATTTCAATAGGAGTTCGACAGAAAGCTTCTGAAAACCCCGGTAAATTAAATAAGAAACGAGATGAATACAGAGAGCATCCCACACCCGCCCGAAAGGTGCCCCACATAGGTTGGTTGGGTTTCCCCGCCTCCAGTTACTGCCACAATGCATGTAGGTAGAAAAAGCACCTATCTCTGTCTGTATTCCGGGAGAGCTAGGAAGGAAGGGGATGTTTCGTTAATGGGAAGATAGCCGCCCAATATGAGCAGGTCTACTCCGAGCTGCAGGAACATGTACATAGAAGGATTCGATCATTTTCACCCGAGAGGCGAATGAATGAATAGCGCAGTTAAGACGAAATCCAATGGGAATGTGGTATTTAACATAAAGAAAGAAGGTTGTAATAACGGGACGGGCATGTGATAATTTGATCCTAGCTAGTGGAACGAGAGATACATGGATGTATATGAACATAATCCAAGAATGAATTCCGCATGGAATACGTTCGTTAATAATCCCTAACATAGCCGCTTTTCGCTCCGCTCGTGGCACTTGCGGAGCGGCCGAAAAGAGAAAAGAGAGAGATCGAATTGTGTCGGGAAAAAAACACAGATCTCGTTTGATACGATGCCCGGCGCATCTCATCAACGTCGGGTTGAAACCCTTTAAACATGGTCGTGCATCCAACCGGAAGGGGTAAGGAGATTCACTCTCAAAGATGGTCAGTTTTCATGCTCGATTCAGGAGGGGAGAGCGTGGATCCCCCATTGACACATCCAGTGGTGGTACGGCTGTTATTAGTAGTAGTTAATCAAGTGGTGGTACGGGCTTGGACATACCTTATGAATAGTTTCTCAAGTGATGATCCAGGCTCGGCCATAGTGGTTGCCACAAAGGTGATGCTAGTTTCCAGCCAGACCCCACATCATCTCCCGGAGGGAATCTCATGGGGAGGAAGGATGGGTAGGACAAAGTGGAGATGGGACCGGGGATATGTTCTTCATTCATGCCTGGGCGAGGCTGAGGTAGCAACAAGGGACAGCATACTCAAAGGCCATCGGTTCAGCTGTTGATATCTCGTTGACCGGATCAAAGAAATAGTAATTGCAGTTGGGCGAAAGTGATTGGTCGGGGAAGGAACTAGCATGAAACCATCGTCAACCCACAACCCACAACCACAGGCCATAGGTCAAGCTGTGGAATGACACAGAACAAGCAAGGGCAAGCAGGGAGAGTTTTTCATGCCGACCAGTGAAGCAGTACAACACGGGATCAGCACCAGCTTACCGAGTTTCTCCATAACTAGCACCTTGCAAAGCACCCCTTATGGTTTTAGAGCCAGAAGAATCCCTTCCAGTATCCTTTCAATAGTGGAAGCAGAGGTTACAGAGTAAAAGATGGCAGCATAGCTAGGACCTGTAAATGATCCTGCAGAAGCAGATCCTATAGTTGTATATCCAGATGTTTAGCAGAACCCGGCCCTTAAAGAGTATCCTAAGAGTGCCGAACCAGTAAAGCCCTAAGTTGTTGTCTATTCAAGAGCTATTTCTATGAGCCTCCTCTAATAGAGATTCTTTTTGTTGGGTAGCGTTGTGCAAGTACCGTGAGGGGCTAGAATTGGCAACTACGAGCTCGGATCGAAACAATCAGGCGTTCTCCTCGAACCAGTGGAGAAAGGCGCTCGGACCGGATCCACCACTCTACGTTTATTCCCAGGCGCAGATTTCCGATCGGCAGTGCCCGGGAACGGGTGCTTTTGGTTTTCAGAGTGGAGAGCCTGATCACGATCGGGTAGCTGCTGACTCTCTTTCTGCAGGAACTTTTTCAGCTATTGTGAACCTTTCCCCCTCTGTGAACCGAACCAGACCTATTGAAACGTGGATTAGAATCTCTTGTTTCAAATCTTTTGGGTTCCTCTATATTTCTAATTATACAGTTCCTATTATACAGTTCCTAATGGTGGGTTCGGGGCGCCGAGATGTCCTGATCTTGTCCCCCCTCCATTCTGAATAGCGCTCAGGTTAAAATTCTGGGAACACAACATAATTGTGGATATGATAATCCACCAATTGCACCTGCTTGATTTAGCCTTTCAAGTGCTTGTCCTTATGCACATGCACCCGGTCGTAAAGCCTCTCCTCTAGGCAGACTGGGTTCAACACCTCTCTGATGGGGGCTTTCTCTCCTTTTGTCTTATTCTTCTGGGCTGTGTCCTTGCTTGCTACTGGTACTGATCGTGGCGACATCCTTTGTATGCTCCAATATTGTGTAATGCCAGATGCTGCCATTAACCACTCTGGCTCTTGCTTACTGCACTTTGTTCGGCTGCCAACGATTGATTACCTTCCCTCTGTCTTGTGTTAGGCTGCAGTCCTCGAGTCTCGCGTTCTCTAACGGTTGCCCTTGCCTAATCTTTTGTATCTCCTTTATATAATATATGCTTACTTGCCTTTGACTGATCGACCTAACAAGAAACAACCGAAGGTCCGCCTGGTCAGATTGTCTTTCTGGGCTTGCCATAGATCGGGGAAGGAATCATTGACTGATCGACCTATACCATGCCTACCTACGCCTGTCTCATTATATAGGGTCGTACCATTATATAGGGTCGTACCATTCTAAGACCTTTCTGGTAAGGAAAGACCTACCACGCCTAGTCCCAAGGGTTCAAGGTTGGTCCCCATCCCAGGGTGAAAGGTGGGAAAAGACCTATTCGTACAGTTCAGGCTGGTAAGGAAAGACCTACCTCCTTTAGATCGGGGAAGGAAATACCCATTCGTACTTGCCTTCCTCGAGCGTTAGCGAGACTACTCCTTACCCAGCCAGACCTACCACGCCTAGTTCCAAGGGTTTCTCCCATCTCTTTGGCAAGAGGACGGCCAGGAAAGGTATAACCTTTGCTTGGCTGGCTTACTATCAGATCGGGGTAAGAGAATCTCGGGGAAGACCATCATAGGGGAAGACCCATCTCCGTTTCTTACTTGCCTTCTCCGTCCATATTCTCCTGCGGGGCATTTTTGAAGTAAAGCGCCTACCTCGGAGAGAAGTCGAAATTATTGAGGTCGCTGTTCATAGTTCCACCAAGGACCCACCCAGAAAACGTTCTCTCGTTCCTTTTCCTTCGGACCCTTGTAGTTTACTATTCAGTCAGGAGTGAACGATATGTATTATGGATGTATGGGTGTATGACGAGATGAATGACTTTATATCAGGAGCTCCCTGCCAAGTTAAGGTCCTCGATGGAGATCATCTGAATACCCAAGTTGGTCAAAATAAAGGTGGGGACCGTAAGGCAAGTATGGAAGGTCGGATCTTTGAGAAACGCAAGAAGTAATGCTTCTTCCTTCGCTTCGAATCATTCAGTACCTCGGGGAATCCCTAAATGTATAAATCTGCCTAAGTCAGGGCATACCGGACCAGCTTGTTGTTGGTTGGATCAAACCTAATGCTTGTGTTGCTCAAAAAACATGGATGGACAATATTCTTATTTCACATTCTAGGTGTTACGCCCTCACCCGTGCTTAGGTAAATGTGATAGAAATGTGAGGTATCCACGTGGAACCGTACTTCTGAATCGTAGCATCAATAGTGCTTAGTTTAGCTCAAATGAATTCCTATCTCCCATGACCTGTTCTTATGGCAATTATAGCATTGAAAGTCTAGCCAAAGTTGCTAATGGTCAAAATGGCATGGACTATGATTAAATGATGTTTCCCGCCGTGTAGATTACAGAATATCCACTTAGACCTCATTAGACGATGCGTTATTCGCCTTATCATACGAGATATGATGATTCCTTCTATAGTTATCTATTCGTAGTGAGTAGTTCTGAATGATGATATGAGAGTTGTATCTTCCTTTTCTGTAGTAAACTAAGAATAAGATAGATAGTAGCTTCCTTATGCTTTCTGAGTACAATAATAGATTCCATCTAGTTCCTAATCTATTCCTGTTAGTAAGTAGTAGTTTCCATATCTTGATACTTTATTTTTCTAATGATCTAAGATGAGAGTTAATATCCTTTCCTCAGTAAAGAGTGATGTTAGGTTGATATTGTAGTAAGGGCTAGTTGATTGTTACTTGTGCTAATAGGAATGCCTGTGGAAATGAAGCCTAGGTTCTTTGTACATTAGCTGCTTTGATCGTCTCTTCTTGTTAGGTGTAGTGGACATATTCATTCATTTAGTGAGTCTAATAATACCTTGTTTTTGTTCCAAGGAAGATGATAGGATAGGAAGAGCTGAGGCTTTATAGGAATTGGGTTTAGTTCGAGTTATTAGAGTTTAGTTCTAGTTCCTAAGTCTAGTCAAGATATGAGAAGTCTAGGATAAGTATTGATGACTTGGTCTAGTCTAAGCTTTATATCTCTCCTATTCCATGATTCCATTGACTAATAATAGAAGCAAGAGATAGGATAGTGTTGTTAATCTATGCATAGGTAGTAATGCTTATATAGGTAAGTGTATATCTATCGATGTCTAGTTAAGGCTAGGTTGATTGGTTAAAAGCCTAGTATAAGTGGCTGTTGAAATAAAGCATAGGTGTGGATATGCTAGCTTCTGTTGTTGTTAAATTATGTTAGGGTAAGTGTGTAGGTTCATTCCTTGAGTTGGTGAGTTGGGGAGGTTCTATCCTCACCCCTTCTATCTTGATTCGTTGTGTTAGGAGTTTGGTTGCCCTAAGGATAAGCTAAGGAAAAGTGTATATAGTTAGTAATTGCTTCCTGTTGTTTCTTATATAGCTAATCTTATTTAGATATACTATAGTTCTATATTCTAGAGATAGTTGGTAGTTAACTAAGAATGTAATGGGGATAGTAGATTCCTTGTCTAGTATTGTGAACCAAGTGTATAGTGAGTAATCGATTCCTTTCCCTTTGCTTCTAAAGTTCTAGAAGTAAGCTAGGAATGAGAGAAAAGTATCTTGGTTATATATCTTAGTGAGTTATAGCTTCCTGAGGTACTGTTGTTAACTTATGCATCAGTGGTTGTTCCTGTACTAGTTAATAGTGTAGTTATCTGTCTAGCTAGATCTTGATTCCTTTTCTTTTGGAAATCATATATTTCCTAAGCTACTAAATATCCCCTTTGATTCCCCTTCTTTTCTTCTAAAGTGGTGAAAAGGTCTCCTATCGTCTATGCCTCTGCTCCCCCTCGTTTCCTAGGCTTCCTGGGTTACCTCTGGTGCCAGGCTTCCCTCCCTCCTTCCTGGGGTAGTAGGGGTGTTAGCAGCATCAAGTCATGTCTTATGGCAAGCAAGAGAAAGAATCAATGGCAAGGTCGAGCCAAGTACAATGAAAGCAAGCCAAGTACAATGAAGTCAAGTCAAGCCAAGTACAATGAAGTCGAGCTTTCCATGAATCAATCTCAAGTAAGAGCCAATAATAAATGGAAGTGATGAAGCCAAGCCACTACTACGTCTACCCCTATCAGTCGGTCAGTCGCTGTCCATATGGTTCCCAGTCTAGCTGAGGTTGCCTTCGGGTCCTTCGTAGTCGAGATTTATCGCTGTACATTCCCTGAGAGAATTGTCAACGATGTTATATACGAAGCAGTATCGCGATTTCATGACGATGCATGCAAGTTCATGATGGATAAAATATCGTATGTAATCACCATATGTTCCTCTCTGATTCATAGAGAGATTTGAGTATGATGCTTATAGACGATGCACCCTCGCGGATTGATGAGTGTAACGATGAGTCAATGATGAGTGATTTAATGAGTTCATTCTGGTACGATGCCTAGTGATTTAGCTAGTGATTGATGAGTAAATGATGAGTCAATTCTGTATGGTAATGCTGAGTTCATGATGGAATCAATTCTGTCTGTAATGAGCAGCTAATAAATAGCTAATAAATGAGATATAAAATCCTGATACACCGTGCCAAATGAATAGAGAAAATATCTGTCCTAATTGGCGTAATGAATAGAGCTATTGAAAATATAGAAATTCCAAAACTTCTGAACCAATATTGATGCTCGTAAAATGTGCTCGTAAAATGCTCGTCGAATGCTCGTCAATTCCCCTAATGTTTATAGCTGATCCAAGAGATCAATTACGTGCTACATCTCGATTGTTGAATGCTTTGTCACCACCTAATGATATTTCTTTATGAGAATACTAATTCCACCTAATGAGCCTAGCATGTGAATGAATAGAAATGATGAGCCTAATGAATGGTTGATGTGGGAGCTACATAAGCAAGAAAGTGGGAGCAACATCCGTGCGGTGGGACCGTGTGGAAATTAATATAGAATTGATAGAGACGAGACCGAGATACTAGGTGGTGTTTCCGCAGTGGTTTTTCCGGTAGGCCGATGTAGTAAGGGTACTTTTCCGGTAGAAAAACCTTTGGATAAGGAGTTTCTGGCATTAAGGTGGAAGTACTGTAGCTGCTGTTATCATCGATTGTTGTTAGGTATGCGGTTATACATCTAGTTGCTAAGCTACTTATAGAGAGATGCCTTTCCTTCTCTGGTAAAGTAAAGTATCTGCGATTGCTGACCCTCACTACGTATAGGTAAGTATCTTAACTCTTCCTTGTGTTCCCTAAGCGATTGAAGAGTACTATGCCTTCGTTACCTCTGGACCTATAACTTAATCTACTCCCACCTATGCCTCTGTTGCCTTTACCTCTGCTTACTTTGTTGCTAGTGGTGCTGGATCTTTAACTGGTTAGGATGCTGCTGTTGCTGTTGTTTGAGATATCAATCTATGTTCTTGCTGGTCTGCTGCTTTAACTCTTAATCCATCTAATTGGGTTGATGAAGTGATTCCTTGTTTCATTGAATGAATAAATGTCTGTATGATGGGTTCCCTGAGTGGCTTAGTGTCTTTCCTGTTTGAAGAGAATCAATATATAGCAGTCCCAAGGATCTTGCTTTCCAGCTGTTCTAAAAGAAATCTCTATTGGTAAAAGCACAATATACTCCATAGCTTGGTTTAAGAGAATAAATTGAATGAACCAAAAGAGAACCTCCTGCTATGAATGCATTATCAACCGTCATCATCAAGCGATCTCGACAAGGGTTCATATTATAATGAGCTATTGGATTTTGCTTCTCTATCTCGTGATGAACTACAAACAAACCATAATTGAACATGCATCGTATAATCGAGCATGCATCATATAATAACATATATGCGTATTTCCCGAGTGGCCCGCAATCGGAGCGGGGAGGGGCGGAGGGATTTTAGGACGATTACTAATGAAGTGGGCCAGGCAGACACCATATCATATATAAGCGCACGGCCAGGAAAACGGATAACTAACTGGAGTTCGAAAAGGGGCGGGAATAGGTCGGAATAGGTGGAGAGGGAAACGAACACATCGGCGTTCTAACGGGGACCAACCGTCCGACACCAAGCATGGAGATCTTACTAACTATGTTTATGCGTTCAGAGCTCCAGCAGACAGATGGCCGAAGACCAACCATTATAAGCGGTCTTTCGACCCAATTCCACTACCCCACCTAAGATCGGATTCTGATTCCGCAGGGGAGAGACGGGGAGAAAACAATAGCGGGGGAGATACCATTTGCTCCTTCTACTTTCCATCATGTAATTAAGAGATAAAGCTTGTGGAATTAGGGAATAAAGCTTGCCTCCGGATGACACGCAGTCAGCAGGGACGGGTAATCACCCAGATACAAAGCATCGGGAGCATCAAGGAGAATAAACATCCACCTCTTAGACACCTATGGGTTGGGTTTCCTGCACACGGGTTAAAAAACCGCCGCCACATCAGGCGCATACGGGAGCTTTATCAGGGGAAGAAACATACCTATTAGCATGGCATAGCTGCGGGTTAGATCGGGGATTGAGACAGACGTTAACTCACTTCGGATACCGCTAACAACCCATAATTCGATCCGGGGGGAAATCCAGGGGGAAAGAACTACTATTCCCCTTCTATAATATTATAGGGAATACCGCCCTTCTATTATATTATAGGGGGGAATTCGATCAATTCAAGTAGTTATCTACGTTCGGGCGGCATGCATGCATATAGTGGGGGGGCGGCTTCACTGCGTTCCGGGCTATACCGAATGAAAACTATTAGCTAGTAGCCATAATGTATGTATATCTTAATTGTTTAAAGGCATAAACGATGCCTAGCGCTTCCTACTCGATAGTGGAATAATGGATTGATGCCTGATTTACTACTAGCAACGGAAATTAGGTGATATTGAAACAGGCCAAATCAATTCCAATCATCCAAGTCAACTTCGACCTAGATTATATAGTGTTCCTAAAATATCCTAATAAATACGTAATGATCTGAGAGAAGGCGGTCTATCAGGTGCATTTGTGAGTCCAAAAGGCATTACCCTATATGTAGTGCAAAAGATCGGTGGAAAAAGTTGTATTAAGCGGATCTTATGTATAGATCTTTACCAGGTTATATATGGATAATCCATATGTGAAGGAATCAAGGCCCGGCCGGCTGATCAACACTGTTGCCCCCATACTTGATCAATAAAAGGTCCCATATTTGATCAATCAAAGGTAATGGAAAAGTAGCGCTAGCGCGCCACGTGGACTCGCCATTGCACCACAAGCGCCGGATCCGGTTGTAAATTCCCTCCCTGTGACATGAACGGGAGAACACTTCGTTCGTTCGGGCCCATGAAGACCTAATTTACCGATTGAATGATGATCGGATCCCAGATCATCACTTTATGAATTCTGATGTCCTTGATCGTGACTTTCTTATTCAAGCCGAAGGTACGACCATCTATTCAAGCCCAATGTATGACCATTTGCAGGATTTGCAGATTGCAGATCGAAAAAAAAATAGACAAATTTCCGGATGCTGGCAAGTTTTTACCGGGCTCTCGGCTCCTATTACTCGTAGACTCAACTAGAATCCTCGCTTCGCTGGAAGAGAGAGGATCGCAGACCAAGTGAATCTGCGAAAGCGGACCGGAATGAGGCGAAGCCCGAAGAGGCGAATAGGTCAGATTTTACATAGATAGTGAAGTTGACCTATGACGTGAATTGCTCAGGCGGAATAGTGAGCCGCCTGGCCACCCGCATCGCGGCATAGGGGAACAGGCGCCTGTTATTATATTATAGGGGGCTCCGTAATATGGGTCATTCGGCATTGAGGGGGAGGAATTATGCTTCTGTACTCGTTTCTGCGTGCTCGGGAGGTGTCTATCCATTATATCGCGGTGAATTCTAGGGATTCTGATACCCGCTTGCTAGAACGTTTCATTTTTTATAGATTTAAGATCAGCCGGGGGTTGCTAAGGATTCGACAGGGGGTGATTCATCTTTCACCTGCCTCCGGTAGTAGCGTGGAAAGAGTCAAAGTCAATAGTCTTCCATCATTTGGAAACGGGAATCGGTCGATGTCTTTCCGACCTGCCATTGTGTGCCTGGTGCGCCACGCATTACGAAGATCTACGGAGGATTATAAATGGTGTTGGGTATGGATCTTTATCATGAGACTTTAGGTCTCCTCAGACCTGCTTTAGGTAATTGAAGCAAGTGGTTTGGCAATCTCAACTTGAGAGATTTCCGGGACCGCCCGTCACGCCATTGTACCATCGAAGCGATGTTCAAACGCCGCAGATAAGCAAGTGATCCAGGAAGTAGTCACAAAGCACTGGGCCAATCAGTAGTCCCCAGATTGTTCGCTCACTATAGGCATAGGGTTGATTCTATTCTATATGATAGATGTTATATGGTTTGTCATCCATCCTAATCCTAATGTGACAGAACCAAAGACCCGCATACGAAAAGCACAATTGAACTCCTGCGCGGCATTTGAACGTGATCGTTTCATCATAGATCGGCCGAACTCGAATTCATAGGGTACGAAAGGCAGGAAGTCGCGTGCGTTCAGTCGCTTTCTGATTCCACTATAAATAAATTGCCATTATTATATTATATTATAGGGGCTTGGCCAGCTCATTACGACACGACCGCTAAGCTAACGGGATTTTAGTATTGGCAGGTAAAGTATCGACCGGGCAGGGCGAACTTGGCAGCGACTTGAAATCAGGTGAAGGCTTAAATTTAAATCAACAGTCCCGAAGCAAATGCATCCATTTTTAAGGCGAGCGCGCCCTATAATATAACAGGCACCCGGCCCTGTTCAAATGAATATACGATTGAGTACGGTGCCTCCGGCTAAACTACCAAACGCAGGCCCGAGCAGGATCAGTCACGGCCCGACGATTCTTTCACTCTGGGGAGCCGGAAAAGCATTCTAACTTCGTCATATTAGGGGGATTTGTCACACGCATCTAACATAACATCATAGATGATGAAACGCAAGGCTGCTGCATAACATAATTGAGGTGACCCATGTGTTTGCGAAATCTTCACTTATCTCCTTAGGCTCTCCCTTTATAGAGTGTTTGGTGGGCAGAAGCACGAAACGGGGGAAGTTGAGGCATGCTCAATCGATTCATAAAATGACGTTACGGGCCTGTGAAAATACGTAAACACTAGGCTAGGATTGTTTATTCTCTGCTCTCCTTGGCCATAAGAGATCCCAGGCTGTTCCCATGCATGGGCGAGGTGACAGCAGCATTGACATTGGTAATTTGCTGTCCAGCAGTTTCAGCGCACTGCTCTGCTAGGTACAAAATTAGACATATAGATAACCTGCCATTTTTCCAAATGCTGGCGTAGTCACTCCCGTCCCTCTGAAACCCAGCTCCGCCTTGCCTTCTCAGCTGGATTAGGGCTAGTCCGTCTCAAGCATTATTGGGATTCGCTGCTTCCGGCTGCTGATCCTGCATCTGCTGCAAGCCTCGCCGCCGGATTCCTACTCTGAATCTGGGTCCTACAT
>Ga0316216_1000112_pt1 | contig 11722 bp, 6 predicted proteins | sample NRE6metagenome_FD_207800 | JGI IMG/M metagenome (GOLD analysis project Ga0316216, IMG submission 207800) | Spruce roots microbial communities from Maridalen valley, Oslo, Norway - NRE6 | ecosystem: Host-associated > Plants > Roots > Unclassified | place: Norway: Oslo | collected 2017-09-15
GTTCAGGAAGGCGTGAGCCCCTTGGCCGGTGAAGCAGTGTGGGTCATCCTTCTCCTAAGTCTAAGTTCCTGGTCTTGCGTTAAGTCCTCCAAATGATTGAGGAATCGGGGTTGTCGAAGGGGTTGAGAATTAGTGGCATTCATTAAGCCATGGTTCAGAGCGTCCAAGGTGCCCAAAGTGAATCCAATCCCCATAATACTTAAAGTAGTCAAATCCATGCTTTGGTGAGCTGCAGTCTTGATCCAGCTAACCGAATTTCATAAGCAGCTATGGAAGCAAAGCAAGTATAGCCACGAGCAGATAAAGCATAGGCGGCGGAGGACGTAGAGACAAAGGCAGGGGGTAGGAGCAGAGCCCGTTGATTCGAAACCAAAAGTCAAGATAGTAGGAGTAAAGCAAGCAGCATACCTTTCAGTTACGGAGCTAGTTGTTAATTAAGTTTATTCACCCTCAGTATCAGTGGCAAAGCAAGCAGATCGAGATCCAGAGCCTGTTGATCGTGAGCGTGATTATTATGTTCCAGATTGAGACCCAGATCCTCCAGCCCCAGCTTACCTAGTTTCTCCTTATTCATAACCAGCAAAGGCAATTAGAAAGCCAGTTGACCCAGCAGCACCCACTACTATATCAGCAGCACCCGTCACTATAGCAGTTCGAGCAGCACCCCCACTATCTGTAGAGATAGCAGCAGTTATTGTATAAAAGGTTTCTTGGTATCTACGGTTAGTTATCAACCCCTGAGTGTGAGATACCCCTAAGGGCTTGTAATCCTCAGGTTTCCTTATCTCTAGGGCTAATTATCAACCTGATATCTATTCCTTAAGTCTACGGCCGGTTATCAACCGAATCGAGGCCCAAGCCAGTTATTTATTTATTTATTTCCTCTGTTTCATCTATCTATTTATTCTACTTCCCCAAACCCTGCATTTATCTCTCTTCTGTTTATCCCCGTGCCATTACCCTAACATTTTGTTTCCTTCTTACCATATCCTTGCCCTAGCATTCCCACCTTTCGTTAGATCAAAAATAGGATGAAAAATAGGATCTCCATTGCCTGGTATCCAATGAGGTCGGCCTGTTCTTCAGTAGTTGGTAGTCCCTATACTATTAATAGTGCTCGCTATTGGGATTCTTATTAATAGTACGAGACCTAAGCACTAGTCTTTTTCTTTATCAGAGTCGGGGATTACGACCACTACTTGGACTAGTTCCTTGCCCTGGACGGGAAAGGAGGCAAGGCCTTCTTTTCATTAATAAGTAAATTGTCAGTCCGGGATCCTTAAGGTAAGGCAAGGCCTTCAGGGGCCAGTCAAGTATCCTTCAATCTAGGCAGGGATCAGTCGAGGATAAGGTTGGTAGCAGCTATTCTCTACACCGACTTAATAAGTCAAGGCGAGTGGTAAGTCTATCTCTAGACCCTGCACCCTCCAAGCGAGAGCCTTACTATCTCTTCCTTAGGCCAGAGACCTAAGCCCTTAAACCTTAAACGAGGACCTTAGGCCGGAACCCTTAGACCTAACACCTTGAACGAGAACCTTGGGCCCTAACCTAAAACCTGAAACCTGAAACTAGAACCTTACTCTCTCTTCCTTAAGCCTGGACCTTAAACCAGCACCTTAAACAATAGGGGAAGGAGAATTCATTAATAAGTAAATAAGGGTTCAGAGTCTATTTCCGATATAAGTCAAGAGGTATTGATTTATTTCTTTCTTTATGCTAATTGGAGGCCTTTATTTATTTAGCGATTGATTCATCGCTCCATCAATATCCAAGTGGATGGATGAAGAGGGAGGAGGGAATCGATCCCTAGATAAGTCAAGGAATGGGTCAATCGAATCCTTAGGTCCTTTAGTCGAACCTTCAATCCTTTTCCAGGAGGTCTGGTTTAGGCGATAGTCCACCCTTCTTCTTGTGCGCTGCCAATCCCTACTTGAAGTTCAGTGCATCCCGCACCCGTACTTTCCAACCTGGTACGGACTAGGCATTTCGTGAATGGTATACAAATAGAATAAGGAACTAGTCAATTTAAATAGTTTTAACCCCTTTAAACAGATCTTGTGCTCTCATTCAGGTATTTCGTTGTTCATCGCCTTCACCTACATCCTATCACCCTTTTACAGAGAATTTGGTCCTGTTTCACCCCTTAATTAATAGTGTGAAGGGAGAGGTTCATCAGTTGAGCAGATTAGGCTCTTAGATGACGGAAGAGAAAGAAGTTGGGGATCATAAACTATTACGTATATAAGCCCTATTCATTTCAAGCTGCTATCGTAGCTTTCCAGTATAATTTGGATACGCCCCGGATCCATCTTCTCCCATAAGGGACTCGACTTGAAGCATTCGGGTAATCACTCAGCTACGGATGGATCTCATTCGGTCTAGTTACAGAACTTGCAGCCGGGTTACCCCTCCTTATCATAATAGTAGGATCCCGGACGAGCTTTACTCATTCATAACTCGACCAGCCAAACCCCCCTTTTCTATATAAGGGAATGGGAGATGCTATAATGGGATGGCTTACTCAAATCGGGTTATTCCGATTCATGCAAGAACCTTTATCAAACTAGTTGCCTTGAGGGCGAATTATTCTATAGAAAGGGCGGGTGAAACATCACTGGACCAATCCGCCCTACCTAGATCAATTTAAGCTATTACGAAAAAGCATTAAACCCATCTATCTTAAAAACCTCCTATTCAAACCTTTTCCACACCTCCAACCCTTGGTCGGGCTAGAGCTACCAAGGCAGCAGGAGCACCAGCACACTACTTGATACTCTTTGTACAGCAGATAGAGCCAAGCAGTTTGGAACTTACCAGATTCAACAATTCCAGACACTGTACCTGCAAACAGCAGGGAGCACACAAAAAGAGAACCCTCGGGACATATGCAAGTTACCTGGGTTACACGGACCAGACTACAATAAAATATGCTAGTTCTTTATAGGGAGGTGCAATAGGAATGAATGAATGGGCTGTTGGAGCTGCAGCTGGAAGGGGTGCTCCGCCTTACTAATTAGAGTGCAGGAGCTGTTAGCGCCAATTGCTGGCTGGCTGTTAGATGCCTGCACTTCCTTCTATGCCTCGAATTAATAGAAAGGGGGAGCTTGACTAGTCAATTATGTAACTAGGACCAAGCAGCTAGCTAGTAGGAGGGGGAAGATTTTGCAAATTCTCTATAGAAATACCTCGAGACCTTTAGTTCTAATCCCGCATCTACCAATCTTTAGCTCCAAAGAATCAGGAGAATTAGAATAAATAATTATGAAATAGAAAGCCCTACTATTTATCCAAACCAATCTGTTTCAGGTCAACCGGGGATATAAAGGCAGCTTGTTCTTCCCCTACCACACCTGGGTTCCTACTAATTATGATCTTCCACCAGGGATAGATCATGTTGAAGAAATTGTCCATTCGTAAAACTGGCAATGGAGATAAGAGCAAGCAATGCAGCAGTAGTAAGGCGGTTCAAATTTCCGGTGTGTAGATAGTGGCAGGCTCTGCCTCGGAATCGGAAAGAGGTGGGGCCATCATGAGTAAACACACCGCTTTCATTGTACGTACCTCAGACAAAGCTTACTTTTTATCTGGTTCTATGGGCAAACCATTTCTTGCTGCTTCTAGGTCCACCAGTGTTTTTGGGACCATCTGCTCCCCCAGCACTACATAAATCATAAGACCCCCTGAATTGCCATACTTAGACATGCGCTTCCTATACCACAAGGCTTTATTTAGGGTGCTTAGGCTCTCGTTCGCTCTTCATAGCACGCCCGCACGCAATTGTTTTGCGCCGCCCGCCTTTAATAACGGACTTTTTAGGCATAGTCGTCAATTTGAGGTAATGAACTGGATGGAGTCTGCAACCGGGAAAAGTAACACTATTTCATTCTGCAGCCGGCCTGAAGTGATGGTTCCTGGAATTGGTTTGATTGTGGAAAAGTAAAAAGGGAGGAGTTAAAAGATGATTAGTTCTTGCTAATCCAATTTTTGAAACCACCTCTTATATACGTATTAACAACTTTAAGAATATACGGGGTTTTAAATAAGAGTGAGTTGGGCACTTTCCGTAAACTAAATGTTTCAATTAATAGGGGGCTTCCATATTGAAATCCCCGGTATTATAGACAGCAAAAGGAGGCAATTCATTCCAATCTCCATCTATTTCTCTGGGGGCGAGAATACTCGTCTCTTATAGACGTATTAACAACAACAATTTCTTATCCGCACAAACTATTACGTATATAATGCTTGCCGCCCGTACACTCCGTTGATAGAAAATATGATCCCACCCTTCGAATAGCATTTCTTAAAGATCCCGCCAACTCTCTATTTCCACACCTACCCGCTCGGTTTCATGCTCGTGGATCCGAGATTACTCAGATACGTAATAGTTTACTAGGTATGGGTGGGACTACTACCCCGCAACTTATTCAGCAGCGACGTCGCTCATGAGATTTCCCGTAGGGGAATAGGGAAAGGTTTCACCCCCTAGTTATAGGTTTCATCCCCGATCTCAGTTACCCATTTCCACCTATGTATATAAAGCTCTTCAGCTTCAGTATCATTTCATTATTTCCCGCTTCGCTCACGGAACCGTATCCGCCTCACCTCGAATTGAATAACTATCATTCATGGGCCAATGATGCTACCTGGCTGGCAAATGAACGAATAGTAAGTAGGTACAGCTGTAGGTAGTTAGTGATAGTCACTTATTTGATTGCATGGTGGATGCCTCGCGACATTTGTGCTCCTCATACAGCTGGACCGAATTAGTCTTCCTTATTAGCCCAGAATGAGAAGCACGGACAGGTCTTTAGAAGCAATGTAACCTTCGCTTTCGCCTTCCAATGTGAGAAGTCAGAGGGGAGGGCAAGTAAGAAGGGAATAAGGTCCCATCAGCAAGTAAGAAGGCAAGCCTCTTAGATAAAAGTAAGAAGGGAAAGCAAGTCATGAGGCCATAACTTACTTATGCTAGTAAGACCATAACTATTGCTAGTAAGGCCATTCAATCAGACTTATTCAGGTAGGTAGTTAAGGCTTCTCACTCACGCTGTTAGGCTAGATAGAAAGACAAGAGGTAAGGCAGTCTTCTACGCCAAGAAAAGAAGTGGAAAGGGGATAACCTTCCCTTCGCTCACGGGATCTAACGATCCTTCCTTGTGTGTGGCCAAGTAGCTCGTCACTCTGGGTGGCATACCCACTCCCTTCGGTCGTACAAGAATGGATAGAAGGGCAGGCAGGCTCCCTATTGTATTAAATCACATACGATATTTCACTTTCTCGTTCGAGGTAGTTCTAGGTGAGGTATTCATTACATAAGTCATAGCAGGTGCTCCATTATCCTTAGTGTTGGTTACTTAGAAAGGGCAATAATGCAGGATTCTGCGCGATATCTCGTATCGTTTAGAAAGGGAAAAACTAATACTTATTCAAGCCAAACGGAGCTCCTCGGAGGTCCATCTCTCTCTCAGCTAGAAAAAGGAAAGATCGCACCCGAACTATGATCGATCTATTCACTACCGCTCCTCATGGCCAGACATAAAATCTATCTATTCATGAGGCAAGCCTCAAACTAATTGAATGGCGGGTATAAGATCAACGCCCTTCAGAGATGAGTGATAAACCGCGTTCAAGGCCATGAAAAGTTGCTGTATCGCCACTTGAATCCCCCAAAAGAAAGTGGTCTTACAGCGCAGTCAAATGGTGGGCTCCATTTACGAGCTTTAGCGAGGCGGTAAGAGATCTTTCCTTTGCGGTAAGGGACTTCGTACCTCGCTCTAGGGCCGAGTTCTAAGATACTTCGTTCAATGTATACCTGTTTTTTGGCGGTAGCGGTCCTTCCTTTGCGGTAATAGATCCTGCCTTTGCGGTCCTTCCTTCTCATCCACATAGCAGCAATCGGGGATATCTCCCCGCTTATCCCCTCCATAACTGCTCTATAACTGTTTCATCCGCATAGCCGGAATCAGGGATTGTGGAATGAATTCCCCTCTGTAACTGCCCTATAAACGACTCTAGATTACCTTGATGGAGAAAGCCCACCGGAACCTTATTGTGCTTCCCCTAGCCGCGTTCGTTATAAGACCTTCGGGCAGAGATGAGACCTTGGGGGATGTTATGAGTACACCGAATTAGACTTGATTTCATCAGTTCTTCCGGGAAAATGCAGTAGGTATGCTAGGGTTTGTACGTATGCTAGGGAAGGAGAACAAAGGGAAGGGTTTTATACTACGCCAGAGGATAGTAGTACCTTCAGTAAGCAGAGGAATAGGAACAACAATCAATTTTACTTTTACAATGGCTGGAACAAGCACTGATCCTATGATCAGACTCCCTGTATTCCATGGAACCGGGAGGGCTGACGCAGAGCAGCATTGGTTTATATGTGAGGCTATATGGGCAGTAAATAGAGTGACAGACAACGCTGTAAAGATCGCGCAGTTGGAAACTACTTTAAGGGATCACGCGCTGCAGCGATATATGAAGTCTAAAATTGATGTCCCTGCGGGTCAGACAAGCACTTTGGATGAGATAATCAAAAGGTTTTATTAAATAATTCTAGAAACCTAAGTCGGAGCAGCAGTGTGTGGCAGAATTGAAATAAATAAAGCAGAAAGTGAAAGAGACTGTTTGGGAATATGACCAAAGATTGAAAGACCGCATGTAAGGAGTCAATCTTTGTTCAAACTACTGGAGGTCCAGCACTGGGAATGGTTTATTGCGGGATTGCTGCCCCACATTCGCATTCCGTTACAACAGCAAAGGATCAACTCTCAGGAGGACGTGCTGGAGATCGCGATGAAGTTGGAGTCCACTCCTGAGGAACCCAATGAGTCTTCATCGGGTTTGGCGCAGGTACAGACCCAGCTGGCTACTACTTTGACTAACCAGCTGCAGGAGATGTTGAAGGGGAAAGCAGTTTGTGAGCAGGTTTGGTGCACTACATGCAGAACGGAAGGACACCACAGGAATGAATGCCCAATCCTTGGAAATTCTACTGCTTCCACAGGCGCGCCGAATCTGTTCCCCCTGCTGGAGGATCGCAGTGGTATTATATATGTAAAGCTTGGGGCCATGCGCCGACTCAGTGTCCTATGCTGCATAAATATCAGACTTCCGCAAAGACTCCGTTCTGTTACTTCTGTAAATCCATGGGACATGATGTGAAAAATGACAGAAGTTTGGAACTGATGATAGAGCGCACCGCAGATGCTTACCGTGTGCAGGGAACAGAAGACAACCCTGGAGCAGGACGGGGAGACTTAAGAGGCAGCTACAGAGGTCGAGGCTGAGGAGGTGCATATACTTGTAATAACTGTGGGGAGACTGGCCATATTTATCGATATTGTACGAAGCCCCGACCACGATGTCGGCACTGTCGCGACACTGAACATGACACAGAATATTGTCCTGAATTGATAGCAAAGTGGGGGAAGAGAATAAGAGAATATGCAACATGATTCTTGCAGAACCAAGGAGAGAAGAGCATCTGGAAGAACCTCGAGTGCACGCGGTGACTCAAGGAGGCGTGAGGACGGGATTGGACGCAGATAGAATTCTAAAGGGAAAAAGAAGAAAAGCTGTCCCTATGCCACCCAAGTTTTATGCTGCGCGACAGAAGCAATTCCTGCGCGACGCTGTGGAATCTCTGAGGAACGCGCCGGAACGACAGGAAGACCGTTGCCCCTGCAGGGAACGCGCACCTCAGCTTGAAGACCAAATAAGTACCTTTTTGAAGTGCTGTATCAATATCTTGAGGGATCCCCAGGTTTCTAACAGATTTATTGAGTTACTTACGAAATGGCTAGTAAGGACATAAGAGGACAATGTACCTATTGCTGCACCTCTGAGATAAATGTGAGGTAGGTTAAAAATAAGAGAATAACAGGCAGAGAATTGAAAAAGGCTATCGGCATTGGAGGCTACGTAATGCAGGATGTGATGTTGGATCTAGGATCCGATGGTAACATTATCACGAAGAAGACTTGAGGAGAATAACCAGATCTGGAAATCAGGGGTTAGCAAAGAGAGTCCCAAAACTCTTTGATTATAAGGTACAAACATCAGAATTAGGAGGTCTTGAGGGGCAAGATGAAGGAGGATACATCTCTAATTCATCAGAGAAAACCATAGCCATCCTAGGGAAAATAAAACCCATAAAGACACTGATGAACTCGATCGACCTGGAGGTACCTATAGGAAAAGAAAAAGACCAATTGACCTTGCCCTTTGGCACTCTGGTTAACCTCGGCTTGTTTGGTAATGGCGTTTTGAGGCTGAAATGGGTGCAAATGTGCCATCTCCAGAAGAAGAGGACGTTAGGGCTCGCCTGACCAGTTCATTATATAGATATCTCTTTCTACTCCACTTCGTCTATTTTAGCCCAACTACTTCATTAATATGATCGATTATGAGAGCGGAGATCCCATACGAGGCTAAAGCGTAATTACATAAACCGACAATAGCGTACGTAAAGTGAGGGAGCTATCTATAATGTAGCGGGCAACAAGAAGGCTCTTCTGCTATCAGGGTTTAGTCGAACCAGAGAGAGTTAGTCTTATTCAAAGATTGAGGGGAAGAAAAGAGAAGCGGGACCTGAGCTATCTATAAGGAAGGTAAGGTTCTCCCTTACGCTATGCGAACGATTTGAGGTACGTTAAGTGACTCGACCAAAAGGTACGAAGTCGCTCATCCATCCGATGGGTGAGGTACGTTAAGTGACTCGACCCAAAAAGGGCGAGGAACGAAGTCACTCATCCATTCATGGGTGAGGGTGTTAACGCTCACTCATCATATGGGTGAGGGTGTTAACGCTCACTCATCATATGGGTGAGGGTGTTAACGCTCACTCATCATATGGGTGAGGGAGAGGAACGTAGTTTTCTCTCGAAAGGTTTGTTAATAAATAATTAAATGATCGCCTGAAACGCGCCTTTCGCCGCTTTCCTTCCCCCCTCGCTTTCCTCAGACCACTTCAACTCAGACTGACTCTCTGTGCTGGCCGGACTTGATTGGTATACCGGACAGATCGCTATCGCTTCACAAGGGTCTATCTATCACTCGGGCACCTCGTCCTTACCTTACTTCACTTACTCGATCTCTTATATTTTCTTACGCTATCTTCTCAAGTGACCTGCACACAGTGAAAGTTTATACCCTATCCCTATATTTATTAACCTCAAATAGCTATACTCAGGTAAGTGATAACCTGAGCAGTGATAACCTGAGCTACGCTTCTCTCTAAATAGTCGGGCTCCTCATGCATTAGAGAAAAGGGTGGTCACCGGAGTCTATCATCGTATCGGACGTAGTATTGGTCAACCTATTTATTCCCCTCAAAACCTGAGCTAGATTGATTGTATGGATACATCTATATCTATATTCAAGGGATGTCGTGAACGGTGGTGGAAACGGTGGTGGAAACGGTGGTGGAACGGAGTAGAAGTCGGTCTCCGGTGCTAGTATAATACTAGGGCTACTACGCGTTCAACCTTCGACCTTGAGTTACTTATTGGGCCAAACAAATTGAGAGATTATTCGGCCGAATCTAGTGTGTGTGCATGTCACGATAGCATAATATAATATAGAAGTATAAGATGTCAATTTCGCATTGGTGATTAAAGACTAATCGTCTTTATCGCCGAAATCGCCTTTCCTTCCTACAAGGAAACGCTTCCTGGGAAGAGCCCCTCCGGGTAAACCTTGTATGTAATTATAGTTTCTTTAGAAGTTATGAGGAGTATTAAGATACAAAGAATGGTTTAAAAAGGAGATAGCCTACCTAGACCTTGGGATGATGTGGCATACTATGTTTTTAAATACATAACATGTGAGGGCAGGCTTAGCTTGATTTATGCCTACCATTTACTATTTTTACACTAGTGGAGAAACTTAGCATACCAGAATCCTGAACAAAACATCTGAGTATACCATATTTTATTATATAGTCACTCAAGGACATGAGCTCCAAGGTTAAAACAAGCAAGGTGGATGCCTTGGCCCACCATGGGCTTTTTCAGCTGATTGTGTGTGAAACTTTAGAAAGTGATCTTCCCCAGCTTCCATGGGAAGACTTCCTTGAGATGAATGAGAGTTATATCCATGCTTTATAGGAGGAAAACAAGGCAAAAACCCCAGTCAAAACAGTTAGAAAGAAGAAGAAGGTAGAGAAGGAAGGACCTTCAATAAAACATAAGACATAGAAAAGGAATAGGCTGGAAGAATCTGATGAGGAGGCAGTATATACTTTTATGAAGCTTGGTACACCAGATACCAACCCTTTGAAGCTAAAAGGAAAGAGTTCTTCTTTTGAGAAGAAATTCAAGACACCTCCTAGAAGGACGAGGACTAGGTCTTAGTCCTCAAAGAAGTTGCAAATCACTACCCCTATCTCCATTACTCTGAAAAGAGATGAATACACTTAAGATTCAGCTGGCCGTGGACAGGATGACACCAAGAAGACAGAGATAGAGGTTCAATAAGATAGAGAGGCTCAAGTACAGAGCCGCCTTATGGTAGAGTTAGATAGATAAAGAAAGGAAATTCTTTATTGGAAAGCTGTAGCTTAATCTAAAGCAGGAACAGAGGGTGCTAGTAGTGGCATCCCACAATATCATACTGAACAACAACTATCTATCCAAAAATTAAAATCATGAAAATGCAACATCTAGATGGTAAGAAGTAGCTAGAAGAGGAAAATATGGAGCTAAGAGCTGAGTTGTAGAGATGTAAGGAAGAGCTGCTCATGAAGGCATAGAGAATGGATGATTTGGAAGCTATCGGTTCTAAGATGTGAAATATATTAAATGAAATGATGTACTCCAGACCCCCGGGTCTATACCCCGTTTGAAATGATGTACTCCAGACCCCTTCAAGGGATAGGAAGCTAGGCGAGATAGGATGGGTTCTAGAGCACCTAACTAGCTTTACACGCCGAATCCAGACCTGCCGGCTACCATCCGGATTCATACTAGATAACATAAAGGAGAGAACAACTGTTCAAAGAACAACTCGGAGAACATTTGTATCCGGTGGTTGGGGCATTGCGTGCTATACCAACTACCTCAGGTGCGCGAGGTCTCATTCCTTTTCCAAGCCCAATAAAGAAAAAATATCATTAGTGATGGTGAATCCCGTTTATATAAGTAAGTTGCATTCTTATCTAAGTAAGTGGGCTTTCCTAAGTCACTTATTGGGTGGGGGGCCCCTGTCGAGTGAGCCATCCTTCCTCACCCTCTCTTTTGTTGGGCGAGCCATCTTTCCTTTTATACGATTCGATCCAGTAGATAAGGAAGACCGACCGAGAACAACCAATGGCCTTCCCTGGGGGTCGAGGGCCCCAGGGGCAGTAACCTCCAGGCCTTTATCGACAAGCCCCAATTAATAAATCTATTTCCTCGACTCTGGACCCTAGACCCTATACCCCCCAGGTTTTATTTACCAATAGGAGACTTCGTTACATCAACTTCGTTACAATGCCTGCCAGTAAAATGAATATATCTAGGCTTGGACCACTTGGTAGGCGTAAATGAACTTGACTCTTGGTAGGCGTTCAGATACCGATTGACTCAGGAGATATAACCCTACCTCCCTTACTTAAGGAAGGGGCAAGGAAAGAGCATTCGTACCTTCCCGCAAGCGACAAGGACAAGGCAAGCCAGTCAGTCAGCAGTTGGGGAAGACAGTCAGTCTGGTAACATTTACTTGCCTTCATAACCCAAGGGAA
>Ga0316216_1000113_pt1 | contig 11688 bp, 5 predicted proteins | sample NRE6metagenome_FD_207800 | JGI IMG/M metagenome (GOLD analysis project Ga0316216, IMG submission 207800) | Spruce roots microbial communities from Maridalen valley, Oslo, Norway - NRE6 | ecosystem: Host-associated > Plants > Roots > Unclassified | place: Norway: Oslo | collected 2017-09-15
GAATAAATCAATCCCGTTTCTGGTGTCCACCTCTGCCGATGCGTGCTGTCACCCCCCGAATATGTTATCAATCAATCGAATCAACTCGCCTTCCCGTAATACTAATAAGTTGCTTGCGAAGCGGCCCACCCCAGAGGATGTGTTCCATCAAGTGAATTAATAAGTGCTGGTGCACCTTTTTCTGCCAATGTTGTCTGGTGCATATTGAACGGAAAGCGTATCATCTTATTGGTACGTGAGCTGTGTATATGAAGGGTACGATCTCTTAGCAGAAGGTTCAGCAGTTGTAACGCCTCTCTCATAAGATGATGGCTGTAGCGGCTTGAACATAAAGCGTACTTGTAGGGTAATGCGGGTATGCGGGAGAATGGCGGGTATGCGGGAATGCGAACTGAATGGGTAATGGGAGACTGGGTAATGCGGGCGGGATGCGGGGAATGATGGTGCCATGATCTGCTGGGTAATGATGGGGACTAAATATTGTGAATGACGGGGAGGTGAGATGTTTATAAAGTAAGCTAAGCAGTACGGGAGTTGATGGGGCTGTGATCCGCCAGTGAATGATGGGGCTGTGCTCTCTTTCGGAATACGTTGGCTTGGTTCAAATAAAAACTCATGGGGGAAGGGAGAAAGGGTATCACCACACGCGATGAGGGGTTAAAGGAGGATGAGAAGGGTACACGCAAGGCTAGGGAGGCTAGGGAGGGTTCAAGGGGGAGAGGGAGCTCCCGCCGCCCACCTCCTGTCAATGAGACTTCTTATTGACTGCTCGCTTGGCTGGCTATGACTGGCGATTAATCAAATTAATAAAGCAAGTCCGCAATCAAATCAAGAGGTAACACGTATGGTGAATCAACGTATATGAACCTGTCTCTCTCTCTTGTCTATTTGGTAACTTGGGGGGGGAAATCCCCTTCTTTCCTTTCCTTTCCTTCTTTTCTTCTTGTCCAGTGTTGATGTGGACCTGCCTTTCTTCTTTTTCTGTCGGGTCTGGCAGTAAGGCCCTGTCTGGCAATGAGTGGGAATGACCTAAAGGCAAGCAAGTACTTACTCCTGGCAAGGATTCCCAGCAATTACATTTTCGGGTATTGACAAGGACCTTTATTCGAGGACTAGCAACTATGCAGCAGCACTTCCTATAGAATAATTCATGCACGGCCGACCGTACTTCATGCACTTCCTTATAGCTTCTATGTGACTAGAGCTTCCACCATGTGACTAGAGCTAAATGCTTAAGCAACTTCTAGCTCATACTGCCAAAAGGCATCGCCTAGCGTATTTACTCCTGCGACTAGCGGCATCGACACTACCTCCCGGCGACACTGCTCTTGGGTTGACTGATCGAGTATACATTAGCAGCATTGAGTCCTAGCATCAACTGAAATGGAGTACCGGCATCCTGTCATTGAATCATTGGCAATCATAAGGAAACGATCTGAAAGGGTATATTTAATTAAATAGAAAATCCATTTCATAGGTCATTGCTGGCCTTTTCCAAGAGAAGCAATTTATTTAATCAAAAGTAGCAAATGAGGCGTTTTGTGAATCAAGTTCCAAGCAATCTTATAGCCTGCTCCGAGCCAGGTATAAAAACCCAAGTAGCGAAGTAGCCCCATAGCACTTTAGCAGCGTTCAGTGCACCTAATCGTTCACTACACGAAGCCGTTCACAGCACATAGAACCCATTCTAAATAAAGAAACCAACCATTAATTCACTGCCTGCACGAAGCCATTCAAAGAAGCCATTCAAAGAAGCTGTTCACTCGCTGCATGACATTCACTCACTACACACAAAGAAGCCATTCACTCTGGGGTCCTTTTCATCTCTCGGTTATGTTGGCTCAATAGGGTCCTTCTCCTTCTCCACGGCCAGCTCCTCCTCCATCCAACTCCTCCTCATCGATTTCCTCTGCTACTCAACATTTCCAATGCTCCTCACCCTCCTTGGGTCGAGTGAGCCTTCTCCTCAAATTGTGAATCGACGTAGATAACTGCGCTGTTGTATATCGTTCTTGGTGTGATGTCTTGTGGTAGGTAAGATCTAGTGTGGTGTGCTTGGCTTAAGGCTAAAGTTGAATGGCTAAAGGTTCAAGTTGAAAGACTTGGTGGGCTTGGCATAAGGTTCAAGGCCTAAGGCTCAAGGCTTCTGTTGAAAGTTGAAAGATTTCAGGTTGTTTAAGGTTACAGGCTTCCGGTTAAGGAAAAAAGGTTAGAGATTCAAGGCTGAAGGTTACTGGGGGTTTTCAGTGAACTGCATCAGGTTCGCTGGGCGATTCAATAACTGTAGGGGGAGCTAAAGGTTAACTGCATCAGGTTCCATTCGACACCAGCTTCTTCGATTTCTTTCGTTCGTAAAGCCTAATGTAAATCCACACGTCTAGCCATTGTAGCCTAGTTCAAAAAGCAGCTTCCTTAGTTGTACCGGTCAGCTGACTTCGTTGTTGTTTCAATATTCTAGCCATTGTTTCGCCACACGTTATAGCCACTGGTTTTGCCAAGCCAGCCAACCTCCTTCAGTTGTACAACCTACCCGCACACATCCAGCCAGCGATCTAAGCCAGCGATCCCAAGTAAGTCTGAGCAACTTCGTTGAAGCACTAGTTTTTTTCGTCGTGAAATGCGATTCTTCATTAAGTAAAACGTCACTTTGGATGTTAGTTTCAGTATCATATAAGGTTCAAAATAGAGTTTTCAGAGTGCTCAAATGTCCATCTAATGTATTTCTCACGTAAAAGTATTCCCTTCCCCTCCCTTCCCTTTCCTTCTGCACTGCCAGCCCGCGATATAGCAAGCCAGCAGCGGCATCCTGCCTGTCATTTCTTCCTTCCCCACCCAGCTTCGATTTCGACGTAGTTAACACGCCGCTTAAGCTTAGGCACCTGCCTTATATGTAAGAAATAATGCTGACACGCCATAATTACTAAAGTAGGCTAAATAAAAAAGCGATTTATTGACCCTGGTGGAGGGGGAATCCTCGGATCCTGAAAAAACCAAATTATTATTATAAAATGCGTGTTTGGAAGGCTTTTAGGATTGAATCGACCGGAAGAACCCCCGGAACACCAATCTTTCCATAGACTTACGGGATACCCCATCGGAATATCCCACCGACAGCCGCCAGCCAACAAGCTAGCTTTCAATTCCCACCAGCCAGCAATCCAATTAATCCTAGCAATCGTAGTTTTTCATCCCTAGTCAATAGTTTGAAACGCCCTAAAATGCAGTTATTCCAAAGTTGCTTATTTTGGGTGGGGGGGCGTACCTCGGGTGAGCCATTCTTCATAACTAAAAGGAAAGAATAATCCCACAAACAACAAGCGAGAGCAAGGGCCGGCCAGAGCAGCAAGGAAGCAGGAGCCAGCGGAAGAGGGAAGAGGAATAAGAGCCGAAGCGGCCAAGAGAAAACCCAACACGAACGAAGATCGAAACTACACCCCACATCCTGTCTCTGAAGAAACTATCATCTCGCCTCACCTCAGAACCAGAACCCTAACACAAACACAATACAACCCACGCAAGCATAGAAGGCCTAGCTCCAGCGTCCGTCGTAACTGGACCTGCCCCGCCGCGGTCCCGCCCGGTCGGTCTCCTTTCAGCCAGTTAATATAAGCCAGGAAGCACGTAAGTAATAAAATCCCGCTGGTTCTTTCTTTTCCCAGCCCGCCATTTTTTCCTTATCCCATCCAGCGAGGGTCCCGCGAAGCCTAAAAGCCAAAGACATTGATCCAATCTAGCCGTACCAGCCGTACCAGCAATCTTAGCAATCGTAGCTTTAGCATCCCGCCTATCTATCTGTTTTCAACGTCGCGAAATGTCATTTTAAAATAAAGAAAACGTCGCTTTAAAGTGTACTTGGTTTGTCAAATCAAGTGAAAAAGATCGTTTCCAGAAAGCTAAAATATCAGATTTAGATGGTTTTATATTGTAACTAATCAACGTAAGTAAAGGCCTTTAAACAGAAGGAGGGAGTAAGAAGGGATCCATTTGCCTTTCAACCTTTGCCTTTCACCAGGGGCCTTCCAGAAGCCTTAGCCTAAACAAGTAAGTCCCACGGATAGAGTCCTTTACCCTTGGAACCTTGAACCTGGAACCTTTAAACAAGGGCCTCTCACCTTGAACCTTTCAGCAGAAGAAGGAAGCTTTCACCCCTCACCTTTTGCCAAGCCCACCGAGGGAGGAGTTCTAGTTATTGAAAGATAAAAAGATAAGATACTTTTGGTGAGTGGACAATAAGAGCTATCTACTCATTCAGTTCTATGGGAGCGTCTTTCTTCCTGGAGTTATTTCAATCGCAATCAATGAAGGAAGGACCATTAGCTTTCGCTCTTAACAGGTGACATCCATTTCCATTCATCCATCCTTGTTGTTGACCTGAAGCCGACATCTATTCCGCTTCGTTTCTTCCAACCCTCCTTTCGCAGGTTCAGTGAAGACGAACAAATAGTTCAAAGGTTCATAGTCGAAGTTCAAGTGGCCCTTCTTTTGGTCGAAGTTTCATGGGAGTTAGTGGGACCTCATTGGGCTCTTTCTTCTTTGCTCATTCTTTCTTTGTTCTTTTTCCCGGAATCAGGCTCTTTCTTAAAGCTCAAGGGTAAATGCTTCTGTCCAGTTGAAGCGGGGTAATCGCAAGGGGAACTATTCTTCAGTGCTAAAGCTCAAGGGTCGAGGCGTATGTCCAGTTGAAGCGTTGTGATCGCAAGGGAAACTATTTATCAGTAGCGGTAACAATCAAGCAAGCGGTAGGATCCAACCAACAAACCATTAGCTAAAGCTCTATCCGGGTAACGCTATGCTCTTATTAGTGCTATGCTCTTCTTTCTTTGCCACGAGAAGTCCTCTGCGCTCTGCGCACACTGATCAGTCCTTCTTCTGCGCTCTGCTTGTTCCCACTATCCAACACTATGCGCTCTACGCTCTTATCGGTTCTCTGCGCTATGCGCCATATAGTTTTAATCTATCTATATCTATGCTCTAGTTTAGCTTTGTAGGTTCATTTTATAGTTTCTTGTTCTATTAGCTATCTAGCTCTATTAGTTCTATTAGCTCTTAGTTATTAGCGATTAACTCTTAGCTCTCTCTATTAGCTCTTTCTTTGTTTCTTTTATTATTATATATGTTCTAATGCTTAATTAGCTTTGTTAGCGTCGTGAGTACTGAGTCCTAAAGGGGCAAGTATCGAAATGCTATCCCCACTCCCTCCTGCTGTAAGTGAATCAATACCCCACCCAAGCACTAAAGGGAGAAAGTGAACGATCTATTATTTCTGAAGACTAAAGGCAGCAAGTGTATTAAACCGCCATCCCATTCAAGCTGTATGTGTAACCAAGCTCTAAGCTGTTCTATCAAGTGAGTAATCCTTCTCCTTGTGTCAGTATGTGTGGTTCTTGTTCCCCCGTACATGGCTGCAGTCTGTTCCATTTGTTTGTCCGTTGGTTCAATACTTCCCTTGGCTCCCACCCAAGTAGCATCAATGTCTCTTACGCGGGCTTAAAGGGGCAAGTGTCGAAGCGTAAGTCCTTCTTTCATCCACTAAGGCGTTAGAGCATCCTTCCTGGGCAGTAGAATGTATGAATGGTGAGGCTCCAAGGTATCGTGCTCTGTTCCTCTATTGTGTGTGAAGACCTAAATTGCCAGGCCTCTAGTCAATACCTCTCTTGTCAAGGCTTTCTCTCTCGTGAAGTCCTCTATTGTTTCCAGCTCCATGTGTGTATGAACAGTCTGGGTCATTGTTTTTTAGCTAGCATTATATATGTTAATATGCAAAATGGGCTTATGCAAGGTAAATATGGTCACCAGTTAATTGCTAACGCTCATGGTTGACAGCTACCTGTTCCTTCCTGTTGTTGAGCGGTGGTTCTTTTTTCTAGCCAAAAAAGGATGGTTATTATAAAACCTAATTCCGGCAAGCGGTCTTTCTTTTGGCTCCAACCAACCATATTTGCTGCTATGCTCTTCTCTGCTCTTATTAGCGCTATGCTAATCTGTCATTGCTCAATGAATCTTTCTTTGTTCATTATCCCCCGGAGGGAATCAGGCTCCTCTTAAAGCTCAAGGGTCGAAGCTTTAGTCAAGTTGAAGTGGGCTAATTGCAAGGGTAAAGCACTTCATCTGGTAACAGGTTCAAGGTGAAGGGCTAAAGGCATCTGTTTCACTTTTGTACCTGGCATCTGTTTACAGGCAAAAGGCTAATTCCATCCTTCCATCTGTTGTCCTTGTTGGTTCTGTTGATGAAGGCACCTTCCTGCTGGTTTTCAAGGAGGCTTCTGGCAGAAGGGGTAAAGGCATCTCATCTGTGGTACTTGGTGAGGTGAGTGAAGCCCTGATGACGACTCTTGGCTTCTTTCTGTCAAAAGACGAGAGGCCCTTGGTTCAAGGCTTCTGGCTACTAATGGTGAATGCCTTCTGGTGAGAGGTTCAAGGTGAAAGGAAAAAGGGTAAAGGTTAGTGGACCTGGTGGACTTAGCATCTTACTAATGTCAAAGGGCTTATGTCAAAAGGGGTTCTGGTTATAGGTGAAAGGTGAGAAGCAGAAGGGTAAAGATCTGTTTCCTCCCGGTTAAGGGCTTCTGGAAAAAGGGTAAAGGCTTTTTGTACTTGGCAAAAAGCAAAGGATCTGGCTTCTGGAAAAGGTTCTAGGCTTATTTGGGACTGGCTCTTGGCTAGAGGTCGAATGTCCAGCTAAGGGCTTCTTCTTTCAGTTGAGAGGTTAAAGGCTTCCAGTTCCTGCCGTTGAAAGGCTTCCTTTTTCTGTTGAACTTGATTAGGCGGCTTGTTGTACTTGGCGAAAGGTGAAGGCTATCGGGGCTCTATCTGCTCCCTCCTTCCGTTGGGGTTTCTCTGTGGGCCCTCTGTCCGTGGGACCATACGCACTCACTCAACTGGGCATCGATCAAATCAATCAAGGCAGTTGGGCTATCCCGCCCCTTCCTCTTCTTCCTAATCTCTCGGTTGAATACTCCTGGTGGGCAGAGTACTCCCGGCATAAGACTAACGGCAGAATACTTCCGGTGGGCAGAATAATCCCGGTGGGCATAAACAAATAATCCAGCGGAAAGGCTATTTCACTAAAGAAGGAAGGGCTATTTCTTATGTATGTTACTATCGGGGAGATGGCTATGTATGTGACTATCAGGATTTATTTTAATAACTAGATTAATTGGACTGAAAGGGCATTGAATCGTACACAATGAATCCTAACCTAAAGGGCATTCTCCTGGCCTATATTTCTTTAGTTGTTTGGGAAGGTGCATTACAATTCAAGGGCTATTATCCTAGTTATAACATCAAGGAGATACCAACCCAACCAACCCACCCAGGCCCATGTTACCTGGACTGGATAGATTTCTTTTTTGACTGAACCTTTGGCCCACACCCGGCATCCTCCTTACACTCAATACCGAACTACACTCACGAACATAAGCATTAGAGAGGCCCCTATGGCATTGCATTCTACCATAAGCATTAGAGCTCTAAAGAGAAGCATTAGAGAAAGATAAGCTTAGTTAATTCCCTTACCACGTTACTGACCACGTTCATTAAGCATTAGAGTCTGTTAGCCTTCCTCAGCCTTAGCCTTAGCCTTAGCCTTCCTTCCTTAGCTGTCGCACTAGAGCTGTAACCTTAAAGGCAAGCCCCCACTGGATCATTTACTGGCTCTGGTTCACTGGCATTATAAGGTGGTTAACTGCCATTATCGATCGATATCGAAGCTATTGGTGGGGCCGGGAACTATATATGCTACTACTCGTTTTGCTCCTGTTCCCGTCTTGGTTGCTACTTCTGGCTATCGAACCGTAAGGGACGTTGGGGACTCTGCCTATGGTGTCTTTGCCTCTCCTGCAACCTTTGCTGCTTCTCTCTTTGGTGCTACTGGTCCGGATGCTGGGTCAACTTAACTTGGTGCTTGCTCATCAACTTAACTTGTCAGATGCTAGCGGTGATGTAACAATTTAAGCTTGTAGCTAGAATATAGAGGTTCAATGGAGATGGAACTTTTTCAACCCTTGATTTGTGAATTATTTATTTGTACATAGGCCCCTGCCTTCGCTCATGCTGGTGGTTCTAGGTAAAGGGGTTCTTCGACTGGAATTGGAACTGCTTCTTTGACTGGAACAACGAAACCATAGTGGCTAGGAAAGCCGGGGCGGGGACTCTGTGGAAGGCATAATTGGTTCCATATCCACATCCTCAATGACCGGGCATCCATCCGACTATCTATGGCAAATTGGGAACAGCGGAGAGAGGGAAGAGTGGCCGAGTGGTTGGAAGCGACAAACCGTTATCACATCCTATGCCCGGGAAGCACGCAACAAGCATCCGTTCGACTTGCATGTGTTAAGCGTACGTAGAGCTCATTCTGAGCCAGCATCAACCCCGTATGATTAATTCTGACTTAGTAAGAACCTCTATCCGGAATGAATTGGCCTTACAGCGAACTATGCTTTATCTCAGTTTCTAAAAAGAATAGGTTATAGCAAGTCCCACTGCTGCTTATGCTCCTCAATGAATCGATGGTTATAATCTAGAAAAAGAAGGCCCTACTATATATAGGGCATTTCAGGCAGTTGTTCAAATTCATGCTCCTGGAACTATAGTTGTTGGAGCCAATGCTCGCGTTGTTTTGTCTTGCTGACCAGCATCGAACTCCCTTCCGGAATCTCCTCGGTCCTCCTCTGTCCCTGCCCACAATGAATCCCCTCATCGGTGTCTCAAGTTCCCCCACTTGGGCCCTACTATATAAAGGGAGTCAGCTATTGAAAACGATTCGGAGTCTGTTCAAGAAGGAAGACGAAAAGCTATTCCATACCTCGGAAGATGACCAGCCATTCCATGCCATCCAGCAATCGATCATGGAGAGCTCGGGGCTATGACATATAAAAACCAATTATCAGGCCATTTCCGTGTCGTTTATGGCATGTTGAACGATATTCTAGTAGGATAGATATTTTATATCTAGCATCCAATTATTATTTAGCAGGGTCAAAAATGAACTCCAACTTCTCTCTATATAAGGGCCAAAAAAGCATGCTTTAAACATACTTGTCACTCTTCTATATATTAGGAAGAATACGTTGGTAATGAACACACATAAGGCTGATAAGAGCTTCTATCTCTATTATGTATATACTGATTTAACTGTTTTACCCTATATAACTAAGACCAATCTTATATGTGAAAACCAATACTTGGAGCGATTGGCTCATACTAAGCTAATCTCAGCATAACAAGCATAAGGTATACGTTTAAGTAAGTACATGTTTCACTACGGTCTATTATTCCCATAGCTTATACACACCACTGATATCGATGTTTCCATAATAAGTGGATCACTAGCTTAGAACTTGTGTGTTTTTTTCATATTACATTCAGGAAAGTGAAAGAAGTGCCGCGTTTATGTAATTACGTCATTCATTATAGCAGTAATGACGCTTTAGCAGATCATGTTGCTATTATATATGTCATTATGCCATTTCGAGAGATCGATTTCTTTCCCTTCTCCCATTTCTTCAAGTCATATATTATATATGTCATTATGCATTTTGCTTAATCGAAGAAGTAACTTGACCTGGCTGGACTTACAGAGCACAGTTGAACGGACCGATCTTGTGTAAAAGCGTTACGTAGATATACGAGATATTCGAATTCAAACCCTCAGTAGATATAGGATGTTTCTCTCCATTCGAAGGTCGAGCAAGGGATCAAATCACTCGAAAATGGAGGGAGGGAGGAGGAACTTTGATAAGGGATTAGCTATTTGACAAATTATTCGGTGAATCGCGTTACCCGGCCCTTATTTTCACTCAATAAATCTAACGCTTCCTTATCCATATCTTTCCTTGGCCCAGAGACTTCATTATTATAGTCATAAAAATACCCTGAATTCACTGTTATGGCTGGAGTCTCAATCCTTGTTAATGACTGCTCGGCTAACCTCCATATTCTAAAATGGTATTACCTGCCACAACGGATGAGAAGCGCTGACTTCCTGCACTCCCACTCTGGCTGACCTTCCCACTCTGAAAGCAATGGGAACAGTAGAAAGAAAGCAATGGTTTTCCCAGGCTAGGGTGTCCGATAAGGCTTCCACCGCACCATCACTGTGTGTGCCGGGGCTCGGCTCCCGGACCGTACGTGGGCTGCCTCATACGGCTCTTCCTAAGACCCAATTTGTGTGTGTAGGTTCATAATTTGTTACGGCAACGTAGATCTATAGTTCATTCTGGGATCACCTCCATTGACAATGCATATATTATATGTAATTATGCATTCTAGTGACTTCTCATTCAGAGAAGTACGGTGATTGGATTCGATAGAGCGTAATTACATATATATATATCTCATTCCTCACCATATTCATAGTGAGTCGATGGCGGCCTTTGTCGAGAGTTCGGCAAGCTCACCCTCACCATATGAATAGTGAGCCCCCTAACGGGTCCTACCGGGCCTTCGGGCCTTTAGTCGAGAGTTCGGCAGGCTCACCCTCACCCTAACGGGCCTTATGGTCGAGCGGCCTTACGGCACCTAACTAAAAAAGAAATCACTGTGCCCTCAACCGGAGTTTTTCTGTGAATAAGACATTCTTTTAGAAGTTTTTATCAATTCATTTCCAACCAAAGGTGTGCCTGCGCCGAACCTGGTAGGCCATCAATGAATCAATCAGTCCGTCCACGCCTTTCTTCCTTTCTTCCGTCCTTTCTTTGTACCACCCCTCTCAACTGGCCATCGATCAAATAAATCCAGGCTGTCCCCCCCATACCGCTCCTCTCCTTCCTAATATCCCGGCAGATTACTCCTGATTGGCAGAGTACTTCCGGTGGGCAGAATCCCAATCCTCCAGCTCCAACATCTCCTCATCTCCCTCCCTTCCCTGGCTAGAGACTATGTATGTTGGCTAGTCTATTTAGGCGGCTTATTTACACACGGACAAGTTAAACGTCTCCATGCGAGTCTCATATTGAAATGGATTTCTCTCTTGTTATGAACAAGTTAAACTTCTCTATGCGAATCCGGAAGGAAGAAGTGAAACAATCTCAGTAAGCAGGTAGGGAGAAGTAGCAGCTGGAATTAAGCTAGGTGGTTGGTAGAGTGAGAGAGGCATGAGACCAGAAGCCATCAGCTAGAATGAAGGCATGAAATGTAAGCGACCGTCCAACAGAAAGAATCCATGTATATTTCGTAGAGTCAGAACGAGGTTTCATTTAGCAAAAACCTCATCAAATTAGACGAAATGAAAAACTAAGCATGCATGGCTTTTCCAACTCTTTTTGGTGTAGAAGGAGCCTGCCTGGGTAGGACATGAATTCTACGGATTGTGCATTTATAGTCGTTGTTAGAACTACTGCTTCTGAACAACTCTCATTGCAACAGTTAGAGTCAGGGCGACAAGCTGAGAGTAGCCCAGGCCATGTATGAACCTTGTTTTCAAATGTAAAAGTGAAACACATATATCGAGTGATTCTGTTCCAAGGAATAGAGCTAGTGGAATTAGATCCGCCGGGGAGCAAAGTGAATTGAATTAGAGAGTTAATTAATAAGCGTAGCCCGGTGGATTAGCCCGAGTTAGAGGTAGGTACCTGGCTGGCTAAGGCTAAAGATGAAAGAGACTTACGCAGCCCGGGCAAGAAGCTCTCTGTGGTTGGTTGGTTGGGGTGACAGGTAGTTGGTAGTTGGTAGTGTAAAAGGTAATGG
>Ga0316216_1000114_pt1 | contig 11670 bp, 7 predicted proteins | sample NRE6metagenome_FD_207800 | JGI IMG/M metagenome (GOLD analysis project Ga0316216, IMG submission 207800) | Spruce roots microbial communities from Maridalen valley, Oslo, Norway - NRE6 | ecosystem: Host-associated > Plants > Roots > Unclassified | place: Norway: Oslo | collected 2017-09-15
CTGGTTGATGGAGCTGTATATGAAGCAGTTGATCCAGTCGAAAAAGCAGTCGATCCATCAGCATCACTAGTTAGAGTAGCACCAGTATACTCTGTTAGTAATTCTGTAAGTGATGCTATTGATTCTGTTGGTTCTCTCCAAGCCTACCCGAGTTTTTGAACATCCCTACCTGTTTTATTCATAACATATCGAGATCCGGACCCATAGCCAGCAGCCGCAGGAGAAGCAGAGGTCGCACTTTATTGGCTTTGCACCTGCCACGGCTTTGCCGCACTACTTTATAGGCTATCCACCACTATCTCACCTAGAATCCCTTCCAGCTTGCCCCAAATTGGAAGGTATACCGGTTTGGATACTAGCTGTGTCTATGCCTTTGTCTTATTCGCAGCTGGATTCTTTAAAAAATAAGATCAAACATCCAGTTTATAGACTCGTATATAATATTCCCACGCTCCTTGAGTCATTCTTACCTTTGTTGATCTCTTCTTTAGATCCCACCTATAGGTATTCCTTAAATAAAATCTATCTTCTTTGGATCTCACCCAGATAGAGGTATGTGTTGTACGTTTTATCGATGAATTGTATTAATAAGGTACTCAATATTACTGATAAAGAACACTCTTTCATTCAATTCCGCTGCGGGGAGTCGGGAAACGGACACGAACCACGCTCGCTTCCAGTGCCCGAGAAAGGGCGTGGCTGGGCTCATTGAGGAATAAAAGGATTCCAATTGCGTAATATCGAGCGAGATCGGGCCTTGTCAGACACCAGTACTCCTTTTTGTTCGTTCCCCCGGGAGACATAAGGGAATAATATTCATTATGGAGTGATGTGTGGAAGAGGTATTTCAATCAATAAAGAAAGGCTTTCAAAGCGGAGCGACGCCATAAGTCCTTATCAGTCGAGTACGTCCTCGAACGAGCCGCCTTTGTTCGGTCTGGCTTGCAGGCTCATTCATGATAGAGATCTGAATAGGGCGGGAAACAGAAAAAAGGAAGGCTAACAATGAGCTGACGCACTTTTGCTTGCACTTATTGATAGCACTTATTGGTCTGCTTGCGAGGGGAAATAAGGTATAACCGAGCGTCACTCACTATAGTAGAGCAGTGGTTTGGCTTTCTTTCATTTTTGCTCTGCCCCGCAGTGCTCGAACTGCACTTTATCCCACCGGGTGCTTTATTCTCCTTCAATCAATAGGCTGACACATCTCGCAAGAATGAATTTATTTCTTTAGGGATTTAGGTTTATTTATTGGCGGAAACCCGGTAGGCTGACGAAACGAACAGAAAGCACTCGTGGGTAATACCTCAAACATAGAAGCCCGTAACAAACCGCTTGAATCCCGGGCGGGCGGGAATTACCCTGATTACGGGCATTACCCTGATTCGCATTACCCTGATGGAGGGCATTACCATCCTGATCCTGACGGTCCTATTTAGTGTGGTCAGGAACGTCGAACCCTCATTCCCTCATTATGAACTATAGATTGCCCCAACTTCCCGAAACTGAGGAGGGGCTTTCCAAAATGATGAAGACGAGGTCCTTTCAAAATGGCAGGTAGGCAGGTACTATGGATCCTCTGACTCCCAATTGGGTTGCCTTCCCGGGTCTCGCCGGTGTTGCCTGTGGGTCGTGATGTGCCTCGAGATGGCCAGCCGTAGAAAAACCAAGCGCATCTCAGCTAACTCTCTATTAGAATACTATAGTATAAAAATAATATGAGTATAAAAATAATATGCTAGAATACTATAGTATAAATAGAATAGCCCAATAGTCCAAGCCTCTAGCTCTACCCTAGCTAAGTAAAGCATCCCATCTGTACCGTTGCTCTGAGAATGTGTTCTATAGAATAGCAATAAAAGCCTATAATATAAATGTAAGCATATAAAATCCCAATACCTTTGCTACTCTCCTATAGTAGGGCATAGAATAGCCCAATAACCTATACTTAGAAATAGAAGCTATAAAACCAAAGGAAGGAAAGGATCGGATCTCTGATGCCACGTACCTTAGCTCTCATGCCCGGGAATCCAAGCATAGAATAGTGCCTTACGGATCTCTGATGCCCCTGAATAGAAAGACTTATAAATATATATATATATATAATGCCCGGCCTAGCTGAGGAAATAAATGCACCTTAGCTCTGTTTACTAAACCGAGTAAAGAGGCTGAGTGCGAAAGAGGGTAAGTGCCATTGACTTAAGGAACCCACCTAGCTAATGAAAGGCAGGTTCTGCCTCTGATGCCCAGCTAAGCAAAGACTTATGCTCTGATGCCGAGGAAGTCCATAGTGATAGAATATCCCGCCCAATAGACGAAGCCTGGCTAAGATAGAATAGCCCAGAGGATAGGTTCCATAGAGAATCCCAATAGTATATGCTAAGGTTGCCAAAGAGCTCCTTTTAGTAATAATCCAATACCAGTAACCACGGCCCTATATAGATAGAGGGGCTTCCTCTCAGAGGGGTTACTCTTAGAGGTGTAACCCGCCAAGCAAGCCAAGCATTGCTTTGATAAGAAATAGCTACAATTTACAATTACGCGCCTAATTGTACTGAGTTGCCACACATTTCCAACCTCCCACAAACCACCTCAGGAAGGTCTACTGCCCCCTTCAAGACCTTCCGCATAAATACGGGGTTGTCTTTTCCTTTCTTTCTTACAGCTGCTCCACCCATTAAGTCACGCGGCTAAGGAAGCCATCGTGATACCCTAGATCGTTATACCCTAGATGGGTTATACCCTTTATAGATTTAGAGTTACCCGCTCTGCGCACACTCTCTACCTTCTCTCCTTACTCTCTACAGACATAGCCCAGATTATGGCTTCTCTTATTCTATCTTTATCCTTCTCCTACACCCTGGAATTAAGGTATTCACCAGCTGCTACACCCATTAATTATGGTCTTCCATCAGCGTACACTTACGAGGAGAGCTTCCAACTGGTCGGTCAGAAGCGTGCGAAGGCGGTCAGAGTTTTACCTTGAGTTACCCAATATGATCTCACTTGCCTAACCTTGAAATAAATATATGTTCGCCCCAGTTCACATACTTATTACTGATAAGTTATCCGTTTGGGGGCGAGACCATAGATTCCTTATTCGGGCAGTTATATTCTTTCAACAGAGATAGCCATTAAGTTGATAGTTAGTTGGGCTGTTACCCACGATGTCTTATTCTTTCATTCACGCTAGCTGGATAACGGGAGCCAAATACATCCTTAGTTACATCGATAAGTAAGGAAACAGTCTTCGTCTTGAGCCCCTCAGCTAGATTACTTAGTTACCATCCTTTATTAGTTATCTTCGTCTGGCATCGGTTCGCTTTTCTAAAGGAGTAAGTAAACGATACGTCATATTTAGTTCCCAATCTAGAGGAAAGACCTTCATTACATATCTTAGGCAAAGCTGTCTTATTCTTAGGTAAGCAATCCCCTTCTCTCCTTCGAGGTACGACCTCTAGACCCTAACAGCCTTGAGCAATATATAAATCCCCAAAAGGCTCTCGTAACACTTAGTTAAGGCTCTATGGCAATCGTAATACTACGGCAAGGCCAACCTCTCCTCTATCTATAGTGAGTAGGCCCCTAAAAGAGGAAGACCATACTGATAACGTAGCTCTCCCTTTGGCTCACGTAATACAACCTTCTAAAGCTTTGCCTCCCTTACATTTCAAGCATTCGACGGATGACCGGCCTGTACTCGACGTAGGTTCCATCAGAGTGGATCCGCCCCTTCTAAACAAGGAGACAACAAGGTATAAAGTAGAACCCATTTGTCTAGCCAGCAATCGGGAGCTCGACTAGATGGGCACCTTTCCTATACTTAATAGTGGGAGACAGATTGGTAATCCGACTCAAGGAAGCCTCCTCATGCCCATTAATATCCGACCGAAGGGGAGCATTAACCATATTTCTTATTCACTGTACTCACTTTACCTTTGCGCTAAACGAGCTATACTCTTTATATTCTAAAAATAACAGGAAATAGATGGATGACAGGTATATATACACTGGCCCTCCTACCATGCCCTCCTTGGGTCTTATTTCACTATACAAAAGAGCGTCAGGAACGTCTACTGCTATAGATTGCCTCCGCCGGAGTGCTTTGAAGGAATGAAGCTCTATCCCAGCTCTCTTCAACCGCCACATTTCTTAGGACTCGAAACTGCTCTATCTCACTCTCTACAACTACAAGGAGTCTCTTCGCTTTGTAGACGTATCAACAACTTCTCGCCAGGTTTAGTCTAGCAGGTTGGTTGAGTGTCTGTGAGTTAATCTATTGCTTGCTGGTCCCCGGCCCGAGTTAATCTCTTGCTATGGCCTTTCGTTAATCTATTTATTGCTATGTCCCTTCGTCTCTCAATGTGCCGGTGAGGTACGTGTCGTTGGGGGAGGCAGGTTTCCATTCATTCTATGTCGACGTGATTCCGGTTCGTGCCATGCATGCATGATGTGTGGGAGGCAGGTTGACCGTTCGTATTCCGTGAGGCCCTCTTAAAGAATATCTCAGCATGCATGATGCATCCACCACATTTCTATCTCAATAATGAAAAGCGAAATTACATATATAATACAGCCACTTATTTCCTTCTTAAATGCGTAATTACATATATAATTCATGAACGCATAATGACATATATAATTAATGACTGGAAGAATTGCTCGACCAACGGGAGAGGAAGAATTGCTCACCTGAAGAATGAAGGTGAGGAAGAACTGCATTTTCAGCATTCAAATCGAGAGATTCTTAAATAGCGTAATTACATATATAATTCATGAACGCATAATTACATATATAATGAATGAAAGGAAATAATAATAAATGCATAATTACCTATATAATAAAGCATTGTTCGAAGGAAAGAATCAGAAATGCATAATGAAATCAATGCATAATGACATATATAAATAATGACCAGCGCTGCCTGAGCTAGCTCTGCGTTGGTTATCACTTGAAGGTCAGATATTTGACTAGCGATTCGAAGATTGATGCTCCCAGGGAGAGGTAAACGTTGATAACTGAACGGGCAGTTCGGAGTTAAGCTTGAACCCGCTGCATTATCGATCGTTTAGCCAGCCCAACTACATATATATATATAAATATTTTGTGATTGCGCGAGGAGCGTAAGTTATAGGCGAGTCCATATTTGTTTCTCCATTCCCCACCTCCAGATGCTTAAATTGGGGGAGTATTTCCACCTGAATTGCTCTCCCCGCCGACCGTACGTAAGGGCGACCTTGTTGGTTGGCTAGCTCGGGAGATAGAACCACCATGGGATTGGGCACGCACACAGTAGAAAGTCTCAGAAGCAGTTCCGGCTACCATCTGGTTGTTCCTTGCCGTCCCTACAGAATCACTGGATACGAATCCGCCCTCCGCCCGGGACCGGGAGGTCAGCAAGGTCGAGACGTATCCGAACAGGGGGTACTATTCGAATTGAAGCACTGGAAATGAGTTATTCCCCGCCGTTATTTATCCCTTGCATTCCGGGTATAGCTGGGCGCCCATCGGCCGTCCCGGCCCGTTTCCCCCTGGGAAATACAGAGGGGGAAGAAGTCCCGATCCCTGAAATGCCGCCCTTCCTATCGCCGCATATCCCACCATGGTGCCCGGTAAACCACCCCGCAGCTAGCGCCTATCGTGAAATAATCCCCAAAGAGCAGCTCCACCATAATTGAACCTCCTCCCTATGCATGCCGTGGCGGAGATATAACCCGGGTCCAATCCTGACCACTGATCAAATCAGGGACGGCCTTTCACAAGCGACTCCGCCCACTCCTCCCTCCTTCGTCGGATCCGTTGTTATATACGTAATATGACATAGAGAAGAATGAGCTAGCAGCTAATTCACGGGTGAGGATTTATTTCCTCCCAAGCTGGGGGGTGCCTTCTAATTCACAAATTGGGGGAGAGTGGAGTGGTAAAAAGCGACAATCCGTTGAAGGTTCCCCACGTAGGCCTCCCCCAATACCAATTTTGAACCTCGGAGGAGCGAAGCGTATCGATACGTTCTGTATCGAGGTTCTTTGCTGAGTGTAGCGAAGGCTCGGTAAAGCCAGCAAAACTTCGTGAAATAGGAATGAAAACTTCTTCCCTGAACTTTCCTGGGGCCATTCAAAGACTTCCCTGGGATTGATTAAGCCCTGGGGCTTTGGAAGGAAGGACTTATGCATCTGTCCCGTAACTCAGAGGCTACTTCCTCTCTTTCTTTTCATTAATGACGTACAACTAGAGATAGAATAAAGAGATTATATATGTAATAACGCTTTAGCTGAGCATCGTCGTGTCGTGTATCGATGCTCCGCTCTCATAATCGATTGTAGCAGGATCGCATCCCCACGCTTCCTTTCAGTCAGGCAAAAGCTGCTCCGCTTCCTTTCAGCTTGTTTAAGATATATTAAGCTCTGCCTGGGAATGAACCTGAGCTCTGCCTGCGAAGGGACCAACCGTAACAAACCTGAGTCCCTTCTAGCTCTGCTTGCTCAGTCAGGCCAACCGTCCCGTCCAGAGCTCCGTCAGGTCAGGAAGGCCGGAAAGCTCTACTATTTGGTTTGCTTTCCCCGCTACCGGAACAAAAACAAGCTCTGTTTTTGAGGGGAATAAATCTAGGGCCGGAGATTTCCCGTTTCCTTCTCCTGCTATTTTTCCCCTGCAACACAGCTCCGCAATAGGCTGCTCTTTGGCTTTCCCCCGCAACACAGGGAGGGGCCAGCCGGAAAAAGAATAAGTAAGTAAGGTAAGGCGTAACATAGGTATATTGAAAGCCAGGCATAACTAAACTAATGTATTATAAGCCAGCCAGTAAGTAATAATAATAGATAAAAGGCACGCACACCAGCTATTCTTCCCCCGCTACTCAGGTCAGGATCCCCGTAAAACCTACCTACCAGGCCAGGCTTGAGGGGAAGAAAGAAAGGGGAGGGCCCTAGCCGGAACCGTAAAAAAAAAGCTAAGTGGAGTAGATATCACATCGCTTGTGCTTTGACACGCGAACTCAGTCGAGTCTTCTCTTCCTTTCATAAGGCTCTTCCCTTTCTAAGCCCGCAGGCCAGGTCCTTTCCATGTATTGAGGTGTGGGCCTTCGGGTAAGGAAAGGGAAAGGGTAGGCCTCAATCAATCTAGCTTCGATTGTCTCTCTCGCATAACCTGTAGTCCGTTGAGTGCATAAATTACCTCACCTCTCCCAATCAATAGGTCTAGCCGTCCGTAAGAGAGAGTAATTGACCTCGACCTAAAGGAAGGCAGGCCTGCCTAAGGGCGCATAAATGCATGCCCCGCCTGGTGCTGAAGGAAGGAGGGTCTATGACAACTACTATGTTATGGATGCATGCGGAGGATGTAGAATGGCTACATTCTTATCGATATGGGTGGAATTCATCATGTTGCGTACCGGCGGTTACATACTCTCTATCGTTAGCAGGCTCGATCGAACTTAGAATACGCTGGGGGGTGGACGTTAGCCGGTGTTAGAGTATGTAAGACGTTCGTGAGCTGGTGACCGGTTCTCGATCGAATCATCCCATCATATTACGTAGATATGTAATATAATCCCCGTACGAAGGAAAAAACAAATGAATCCATCCAAGAATGCTTTTCCTGATCGATATTAAATTACGTTCTACTTTCCCTGATATTAAATTACGTTATATCATACATAATAGATCGACGTACAAATGAGAGGGGGGTTGGTGGTGTGGATTTGAAATAAGGTGATGGGTGTGGATGTATCTGGCCTCATTCATTTATCTTCTTCCTTGTGTAGAAGACAGCTCGAGCCAATGTATGTCAGGGCTGGTGACTACTCTATACATACCTTTACCCAAAGGTTTGGATGTATGTCGGTTAGTCAGTTAGTTTGCATATGCCTTCATCCATCCCACCCCCATATTATTACTCCCGAAAGGTCATGCATGTCATTTTGAAGATTGAATTCGTTCCCCAGTTCCAGGTCCGGTTGATCACGTCTCCTCTTTAATAGAAGCATATAAGGGTATAGCACAACGGGCGTAGTTCGAGCCAGAAGCGTCATGGATCTCCCTCCGATCGGGACTTCCTTTTCTGATATACCTTCCTTATAATAAAACCGCAATAAAGAAAGTTGGCTATTCGAATCTTACCCAGCCCCAGACGCATTGGTTGGAAGGAAGAAGGAACACTCACGGCAACGCTGATCCTTCTGTCTGTTTGCTTCCCTCTGATCACCTGATAAGCATGAGTATTCAGGTAAGAGGGAAGAGGGAAAGAGCACCGGAGCTAATTTAGCTGATCTTTTCGTTCAATTCGAAGAACTCAGTGAAGTACGGAACCTTAGGGCCAAAGGAGGCTGGAGAGATATATTTAGGGAGGTTCCCTCCTAACCTAGCAGCGAAGGTCAAGACAAAAGATTTGAGTGACCAAGTAGTTCCAGATCCAATTGCCTGAATGAAAGCAGCATCCGAGCAAGCATCTCTTCCATCTTGAGAGTTCTCATTAGCATACCCATCATCCCATCATCCATCAGTGGAAAAGGCGTAGGTCACTAGAGAGGCATCAGTAAAAGGATAGAAGCCAGTGGCACCCTTTCCAGTTCTAGGTCAAGAGCTAGAAGCACCAGACAGTTTCAGCAGTTGTTATCCTGTTGATCGGGTTTAAGCAATTGAAGTTGATCTGCCACCATCAGCACCTGAAGCAGATCCATTTCCAGTCCCAAATTGGGATGCAGTTACATATTCATAAGATCCAAAGAGATAAAGCTATTGAATAATAATAAAAGAAAAGCAGAGGCACGATAGTGAAGATTTAAGTTCAGGCATAAGTTCAAGCAGAAGCAATAAACCTCATCCATATATATATATTTATTCTTTAGCCGAATAACCCAGTCAACCAAACAAAAGATTTAGGAAGCTACGCTCTCGAACGCTCCAGCTCTATGATTCAAGCTCCTTGAACTACTCGATAGCTCATTCCCTCAATTGCAGGAACGGACTACGCATCCGGGAAAGCCCTCCTGATAGACTGAAGCTTACCTGCTAATGTAAATTAAATCATCTCCGAGATATCTGGTCTGGATTTGTTCGGGGGAATTACCCTCCTAATTTGCTCCGAAAGCCTTTTGATCTTCTCCGAATAATATTAATAGAACAACGAACATGAGAGAGATATATTTTCTTTCTCATTACAAATAATTCCTTAGAGATAGGCACTTTTGCACATATGAGATAGGTACTTTAAATTCCCATATTTTATTGATCTTACATATGAGCATATCCACTTTCAATTTCTATTCGGACTACGGGATAATGGACAGAACAGCTAACAGAACCTTAAGCGAAGCGTTAAGATAAGCCTCCCGGAAGCACCATTCCATGCCTTTCCTTTCCTTGCTTGGGTTGTGCAAAGACGGTAAGGAGTTCTGGTTCTAAATCATGACAAAAAGAAGGAGCAGAGCGGGGGTGATCCCGAAGCCCGGAAGAATACGCTATATTCCCGTTGCTTGATCGATCTCAATTTGGTAGCTACTTTCCATCCATCGATCTTTCTTTCGTATCCCGAATTCCGAAACAACAATTATATCAATTCTGAAATTGAACAATTACGTATGTAAAATGATAAGTATACAGGTAGGTGTATCCCAGTCCCGGAACAAGAAGCTATATCTGAGTGGTTATATGCATGAGATAGTTTGTGTAAAAGAAATCAATAGTATCCCGCTTCGCCCGGCACAACTATGCATATGACTAAATCAAAAGGTTATTCATATATAATATACAAGGTATAAGGTTGTTAAAATAAGAAGCCTGAGCGCACAGGAATGGGAAGTGTCTGTCTGGAATCAACCTTGTGGCACTTTCAGGTTATGTGCGTGGCACCTTCGGGATGGGGATAGGTCCTCACCTTCCTTCTGTAGGTATGTCTCAACCTTGTCCTCCAATCAGGGCATGTGGTTCCTTCCGTGATGGGATTCTGGAAGCACTGACCAATGCTCTATGTTGAAGCCCGTGCAGCTCTCTCTGCTCTATGTGAAGGCCCCCATACTTAAGCAGGTCATTGAGCCATAAAGGTTGGTTAAGACGGACGACAAGTTGTTGTTAGCAGCAGGTCGCGCACAAACATTAATAAAGTAGGCTTCAAAAGTTCATATGTTCAAAGTGCCCACCGACCCAAGCGTGTAATATATTATAAGTAAGGAGTCATTAAAAGAGGGCTGCTGTTTCCACGCATGATCCCATCCCACAAGTACTGGTGGTTTCTGTGCCACTGATATGAATCCTTCCTTCTTTCCGCTCAAGTTCATAGGAATGTTCAAAGTGCGTACCCAAGCGCGTGATATGATAACTAAGTGTTGTAAGTTGAGCCAGTAAGTTCAGAAGGGTGGTTGGTTGTTGGTAGCAATAGGTCGTCGCACTAAACTAAATTCATCCTTCCGGCTTCGAAAGTAGCAATCAATGTTCTGCCCACCCAAGCAAGCCCGTCCAATAAAGAAATAAATCACTAAGTTCAGGTCTGTGAGCCGCCGGTCTGGTTGGTACAAATTCCAGGTGGTTGGTATCAATAGGTGATAAAAACATTCATCCAGCAGGCAAAGTTCTAAAAGTGCCTACCCAAGCACGACGTACCCAATGCCTCCCTACTCTAAGTTTCGTCAGTAGAAAAGGGTGGTTAAGCAAGCAGTCAGTGTATCCAGTGATGGTGGTTCTGTGTGGTGGGCAGTAAGAAAGGTAAGGGTAAGGTGGGTTCCCCGGCTGGAAAGAGAAGTCTCTAGCAGTATCCACAAAGCGCATTAATGAAAGTGGTACTAGGTAGAACGGGTCTAGGTAGTATGGTGGGTAAAGAGTTTGGAAACACTGAAGTAAGGGCATTCATTCAGATCTTTAGCAACCTCCTTCCTGTGCTTTTATATCTTTGGCACGCTCCAGGGTGAGTGGAACCTCCAACCGATCGGGCGAACCACTTCCTTCCCTTCCTTCCAACTTCTAGTTGGCCCTTCTTCGCCCTTCTTAGCCCTTCTTAGCGGGGTAGTCCCGAGGATCTGCCCGGGAGGGCGGACTTAGTTGCTTTTCCGCCCGGAAAGCATGAGCTTAAAATGCAGTTCTTCCAGTCATTCAAGTTATTAAGAAAAAAATGCGTTATATCGCCATGTATGGAGGTCAGATGATAGAGAGTGAATCCCCATGGTCTAACTAGCGTTATATGAGATAATTGATTAATAACTTGAAACTGTTCTCCTAAGCCCTGCTAAGAAAGTAAGCTCATAAGCAAGTATCAATGCTAAGCCTTGCTAATAAGCTGATTAGATATTCTATCTTTAAGGATCCCTGCTTAAGCCCTGCTAAGAAGCAAGCTCATAAGCGAGGATCAATGCTTAAGTCTTGCTAGAGGGTCCCTGCTAAGCCTTGCTAAGAAGCTGTAAAGAGAGTCCATCTTTAAGGAGGATCAATGCTTAAGCCTTGCTAAGGAAGCTTATTATAGAGTATATCTTTAAGCTGTAAGATCCCTGCTAAGCCCTGCTAAGGAAGCTGCTCATAAGCAAGTACTGATGATACCACTACAAGAATGGCTTTATATAATATATCTATTCCCTCTTTCGCTAGGGAATGCAGGAGGACAATACCCAAGGTGATCTTCCCAGACATTTAGTGGGAGCACTTTCCTAAAAGCCAGGAAGGCCCTACAAGCCAGAACATCAAGGG
>Ga0316216_1000115_pt1 | contig 11653 bp, 7 predicted proteins | sample NRE6metagenome_FD_207800 | JGI IMG/M metagenome (GOLD analysis project Ga0316216, IMG submission 207800) | Spruce roots microbial communities from Maridalen valley, Oslo, Norway - NRE6 | ecosystem: Host-associated > Plants > Roots > Unclassified | place: Norway: Oslo | collected 2017-09-15
CTGGATTATTAGACAGTATTCAGCCTCTTGAAGGAGCATATTTAGGTACTTAGACTTATGTTATATAGATGTAGACAGTTACATATTTGATGAAATTGAAAGAAGTTCATTTTCTGTACACCTTTTTTATTTTTGTTGGGGCATGTAGTATGTAAGGAATATTTGTTGGTAGATCAAGCCAAGATAGCAGTTATAGTGGACTTACCTCCTCCCACTTCTATGAAAATGCTACACGTGACACTGGGGCATATTGGGTATTACTAGAAATTCATAAGGAACTATGCTAGAATCACCACACCATTAGAGAAGCTGCTCAAGAGGGATGCTCGGACACCAGACTTTAAAAAAGATTTTTATACATTGAAGGAGAAGTTAGTGACTGCAACTATTTTTATATTCCTAGATTGGCCCCAGCTCATTCTTCCTCCTAACCTCTACCATGATATTATCAGACACCATTCGAAGTTGGGCAGGGGACAGATCAAAAGGCTAGTCCTCATTCAAGAATACTTCCTCCTCTTTCATTTATTCCTCCTCTCCCATCATTCCCCATTATTATATAGACAAACCTCAGCAACGAATTCGTTGGATTTGCTCCAATAAGAGAAATGCCCATTATTCTTAAGATGGGAGGGCCTTCTTCTTCTTTCATCTCGGAATTAAGGCTTCGCCCTCTATGAAATGCTTTATTAGGGGGTGGAGAGAAAGATTTCACGGACGGAGGAAATGGTTGGTTTATCACTCACTGGATCAGGGGAAAGGGAAAGGATTTCTACTTCTTCTGGAGGGGCCCGGGGAAGGGAAAAACGAGTGTTTTAGTTATATAGTATATTTCTTTATTGAGAGTGCGACAAATAGTTGGTTCCCATTTCTCGTTGCACAGGCCCCTCTTATGAAAAACATTTCAACCGCCTACTCGAAGAAATCCGGAACGACTCAATCTGCTGCTCTGCAGAGCCCCGTAACATCCCGGCCTCCCTATAGTGGTGACTTGCTAAAGTGAAAGTGAGGTGTCAACTCCAGAGAAGTTGATCAATTGAATTCATGGAGATTGTTCCGGAAACGAGATATGGTATAGATGCGTGCACGCCGCGAGGAAGAGTAACAAATTCTACAGTAGATCCAGTAGCAGCAGAACTCTTCATTGGAGATACAGGTCCAGTTCACCGAGATGATGAACAACCATGACCCGGATGCTTGAGCTGCGGTTCAATACATGGTTTTCCCCATAGAAAGAAATAGCGCTTCCACACTATATATTAGTGCCTATCCGATTCATCACTATTCAATAACCAGGCGGGCACCAACCTTACCACCTGTGGGCTTCGTTCACTGGGAGCGAGACTCCATTTACTTAGGAAATTGACAGGTTATGGCCGATAATCACCCGAGACTATTGAACCGAAGGAATTGACCAGGTTATGATAGCGAGTAGATTCATCATAGGCATGATAGGTAGAAACAAAAACAAAGGTGGAGGTAGTAGTGTAACCATGTAAAGATGAAGTTCCAGATGATACAGAGGCAAAGGCTGCACCTCGCCTAGTGTACCTTCCATATCGAAACCCTAAAGCGGGGAGGGTAGCATGGCTAACAATAGTAGAGGTGGAGACAGGAGAAGCTAGGGTGGAGGCACCGTGGTTGCATTTGACCGAGTGGTTGACCTTAAATCAGAGGCGAAGGGAGCAAAGAGAGCATTGGTTTTGATTCAATCTCCACCGCAGCGACAGGACCAGGTTCAGGTTATACGGATCCAGAGCTACCAGCATCATATTGAGATCCCTTGCCATTAGTTTGACCGCGTAGCAGAACCGGTCCTAAACCCTGAATAATTACTGTTTGCTTTGCTCACATCGCATTCGTGGGCTTAATAACGAAGCTAGGCAACTACGGGCAGTGAAAGTTTGATCAGCAGCATCTGAGCCAGGTACATATCTAGATGCGGAGTCTGCATCCCCGCCAGTTCTACTATTGCACTTAATATCTAACATACTATGCCATGTCTGGTGCTTCTAAGATAAGGTCTTCATGGGTTGTTGGGCATTCATATCCTGATGAAGCGGTAAAGAAAGTCAAGAGTAAGGCCGAATGATCAATATATCAGAAAGGGAAGGAAGGAGACGAGGAATAGAAGTAGGGGACCTATATACCTTACCTTGTTTCTACCCACTCACCTGCAAGGGAGCCCTAGACCAGGAATGCACGTAGTTAGGAGAGAACGTTATGAGCCCTTACCTTAGAAGCAACGAATGGGATGAGTTGATACCTTACCTTATGTCTAGAAACGTCACTCACTGTCTGCCATATGCCCTAGTGTAGTGGTGTTCCCTTATCCTTCCCTTACTGCCCCACACATAGCGTAGTAGAACCATCACGTAGCAAGTACATGTTTTCACACAGATGCTTGATTAGTTGCCATTCCTCACCCTATCAGCCCTATCTGCACTTGATTAGTGCCATCCATCTATCCAGTTTGCTCATCCACACCCTGGGGTAGGGGGCCCCTATCTGTCTGCCATCCCCCTTACCCTATTAGTTCCATCTATTCAAACAATCTTACCAATCTGCAATTATCCACCTGCTCGAATGAATAGGGCTTAAACGAACTATCTGTCTGCCATCCCTTACCCTATTAGCTCCCATCAGATAGGTGAACCATATCCGATCTTGATTGGCCTTTCACCCCTAGCAGCCACGGATTCATCCCCGTCTTTTGCCACATACGCGGGTTCGGTCCTCCAAGGCCTTAAGGAGCTCGCTTCAACCTCTCCCTATCGGTCGTGCACTCCGTTCCTATCACACGGCTCACTAACTCTGCCCCAACCCCAGAACTACTCAGTCCGCTGTCGCTCTCTGCACTTCGCTCGTCTTTGGCTAACTAACCCTGCCTCAACCACGGAATGGCTCACTAACTCAACCCCAACCTAAGAACGGCTTTGACACGGTTTCCCGATCAGAGGATATCCAGGGTGGATCACGGACGGTATATCCCATTTACTGCTCTAGCCCTAGGTTCTCCAATGAATCGTTATTACATACGTAATATGACCTGCTCCCATTCACTCATCCGCCGTAGTCGTTCGTATCATAGACGTATTAATACGACTGACTTAGTTCGCTGTCGCTAGGGGTCTCCTTTTCCTGGGGCCCCGAAGGTGAATTCGGTCATCATCCATGCTGTTTTCTAAGAAAGTAATGGTATCAGCTACTACGGCACTAGCTTCGAGGAAGAAAGAATCCCTTTAGGGTGGCCGGGAAGGAGTTCAACAGGTAGGCCTCCTATCATGATCCGGGTAGTTAGGCTTAGGTTCTTATCTTCCATGATCCTCTTTTCCATGATCCGGATTCGTGTAATAGATCGGGATGGTTATTCTATGATCCGGGTAGTTGGGCTAGGGAGATCAGTCTTCATGATGGATTATAGGGAGATTAGGATTTATTCCACTAGGCCAGGGAGAATCACTAAACACTGAATTGATTCCGATCAAGTATTGTTACTCACACAGATTGATTCATGGAGAGAAAAACATATCTAAGGGAAGGAAAAGGTCTACTTTAGAGGAATACTTATTTTCTCTAAGGGTAAAGGATCTTTCTTGCTTTGGGATGTGAAAAAAAACTGGCATTGGGTTTATTCTATCCTAACCCACTGGTTGATATCTTATATATCAACTTTACAGGAGCAACTTGACAGCTACGGATTGCATGCCGGATTACAAGGGCTCTTCCCCTTGGGGCTTCCTTTACTCCTTTCGAAAGCCACTTGCCCACTTCAAACTGACTGCCTGATAGACCTTGCTGCCTGCTGATCACCTTGCCGCCTGCCTGATACTGCCTGACTGCTGCTTTCTTTGACCTTGCCAATTTACCGCTTAGATATAGACCTTGCCAACTAACGACTGCCAAGACCTTAAATCTGACGACCTGCCTTCATCGAACTTCGACCTGACCTGATATCGACGACCTCGATTGATACTCGAATCTTGCTACCACCCGTATCTCTCTTCTTGTCACCTGACTTCGATATCTTTTGCGACCTTACGACGATGAAATAACTTTACGGAGCTGGCTTGCTTTGATGCTAGACCCACCACCCCGGTTGGTTATTGCTTTCTTACTCGCCTTAGCCCACCAAATGATCATATACAATCACCAAATGACACCGTGGATTGCCCCCCCCCTAACTCCACCTGGTTTTTGTTTGCTAGCAGCTATATTTCCGTGTCGGGAGGACGAAGGAAGAATCTATGCTATGTGGCGGGGTTTGAAACAGATAGATACCTGGAAGGGCAGGTAGACATGTGGGTCCAAGTGAGCGATTGATTGACTGAAACCGAGACTGAAAACTAATATTGTATCTATATCTCCTCGACCCCCAGTATGAGACCTTGGAAAACCCAGGAAAGCAAACACTACTATGGGTTGAATCAAGAATGGGGTAATTCAGTGTCCGGGCCTTACCTACCTCCCCTACTATGGCCCATCAGTTGAATCAATCACTATTTCTAATTGGTGACCACTTAAAACACTCGGAATACGTGCCCTGTGTGGCACCTTTTGTAATACGTGTCCTCGCGGTATCTTCCTCTATCCTTAGTGAGTGAGCGGCTTAGTGCAGTGAGTGAAAGGCTTCAGTGAATGGCTTTCTATGTGAGTTACCCATGTTCTCCAAAAAAAGAGATTGAGAAAAGTTGTTGCCATACGGAGCAAATCCGCCCAACACGGGGACGGTACAGTACAGTACGAAGCGGGGCAGGGCGGATGGCATCAATTGCCTTTTAGGTTGAGCACCTTTCTCCTTTCGCCTGGAACCTTTTGCCAGAAGCCTTTACCCTTTCACCTTTTGAATAAAGCTTTACTCAGGAACCTTTTGCCTGTAACTTCAGCCCACCTAACCAAGTCCAACAAGCCTAAACAGGTCCAACAGATGACTTTACCCTTTTGCCTTAGCCTATAACCTTATTCCTTTCAACTTCTGCCTTTTGCCTTCATAAACAGCCAAGCCAAGTCCACGGATGCCTGTAACCTTTCACCTTTTGCCTGTAACCTTTCACCTTTTGCCTTAAACCTTTCACCGGGAAGGAGGAACCTATAAACTGAAGAAGAAGCAAGCCTTTCACCGGGAGCCTTCAGCCCGAAACCTATCACCTGCCTTACCTCTTTTGCCAGAAAGAAGCCTTGAACCAGGAAAGAAGCCCAGTCGACATAAAACATGCTGCTTTACTTACGTTGATTAACCCTTCGAGGAAGGAGCAGATAGAATAAATTGATGTTTAAGAGCTGGAGGTGAGATTAGTCTTTACCCAAGAGCCAACCTATCGATCCAACATAGCCAGGATGTGAGGAGTTAGTGCACCAATGAGTAGTGATTGATTGGATTTGATTGGCGACTAAAAGCCTAGTTGGGCGATTCCACCTTCCCCGGAGATTGATCTTTTGCCGATCTTTTGCTGATCCTTCCACCCAAGAGATGATCGATTGAGAACTGATTGCGCTTAGCTCTAGAACTGATAAACTCTCTACCAGGCCAACAAGACCTAGGGACGTTGTTAAGAACCGAAAGCCCACAGTGAATTGAAACATTTTACACCAACAGCGCGCTGTGAACCGAAAGGACACGGTTCCACCAATGGAACTGCTAATGTCTTTCTTGCTCGCTTTACTTAACTTGCCCGGAAACGCCCAACTTAAACACCCAGGTTTTTGCTTGCTAGAACGACGAGACCACCCGAGGAGCAAAGCCCATCACGAAACCGGTTATTGCTTGCTGGTGAGCTGGCTGGCGGGCGAAGGAACTTGCCTAGGAAGGATCCACCCAGGCGAGCTAGGAAAGATAAGAAGAAAACCGCAACCGATTGAATGCTATTACTTACGTTATTTTGACTGGATAGATTGAAAACCTCGGCTGCGGCTTGGCTTAACGCTCAGATCGACAAGATAATTCTTTCCCCAAAGAAGTGAGGTCCGGAGGGTGAGGGTGAGCTTGCCGAACTCTCGACAACGGCCGCCATCAGACGAGCAACTCTCTTTTGGGGGAGGGGCCCCAAAAGCCGCCATCAACTTGAAGAACTAAAAGACCGCCATCGACTCGACTGAGGTTACGAGGTCGAGGGACTCGGCCGAGGTTACGAGGTCGAGGAGAGGTAGCGTTAAGCGGGCTCGCCCGACCCAAGGAGGGCGAGGTAGCGAACTCGAAGAACTAAAGGAGAGGGATTTATTGTAAAGGTTCTAAGTGACCCACAAGTCCAATCACGCAAGTAGAGAAGGGCGGTAAAAAGCAAGGTGGGTGCCCAGTTGGTAGAGAACAGTGAAAAGTATAAGGTAAGTAGGCATGGTAAAGGTCTTCCTAGGAATGCTGTCTTCATTCATAAGAAGTATCTGGAAACCCGTCCCGAAAAGCTCAATAGTGCTGGTCCCACGATTCCCGGCTGAAACACTAGGTTGGGGCATATAAAATTCACTAATCAAAGGTGGCCTGGTCAAGAAACCTATCGGACTTTTCAATTGATTCACTTGCATGGAGAACATCTTCTGGGGTAGGGCGTTCCAACTGATCCTTCTGCCAATAGCACGTACCCTTAGAGGGCTAATATAGAAGAGTTCTCCCCATAAAGGTACAAGATTCACTACCTGTTCACCCATTCATATGTTCACCTGCATACCCGACGTTACATCCACTACTAACATCTACAATAAAAGAAAAGCGTTCCCACCAAACAATGCCCTACAGGATAGGCTTTTATTTATAAGGATTTAAATTCTTACGGATTGGCTTGCCGGTAAGGAAAGCAGTGGCCAAACGGGACTGATTAGGCTTCTACAGTTACGACTAGGTTTAGGTTAGACATACCCGTATCCTTACTGTTCGATTATAGCCATCGAATGTTCCGAGAGACAGACCCGTCCCCATCCGGTTAGAACCCATAGTTTTGATCGAATTACAGTTCCAACAAGGTTTCAACATATATCCTGAAGGAAGGTTTAGGTTAGACATACCCGTACCCTTACGGTTTGATACTAGACATCCCATGTGAGGAGAGGACAGACAGACTCTACCTGTACCCTCATGTGAGGAGAAGATAGACATACAGACCCTTACTGTTGGACAAGGTTTAATGCTTTCAGAAACTTACTCCTAAATGGGTAAGTAGGAGTAAGTGGTTTTTTTTCGAAGCCCGTACAATCTATAAGTGAAGGTAAGTGAGCCGGTATATCAAGGGTGGTTAAGATGACAGGTTGTTGGTTATTGTTAGCAGCAGGTCGCGCACAAACATTCATAAAGGAGGCATAGAAAGGTAATAGGGAATGGTGGTATAAATGCTCACCCACTCAAGAAGCCCTTCCTTCCATTAAATCCCATCCTGCCCGGAGAAAGAAATAGCTGTCCCTCCTAAGCGCTTCATGAAGTTCGTGGTCTAGGGCTAACATGTCTAGCTCTTGCAGGTGTGGGTTGGTAAAGCAAGGGAAGGGCCCCTCTTCTAATCCTTCCTGGTTGAAGGTAAGTGTGGTTGGGTAAGGGCAGGCGGCACTTAATAACTGGTTGGTTGAAGGGAGTGGTAAATAAAGTATCTGGTGGATGTTCGTAAGTAAAGGGTTCATATATGCCTACCCTACTGAGAGGTTGTGTGGAACCAAGATAGGGGTAGTGTTTCCCGTACGAAGGTGTTCCTGGCTTCAGCAATGGGAGGGTTGGGCAGCACTCCATCCATATTCTAGGGTGAAGGGAGTACTAAAGTCAAGATAAGGTTGGTTGATCCCGTTCCTACAAGAGAAGAGTATATAGCAGTCAGTACCAACTAAGTAAGGGATTAATTAAAGAAGTGGTATAGGTCAGGTGGATAACGATGAGGTTAAGGCATTATAAAGATAAGTCTATTCCTAGCCAGTGGGTTCAAATGGATGAATAATCGTATCATCAAGGCTCGGCAAATAGGTTATATATATGTGGTACCCAGAAGGTTATATGTGGTACCAGAATTCATAAGGTCAAGGGAAGGGTTGTTTTGTAAGCATTAAAGCTTGTATTACTTTCAAGGTAAGGTTATGTCTGTCCTTCCTTCTCTCATCTGTTGGGAACATGGGGGACATATCTTATCGGCCATTGAAGGGTAACATCTCACATGTCTGTTGGTAACTTGGTTTCACATATGGATGGATATTACGTATGGAACAGCTTTTATAAACTTCTTCTTTCTGCTGGGTCTGTGGTGAAGTTTTCACGACGGGTATGTGTTGAAGGGGGTATTCCAGGGGGGGCCTTCTCTCTCGTCTGGTGGCACCTTGTACGCAATGGGTGTTGTAGTTGGGGTAATGGGTGCTAACACCTCACGCCGGAGACTACATCATCTCCCCAGGCCGCTCATACCGGTCAACAGCAGCAGAAGAATCAGTTCTCAATCCGTGGAACTCAATGAACACATGGCTCAAAACACAGAAAAATCTCCCATATCATCAAGGCAATTCAATGGAAAAAAACGAGGGCCCCATATTACTTAGGGGTCACTCACTCATTCATATGCCCCCACCCAATAAGCAATCAAGGAAGGCAGGGGATAGAATTGGGGATAGATTGATTGAATAAGGGCAGTTGGCGTTAGTGTACTCCCCCTAGTGAAACGATACAGTTGGCGCTCTATACGAGTAAGCAACCAACTATACGAGTACGCGACCAACTAGATCTCCTCGTCGAGTAAGCGAGTCACCTTGTCTTATGACTTACCGACGTACGAGTCGCCGTACCCCATGACTTGTCGACGGAACAGTAACCTTGCCTCATGACTTGCCGACGGACCAGTAACCCACATAACGAACCATAAACCCGACCTAGCCCTACAGTCATATCGCAGACTGACCAAGGCGAACAAACAAATAAGTATCTCCTCAATAAACTAGTCAGATAAGTTCTCCGGGTGTGGACCAAAGGTCTTGATTCGGTGTGTTACTGGTAGAATTACTAATGACCCGAGTCGGGGCGGGCAGGTCACGACCAATGTGTGTTCATGAATGTCAGGAGGATTCGGGGTCTAGTCTGGCAGGTCTTGCCCCGGTGTGTTCGAAACTTGGTTTCTTCGCCTAGCCCGTGTGTTAGCCGGCAGATCTTGATTCGGTATGTTCGCCTACATGGTGTGTTCGCTTAGCCCGAGTGTGGCCTGGCGGGTTCCCAACCAATGTGTGTTCTTGCCTACATGGTGTGTGACCGCCTACCCCAGGTGTGGTCAGCTAGGTCTGGCTTCGGCATTACTAATTGGATCACTGATTAACTATCCGTTTTCCCAACGGTCCCGACCAATGTGTGTTCGCTTCCATAGTGTGTTTCCGCCTAACCCCTTTAGCTTTTGGCCCTGAGCCTAGCTTGTTCAGGCCTTACCTTCTTGCCCTTTAGCTAGTTTGGTCCTTACCCTAGCTGCTTCGGGTCCTGAGAATAAGGTGCGGCGAATCGGGAGAATCCACTTCCTTCTTCTCTCAGAGAATCGGCTTCCTTCTATGGAGGAAATATCTCCTTGGAAGAATCTATCCTTCTATGGAAATATATCCTTAAAAGAATCTAGCCAATTGAAAGGGATAATACTATTCCAGGAAGAAAGCAATGGCTACTTGTTCCGGTAAGCCCTGTAAGTAATCCCTCCAAAGCTAGTATCCGGGCTTGTCAACCTTCACGCTAGCATGCTGCGCTGCTTAATAGCTGTACTCTCACCTCAAGCAAGTAGCAAGCAAGTAGATTTCACTGTAACATTACCCCTTCTCACCTAACCCAAGGCTGGCATGAAATAGATGAAGGAAGCTTCTCCCGCTAAAGGGAGTTCCCTTGACCTCCTACCTCCTTATACTCTTGGGTGGGATATAACCCGTGACCCCCGACCTCCTTACAAGCAAAGCAAGTACTTCTCATCCAAGTGACCGAACCCAAGCAAGTAGTTCCAATCAGGCCAAGCTAGTAGTTTAGGTAGAATCACTTGGACCTAAACCTCTGTACGCTACTTGTTGCGTTGGGCTGGTCAACCTCGTACTTCTTGTTCTTGGGCTGATAATCATCCCTCGTACTTCTTCTTGGTATGCAAGCTGGAAGCAGGAAACCTGTCAAAACCATTTGCACCTGAACCATTAGCTCTTGAACCCTTACCTGATACGAGTGGATCGGTAAATCCAAGGGATAAGTGAGTGCTTCAAAGAAATAGACTTCACTCTATCGTATGGGTTTTCTAATATAACGGAAGACAGATAAGCGCCTTAAAGTAGCAATCTACCCTTAGCATACAAGGGATGCTGCCAGAAAGAACAGGGCCTTCGTCCACCAGGCTGGGCAGGCTAGGCAGGCCTTCGTACAGGCTAGCCTTTCTTTATTCCCTCAATCGGATTACTATTAAAATAAAGGGGATGTGTATCCCTGTATAGATAGAATAAGATAGCGAAGTCCCCCAACTCGTCTAGTGCTTGAAAGTGAGTGAACATCTTCCGGTCATCCAGCTTGTGAAAGTTAGATTTGCATGCAAGCAAATAAACCAGATATCTGTATGTAATAGGACCAACCTCTCCCCCCCTACTTATAAGAAAGGGCTTCTGCTACTGACATGGGGAGGCCGTGGATTTCTTGCAATTAACCACAGGGTGTAACGGGTGGCTTAACGGAGTGAGGATGCGCAAGCAGGCTCGACCAAACAGCCCTGAGCATATAAGCAGTAAAAGAGGAAAAAGGAGCAAAAGCAAAGTATAAGGTAGATGGATTTTACTGGGTGGCTTGGGTGGGTAAACCGCACTAGTGGACTTGCTTTCCTAGGTGGGTAAACCGCACTAGTGGATAGGAAAGATTTCTTTGACTGGGTGGACTTGCTTTCCTGGGTGGGTAAACCGCTCTATTTCCTTTCCTGGTAAACCGCTCTACCGGCTGGATTTTTTGATTGGGTGGGCCCTGCTATTTCGTCTCTTTTTCTATGGCTTATCACTTCTATTTTAGGGCAATAAAGTGGAATGATAGAATAGAATAAGGTCTTTAGTTAAGGTCTGTGGAGGAGGGCTAGTTAGAGGAGGGCTAGAGGGACTGTCTCCTTTCTTCATGAAATAGAAGGTCTTTCTTCCTGCTGCTGGCTGGAAGGTCTTTAAGAGAATGAAGGGGATGGTTTGTGGATGGCTTGCCTTAAGGTAGGGGAAGGAGAGTCACTCCAGATAGCCTTTAGGGAGCAGTGGAGTTCTCATCCTTCTCAGCCTTAAGAGAGGAAAGGAAAGGAACTCCATCTAGCCTTAAGGGGCATTGGAGTCACCATCCTTCCCAGCCTTAATAGAGGGAAGGGAAGTAGCTCCAACAAGCCATTGAGGGCAGTGGAGTCACTATCCCTTCCATCCATCCATAAGTAAGGGGAAGGAGAGGGTGAGGCAGCGAACTCTCGACCAACGGGAGAGGAATTCCATCTAGCCGATTGGAGGCAGTGGAATAAGAATCCTTCCAGCCTTAATAAGCATCCCCGGATTGGAACTATAGAGTCTCCGAAAGGGTAAACATATAGTCTCATCCGGGTAGCCACCCATCTTCTTCATAAAGTTCCGCTGGGCCCCTCTATGAATCAATCAATCTTTAAGTTGACCTGAGTTGTCGGTATGGAGGGGATGGAGGGGGGAAGACATGAGATGGTAGTATCTTGGGGTTGGGTGAGGAATGCGT
>Ga0316216_1000116_pt1 | contig 11581 bp, 9 predicted proteins | sample NRE6metagenome_FD_207800 | JGI IMG/M metagenome (GOLD analysis project Ga0316216, IMG submission 207800) | Spruce roots microbial communities from Maridalen valley, Oslo, Norway - NRE6 | ecosystem: Host-associated > Plants > Roots > Unclassified | place: Norway: Oslo | collected 2017-09-15
GGTTATAGGTAAACTTCAATTCGAGAAAGGTAAACACGAGGAACAACCGGGTATGCAACCCCTGCTTTTGACTATGTGCGGGATCAACTTAACCAGGTCCTGATACCATCTATGCCTTCGCTATTAGTGGTAGTGTGAGCTCTGCTCCTACGTATGTACTTATTCCACTCAGTAAACGGGCACTGGATAAAGAACTGGATCAATGGGTTCAACAACAAAACAACTGGAGGATCTGAATCAACTGATGAGTCAACAACTTAAACAAGATCAACTGATTCCAGGTCAACTAGCTTTTTAATGGGCTCCACTTTTGCTTATGTATATGCCTTAGCTGGGGAAGAAACTCCTGCTGCAGCATAAACTGATTCAAGGTAAACAACGGGAACTAGCTATGATGCTCCTATCTCTGCTACCTATGCCTGACGCATTCGGGGTGGACTTCACAGGCATGGGCTAGGCGTTAGCGTTTGGTTTTTGGCTGGCTGGGATTGTCTTCAGTTGGTCAGTGTTCGGGCTTCGGCTGAGCTTTGCTCTTACCAGTGCTATAGGGCTTTGGCTTAGCCCCGCTCCCTCCCGGTCCTTTACTTAGCGTTCTTCCTGCCTGTGGTAAATTTATAACTTAGCAATGTTACGTCCTGTGTTGTTTTTCCAGATGTGGTATACGAGATATGGTGTCTGCTCTATGGTTACCAAAGTGGCTGGGTGGGAACACCAAATATAGGAACAGACCCTAATGCCGGAGCATCTCTTATTGTTACATATAGAAATATTTTTCTAGGAGCTGGAACTAGATATGAAACAACTGGGTTTACTGGATCTACTAACACTAGCTAAGCAACTTAATCAATGGGCACATTCATGAAAGAAAATGGTGCTTTAACCGGCTGGCCATCAACTGAAACCGCTGCTCCTTCCCCTGTTATTGGTGGGGCTTACTATGTTCCTTTCTATGTCTCTGCCTCTGTCTTTGCGCCTACCTCCACTGTAGCTTTAACGAGGGAAATAATTGGATCTCTAACTCGATATGGAGAACGAATCGTAACTGAATCTACTCAATCTCGATCAAATGGCTCCGTGGATGCAGGTGGAACAGGTTTAGGGTAAACGGGTGCTTTTGCTCGGATTGGATCCACTAGGCCAAGGGATACTGAGCGGGGTTATGCTGGTTTTCTAACAAGAAGGGATGCTACTTAAATGGGTGCTGAAACGAGCGCTGAAACGTCTGCTACTGGAAGCTATGAATTTGGGACCGGACGAAGAGAAGCGGGAGGCTATGGGTATCAAAATGGAATTGGCTCTGCCCCCGCGGGTTATGCATCTTTATATGGGTGAGGTGCTGGCTTTCGAACGTGCTTTTAAGTAAGGTACGCTAGGCGAGGTGCTTACTCTAACTCTGCTGGCGGCTATGGTGGTTCAACTCCAACGGGGTCTTAAGCTGCTGATGGTTATAAATCAACTGGGGAAGCTTCCACCCGATCAAATGCAACTGGAATTTTGCCTGGCAATCAGCCGGGACTGGACTGGAATCTGCTTCTCGATCTGCTTAGCGCCACTGTTCTAACGGCGAGCTACCGCTGTAACCGTCCCGCCTTGTCCCTATAAGGGGATCAATTGGCCTTGAGAAAGCTTTAGAACCATCCGAGCCGAGATTTGCTTCCGAGTTATTCAGATTTTCCACTTAGTCTGCCGTTAGCTAAGCGGTGGGCTTTTGACCGTGGATGCGCTCTCTTTGAACCGGTTATGCGCACATTGGCCAACGGCACACCTCCATTATGGGGGTTCTGCTGGGATTGCTTATTTTACTGGATCAATGGATTAAACTACTGTATCAACTGGGTCATTGGCATCATTCGCTGAGTCAAGGTAAACAACTTAACCCGCTGATTCAACGGTCACTGATGCGGGTGGATCGACAAGATCAATAGCTTCAATGGGATCAACTGATTATAGTCAAATTGGAATCTCTTAGCACGCTTGCTTGATTGATTGAGCGATTGAGGAATTTAGTTCTACCCTCCCTCCAGAGACTTACCTCCAGTTACGAACGACTGTGCCATTCAGTATGTGCCCGAATAAAAACATTGGCTCTACCCCCCCCCCTTACCAGCCAGTCGAGTATCCGAACCGCTATCCCTACCTGCTTATGGTAGTTTGGAAGGAATTTCCTGCGAGATAGGCAGGAGATATATGAGTGCTTGACCGGCTTCCCGCAGTTTCATGTTTCAAATTCCAATTCGATTGATTGGCAGTTGTAGCGAGGAGCGCGTGAAGTATACGTCACGATCCAGTAAAGGTAAGGTATAGTCTTTCGTTCCGCTACAGGGAGTAGAGAGAGACATAATACTACTTTTCAAACAATCTTTCGTGAAAGACAACTTGATCGATTGATTGAACACCTAGTGAACGCTTTAGTCCTTTCTCATCCTGATTGATTGACTGCTTGAAGTTGGTAGGGCTTACTGAGCGAATCCGAATTCAGTGAGAAACTATTCAAACTGAGTATTAAGGTCTACCCAATGGAACTATTTGTTCGGGAATAGATTGATAACAGAGGGCACGAGAGACTCATTATGAACTTCACCACTCCGTGCCTTGCTTTTTATTTGCGTAGCTTACACAGACTGACGATCGTAGGACCCGACACTCCAATTATGGATTCTTTATGAAATTAGAAATCATTCACATTCAATAGTACACTCAGAAGTACTTTTGAAGGAACGATTGATTGTTTATTGATTCTCCTTTACATACTCTCGATGGACAGACGGATCTCAAGAGTCATCAAATAGCGAACCTCAAATGACTCGCGATCGATGGAATCCTAAGTGGAATCGGAATTCCCTCCAATGAGTCATGGATTAGACTTTGTTAGCATCTCATGATTAGGAAGGTACTTACTGATAGGCCAAGTAGTTAACTAAGAACCCTCCATTTTCTGAAGAAAGATCAATGGATTTAATGCTCGCGTAACGATCTGAGAATCCTGGATTCAAAAATGGATGGAAGACCCAGAACCCGAAATATTTATAAACTGGCGCCATAAAAATACAATTTCAGTTTGATGGACGGATAGATCCGGATAGTTTCATTTTATTCCAATCTTAGCGTATGAAGTGAAGAGTGACCTATAATTGACTCTGAAGCTCTCGCTAATAATGAATCATTCGATGTTATTGATAGATAAGAAACCCTAGCTAACAAAGATCGCGTTCGAGATAATATATTAAGTAGACTTAGAAGAACCTGCGATCCACGGATTGACCGACAGAATAATTTATAGAGCTCTAAAGTCAACTTTTTAGTTATTGCGCTCGTTAGATTCAGAATCAGTAATCGACCTTTAAGATAGGAGTTCTTTGTAAGCTGGATTGCTTGAAAGATCGACGGAGTGAATCTGTACTTACTCAACTACTCCCTCTGTTATCTAACTCTGAATTCACTCGCTCTCAAAGTAAAACTTCCCTTTGCTTACTCTGATTGAGACTAAATTATTCCAAAAAAGAATAGTCGACTTACAAACGTATCTCACTCGGAACTTCCCCGACTGAAATAACTCTGAGTTCTAATTCACCCCAGTAGGAAAAATCAAATCCGTATGTCATTCTGATCACGAGCAGCTACCTGTAAGATAAATGTAATTAAGTAATACAGTAAAGAAAGAAAATATGTATTTTGTTAAAACGGTACTCGCCATTCCGTTCCTCGCCCTCCTTGACTTCAAGCTTCCCTACGTAAGCTCCCTCCTTGGAGGGCATAACAACCCTACCTTTCCATCCAGCTATTTATGAGGCAATATAAAACAAGCTTAAGGGGCGCTATCTTTCAGAAGGATGCTCACTTTAAAGAAGATGGAGGATGCTGACGTGAAAAAGCGATTATACGTTATAAAGACTTAACGTTCCAGCTTTGAACGCAGTGAAGGCAAATATTATTTAAGGAAGGATGGCTCGTCCGCATCGGGCGAGGAAGGCTTACACAAAAATGACTAAGTGAATGAGCTCTCTAAGGGAGGGAGGAGGAGTGGGGCTCTTGCTTCATTGTGTTTGCCCCTCATCCGATCGCTTGTAGCCACGGCACTTTTCCTACCTAGAGAAACAAGCAATTTGAGGATCGATCTATCAATTGGCTTTCTAGTAAAAGTGAACTGGAAAGGTGGCCATAGAACTGGACCTGCTAAAGATTCTACTGGCTAGAGTAACTTGCTAAAGTGACTGGCAGAAGTCTCAACCAGCCTAGAGTATTTAAGTCTCGGTTGGAGGGAACTATCAGTTGTGTGTGGAATGGCCATCTATCTGGTAAGCCTTATTAGAATAAAGCATCGAAATATTCGGAGAAGGGTATGACGTATGTAACAGAATGTAGGTTGGCTGGAGCCCCTTCTTAAAGTCGAGGGGAAGGGAAGAGGTTCGATCCCTCTTGAACCGAAGGCATGACCAAACGCGAATATCGGAAGGGCCCTTCTACCAAACTATCAAACTAGACAAACCCACTTATACTATTATTAGTGAAAGAGGGCCTACTATTCTTAAAGGTGTATTTTCATCCCTACTATTAATTAAAGGTTTAGTTTGCTGGCTTTCAAATAGGAGATAGTTGGTTGTACCGGGCGAGGCGGGGCAATAGTAAATAGTGGATCGGGCTGGACCTCCGTTAAGTATTGAGGAGGAACGGAGGATCTTTGCAATAACCTCCTCTAGCTAATAGTAAAGGAGGATAATGGGTTCGTATCATAAAGGACTGCCGAATCAGGGAAAGTAGTAAGATTGATCAAGGAGATATTTCAGCAGATCATTAGAATGACTCTACTTGTAGTTCATCTGACTCTACATTCAGTAATTATTATTATATACGTAATTTCGCAATCGAAGAATTGATTAAATAATTGATTTCATTGATTAGGTAAGTGAACTGCAGTGTGAGGAATCAATAAGTACAACTTTTCCGGAGGTAGCGAACTCTCAGACGGGTGCAGGTACAATTGGTAATGGGAATTTTAGTTGAGGAATCGAGAAGTACTTGGGCAATGGAGTAGTTAAGAGCCATACCTAGCAGTAGCAGTTCCAGAAGGTCCAGCATCAGCAGAAGTAAGTACCACTAGATCAGTAGCAGCAGCTGGACTTATTGGGGTGGGTCGTTGATCCAGTAGATTCTGCAGTAGATCCAATAGCAGAGGCATCTGAGCAAGCATCTTTCCCCGTGCCGTATATAGAGGCAAAGCCGTAAAGCCAGCCATTAGCTACTTATGGGCGTTAAGGGGGCATAGACAGCTAGGGCAGAGCCCATGGTTCCAGTTCCATGTTCAGTTCCAGGTCCAGATTATTATGATCGTGATCGATATCCTTATATTCGTGGTTTAGATGCTCGTGATCGGGATAAAGACCCTGTACCAGACCCATACTTCTTCGAATTGCGATGGTTTTATAGATAATAAGAGCAGCACAAGCAGTTAAAGATGCAGTAGTTTCAGTTCCTGATCGAGACCCAGCATCAGTAGCGAAGGTTGTTTAATTGCCGATAAAAAAAAACAAAGAAGTTATGAGAGAAGAAGTAAGTTAGAGCCGAAGTTGGTAAGTTCGTTTCTAGCTTGTTCCTGGACTCTCCTTCCTTGGGTTCGCCCTTGAGAACACATCCTTTCTTGGCTTGGTTCGCTCTCCCTTGGGAACACTCATGGGCTCGGCTCCCGGAGGGGGTACTCATGGTTCTAAATACTAATCAGGCATACGTAACTAACGGCATACGTAACTAACCTTGTTCACGTAACTAACCCTGTTCCTCTTCTCTCTGATCCCTCCCGAACCGAACGTGGTGGCCCTTTGCTTTCTTATTGGGAACTCCCCCTGAACAACTCCCAGAACGCTTAAGACTTCCCATCTTCCTTCCCGCTTAAGACTTCCCGACTTGCGACTTCCCGAATTGCCATTGAAATTAGAATGGATTCTCGAAGCAAACCTTCTCTGGAAATATGTATTAATAACGTGAAAAGATATGTATCTGTCTCAAGTGGTATGATTAGGCATCCGGTATATTAAAGTGAATTTGAAAGGCCTAGATGGTATGAATTTGAATTTATGCTTTTTTGAGCTTATTGTACACTTAATGAAATGGCTGGTATACTTCCTTCCAAATCCTAACTCACTAAATGATGGGCTGGTAGGCTTCCTTCCAAATCCTAACTCAATTGGCCGGCTGGTAGGACTTCTCAACTTGCTGTAATAGGGTAAGTGATCCAGATCAGTTAATTAGGGCAGTTATTAATAAGTTACTTAGGTAGGGCAGTTATGAATAGCTAAGATGTAGGTAATATAAGTAGGTATTCGTGTGCGTGAACAATGTCCTTCCTTATTCATATTTCATCCTTATTCATATGCTCCTATATGCTCATATTATGAGGTGCCTACCTATGTGCGAGGAATACTCTTCTTCCTAGCCTCCTCCTTATAGTCCTTCCTAGTCTCCTGCTCCCTCCTCCTATAGTCCTTCCTAGTCTCCTGCTCTACTGCCGCTTACTGATAATGCCATCCTGATCCGATCATCCTGCATCCGATAATGCCATCCCATAATAAGGGGTATAGTTAGTAACCCCTTGAGTAGTAACCCGGTCTAACCCTTGATTAGGCGGAACTAACCAATGAGGCTACACTCTCTCTCTGCTGTGCCTGACCCTGCTGACCCTGCTGCTGCCCTGTCCCCGCCCTATCCCTGTGCTCGGATCCCGAACGTTGGACCGTTGTATCTCTTTTTCCTATCCTATCCAATATGTTAGCCAGGGTTCCGCTGTTGGGATATTCTATAACTATGCACTTCCTGGGCATCAGAGCAGAAGTCTTTGCTTAGCTACGCATCAGAGGCAGATCCGGATCCCGTGCCATCAGAAGCAAAGGCAGTTACAGGTGCAGATCGATAGCGGGACCTAGTAGCACATCCAGCATGAGCACTCGTAGCAATGGCAGAGGTGAGAGCAGCAAGAGAAGCAGGGGTAGCTGGAGCAGAACCAAAGCAAGCAGTAGTAGACCCGGTTGAACGAGCAGCAGTAGAGCCAGCAGCAGAGTGAGTAGCTAGGGCAATAAAGGAACCCCCAGTCGACATGGCTCAACCAAATTACAGGTGATGAATGGACAGTGTGGAAGGAAGCTCCTACTACCTCGGGCTGGGTTTTATCTGTAGATACATTCTCTTCCCCTCCTTATTTTTGTCCTCCTGATTCTGTAAGTTCTGGATTTTGTAACCTCTGTATCCTTGTAATCCTACCCATCTTCCCTCTTCCTCTTCTTACTTTCTCCATATTCTTCTTTATCTCTTTGTTCATTTTCTCCCTTGCCCTCATTTTGATCTTCTTCATCTTTCTTTTCCTCTTCGGTCCCCTCCTCCTCATCATCTTTCTTTTCTTCTTCATTCTTCATCTACACCTCTTCATTCTTTCTTTCCTCTTCATGTAAATCCTCTTCTTTTTGCTTTTCTTCTTCCTCATTCTTCTTCTCTTCTTTTTGCTTCTCCTCCTCTTCATTCTTCTTTTCCTCTTCTGTTGCTTTTTGCTAAATAGAATCCTTATTCCCTTCCTAATTTTCCTTGCCTTTTTATTCTCTGTTTCCTTCAGTCTCATCCTTTCAAGTGTCTATTTGCATCAAGTATGGCTGGTCTTCCTGAAAATCCTGTTGTTGCCGGGGGAGACTGGTCTTAGTAGGATCAAGGACAGGTGTCCCCTTAGTAAACTCTTCCATCACTTTATGAAACTCTACCTCCTTGTCTATGGTTGGTGTGAAGGTTGACTGAAGGTCTCTCTTCTCAGTCGCAGGAGCATCCTGGGTGGCTCCCAATCCCAAGCCCTTGGGCCTTTTCTCTACTGTGGGAAATTCAGATGGGCCCTGTGCATGCTTGCCTAGCCCTCCTGTTCCTTTGAATCCCATGGCTTGGGCCATTGGTAAACCCTTTTTGTATGTGAGTATTTATTTACTTTCCCCTTAAGGGGGAGTTTGGACCATAGGACCTCCCTGCTCTTTTCCCCCAGCCTAAAGAAAGCAAATCCTTGCCAGCTCCTCTTCATCCTCATCATCCGCATGAAAATCATCATAGATTTTGGAGAACTCTGCATCTTGAGGGATAGTGCCATAAGGATATTTCTCCTACATGAGGTACATTCTCATTTACCACCAGGAACCCGAACCTATAAAGATTTCCCAGTCCACCTCCCGACCGAGCTCACTTCAGCGCCTACCAATTGGAGCCCAAACTCTCACTCTTTTTCTTTCGCGGACTTCGGTTCACAAGTTCAGAGAATTTCGTAGTTGGGCTCGGGAATAAAAAGTATGTATAAAGGTGTCCAGCACACTCTCACTCCCAAGGTAGTAAGGTTGGTGGGAGTATACGTGTACAATGTGTATATTTCATGGTGGACGTTTCTTTAGAATAGGGGAGGAAATGAAGATGAACTGCATTCACTAAGGTAGTGAATCGTGGGCAGAAAGGAGATGAACTAAGGTAGAGAATCCTTTATATTGTTCCATCCCTTTAGAAGGTAGATTATCCTCATTCACTGTCGACTCGCCATATTACTCTATTCATTCTCGCCTAGGAGAGCACTCTTAGACGTTATTTCATCGGCAAACATCTCTATAAATGGACTCTTAGACGTTATTTGACGGTTGAAGGAGAGGGCCAGAACCCTCGACAGACAGGGAGAGGGGAGGAAGTGCAGCTCGCGACAGCAGCGAACTAACCACCTACCTCCGCTGATGGGGATTTGGTTCTTCCATGGAGAGAGCTCTTGAGGTAGGGAGAGGAGCAACCTGAACTATCGTTATTACATACGTAATATGAAAAACGAGTGGTACTTTAGAGGAGGGCATTGAACCATAAGAACCGTATTAAGAGTATATTAAATACGTCTGAACTTAAGGTTTTTTTTATTCATATTAATAAGGGAGAACACTCTTAGATTATATCTTAATAGCTTTTTTAATCCACTATTATATAGTATATAGACGTGTCTCTTTTTTGCCTAATATCTTACTCGTTTCTCTTTTTTGCCTAATATCTGGCGTAATCGCTTTTCATCTTTGATTGGAATTAATTAAAGAAATAAATAATGCACTCTTAAAACGTTTTCTAAGGTCGAGCGGCCAGGGTATATAAGTATGCTCTCTCGATATGTATGAATAACGTAAAAAGAGCGCATTGTTACAGTATGCTCTTCACAACACAAACTATAGGGTTATCCATGTCAACTGACTGTATCTTCGCTCTTCACTGAAGGGCTTGGTTGGCTGGACAGAAGGACCTTTGGCGGGAAAGGCGGCAGATGATCATCTCGCTGTGATTGAGGGGAAATGATGGAAGATCATCTCGCTCGCATATTGGGAGGAATTCAAAGGCTAGTTGTTCGGTGAACGAGAGAGTAAGTGAACGGAACGAGATGTGAAGAGAGATTCCGCCAATCTAAACATCTGTGGTACATACATGCTTGTGCTTGGCTCGGTTAGGATCCGAGATCCGTCGTAATCGCTAGGATGAAGTGATGATCGCGGATCTCAGAATAATGTGAATGGCAAAGCCGACTCGTAGAATGACTGGGCCCCACCCTGTTACTCACGGGCTTCTACCTACTCAAACTGGTTTTTGCTGCTTCTACTCGGATTGATTCTCTGAGGCAGTTTCTACCAGGCGGATGAGAATGATACTGCGGGGGACTCAGATTGATTGATTCCCTGAGGCTGTGGGCTTTTGCTATTCGGTGCGTAGGGTGAGTGTCTTTGGGGGGGTTCCTTGGGTGTCTGATTCTCTGGGTTAAGGTCGATCGGTCTCCTTGTGTTCGGTCCGATCCTATGAGAATATGTTTCCTCCTTTGATAGAGAATCATCCCGGTGGGTGTGAATCTCTACCTCGTAAATAGTGGAATCTATCCCAGTGGTGGAAGGGGATCTCCCAGGGTAGGAATCATTGCCTGCGGGAAGTGTTCCTCCGTTTCGGTTTCGGCTATCGGGTCCTTTGGTAGCGGCATCCGGGAAGGGATAGTCTTCGTTTGGTTAGTGAGCCGAGAGGCAGATTGAGATAAAACCTATCCCGCCTGGCTTGACTGTCAGCAGGCAGTGATAAGTCCCGCGGTGAATAACGCTAATTCATTCATCTGTATATGAGCAACTTCGATCTATCCCGCCCGGTTCGTAGAGTCTAGGCCAGCCTAGCAAGCACTCTTCGAACACCTCTTTCTTCCCTTTACCCGACGAAGATGGACAACACACAGCATCCATCTATTACCATAGATAGAGGCCCCGCCCGCATCTCCAGTCTTGCGACCGTACTCTAGGGTGCTTCGATCGTCAGCTAAGCTACTCAGTCAAAGAGGGATGGAGGGGTCTTCATTGTTTTGCTTCCGAATAAAGCATGTGAAAAACAAACACAACCCCCGGTTCCGCGTTGAGTCGATCTATACAAAGTAAATCGATCGGTTCTAAAATGGGTAATTCGGGTCCTCGATCGGGCTTTTTATAGAGAAAGGTTATAGAGAGCCCGCCCCTTCTCCGAAGTTAGTCATTTTGGTTCCTTCAGCACGGCCAGAATAAGCATTTGTCAAATCGTAAAATCGCATCTCTGGAATTGAAGTTCTTACATAGATCGAGGTGAGCTATACGCATTTTATGATAGCTCCATCAGGGATCTAGACGGAACACCTATCTGCACTGGGATCTACCTGCTGGCATACAGCCAGGATCTAGACGCTTCTCACTGAGCTACCCATAGCATAGGGACGAACAACACCACATACTCCGCTACCGCATAGGGCAGAACACCTTGACTCCGCATGCATAGGCAGGCCACTGGCCTAGCTACCTGGTTAGCTTGACACAGGGACGCAGACCTATGATGATTATTCTTATTATGATTGATCAGGGAGGCAGAGACCAGACCTAGCTACAGAAGCAAGCCACAGGGACGCAGACCTATGAGGCGCGCTTTCCCAGCCAGCAGCCGGTACTCACTCTATATTCAAGTATGTAATGACGTGATCTAGGACTTTGATAAGACTTGAAATGGATACTATCTCTGGCTAGTTACCGAAGGCAGTCATTCTTTCCGGTGAACCCACCTATTTGGTTTTGCTTGGGTGAACAGCCCAGCTCAGCGAATAGGCCGTCGAGATTATGGAACCTGTAATATCCCCCGATAAATGATTCAGGTAGAGCGAATAGAGTGACCATGTTGCACTTGAACGGATCGATCGACTGCGCACCAAATTGACTTATTCCCGCTTAGTTCAATAGACATGTTTCACTCGATTAAACTAGCACCAATGCTAAACGATGTAAACTATTACGTATATAAGACTGCTATCTATCCTAGAAACGTAGGTAGGCTTATCTGGATCGGAGTGGGAACCCGAACCGAAGTCTCCCCCGATGGTATAGTTCCTAATATTGGTGCTAGGGCTCGACATTTAGATGAAGGGCTCCATTAGCGTTAGACCGGTGATCCTTAGTAATAGCCAAGACTGCTAGTGAGGGCACCTTTCTTGAATGAGTGAAGCATGACCCATTGAACAGGTTCGATTCCCTACTTTTCTCTATCTCGGTGGTTACGGAACTATTTG
>Ga0316216_1000117_pt1 | contig 11556 bp, 5 predicted proteins | sample NRE6metagenome_FD_207800 | JGI IMG/M metagenome (GOLD analysis project Ga0316216, IMG submission 207800) | Spruce roots microbial communities from Maridalen valley, Oslo, Norway - NRE6 | ecosystem: Host-associated > Plants > Roots > Unclassified | place: Norway: Oslo | collected 2017-09-15
GCTGAGGGTCATCTGAGGGCTTTAATATCGTATTCACGCAATCTAAAATTTTCCTACAGAAATAAAGCATTACCTTCCCTTAACAGGCAAGCGGCCTTACGGCACCTTCGCGCGATATAAAAAGAACAGAGCCACATATATAAAGATCAGACCTAAATATAACCAGTTATTTCTGAGCATCATCTTTACGAAATATATCAGTAACTTAATGTAATCTATAATTTTCTGAATGTTTTCCAAGATTTTATAACAGGAATATAGCAATTCCATAATACTTTTTATTTCTGAATACATGTTCGTGTGTGTGTTATTTTTGAGGTCCCCGGCATGTTGGGAAACCTTATACTATAGGGCCCCTCTGCGTGATGGAGGGACACCTGAGGGCCCCTCGGCGTGATGGTAGGGACTCCTGAGGGTATCCTATACAAATTTTGACCCTTCCCCCTTCTTGGAAACCTAGACGAACCTCCTTGACTTGATGGGGCCCCGACAGTCCAGACTGGTCGGCTTCCCCTAGAGCAGTAAGGTCCCGGTGTTAAGGTAAGATCCTTTCTGCTTGTTTGAGGGGAAGAGTGTGTTTTTTAGGGGAAGAAATATAGGAGTACTTGAGCTCTGCTCAGGTAGGTAAAGAAAGAAGCCCCTTTCTCATTCTTTTTCACCCGGCTCTTCCCGAGATCACTGCTAACCGGTCCCATAAACATCTCTTCTTAGATTTGGATTGGAGTAGCTCTGAACTGCCTGCCTATGAGTTTAGTTCTCTCTCGTATTCATTCGTAGAGAGCCTCATGAAACAAACCTATCCATGGTTCTACCGCTCCCTAATGTATGTCTAGCTCGACCTATCGATGCGTATTCTAATTACTGGGATCCGCAAGAGTATCCTGGTCTTACGCATAGCTCAGTAAGATCAGGACCTGAGCTATAAGGGTAAGGTTATCCCTTACCAGAAGAGCTTGCACTTTATCAAACAAAAGAGTTGTGTCTTCTCTTTCTTATCTCTCTAGTTACTTTATTATACGTAATTACATATATAATAATACATGACGTTCATAATAAATGGTTAAATCATAAAGAGTGGACAGATACGCTCGGAGTCGAACCGAAACAAAGCTAGCAGGCCAGCTAGCGTCTCTCAGGAAAGTCACCAGGTTTTTGCAACAATTGTCAATCAGGTCGAAGTCAACCCGAAACTAAGAAAGCAATCCGGCTTTCGTCTCTCACACTCTTACTTTGCACTTCCAAAGGGCCTGGTCGACAATGGTATTCGAAATGAAACTTGAATTTGAAATGTGCTCCTTCGCTCGTCTGGCCACTCCGGCTCAGCAGAGTTTTTTGCTTTTTGAAAAAGCATCCGGTTCCCTTTCGAGATTTATAAATTACCAATCTTTCCTTCCCTTAACAGGCAAGCGGCCTTACGGCACCTTACGCGATCTTCTCTTTATGATCTAACTATCATCCAAGAGTAAGAGTAGAGTGTCTAGTTACAGCTTATCTTCGCCTGGTTCCATGCATGCACAGAGCCAGGTAGGCAGACACAGGTTACTCAGATCCGGATCGATATTGAGTTCCATAGTCCATAAAATCCCTTCCTCAAACAACTTCACCACACGCCCTACTTGCATGGCATGGATTTTGGGAGGAAGGACCTGCGAAAGCCTACAGGATTACTTTATGTTGGACAGGTTGGACAGATACCTACCTTTTGTGGGATCGTCAGAACTGCCTTCTTTTATTAAATACAATCAGACTCCAGATCTTTTTTGTATGAGCTTGGGTCGGTTAGCACTTAGACCTATTACCTTTTCTCATCGTGCGTGGGAACTTTAATCAACCAACAACCTTTCATCAACCATTGATAGACCGGCTGACCTTAACTTTTATATTGGACAGGCTTGCTTAGTGGGTGCGTGCGTGGGCACAGCATTGCTACCTTTACTCTACTCCCATTTTATCAAGAGCTCACTGTTCAACCCACCTGCTTCAACAACCTATATTTACTCCTTACCTAACTTAAGAATGCCCCAAACTTACGACGTTGTACGAGCTTCCAAACTATCACTTGCCTTTATCCAATGCTTTGTGGAGGGGGGTAGGCATTATTTGGCTGCCTGCCTACTCGCATTCATGTGAGTGCGACCTACCAACATAACTTTTGTCTTGATAGACTAGCTCCATTACCTGCTGAACTTAGATAGAAGACTTACAGCATTGGATTGGATGAAGGGCTATAGAGTAGACATAGAAAAAGCACCGGTGTACGGGCTTCATACAGCATTACCAGCCTTACATAACACTGAATTCATCCATCTCCGGGGCGTATTACCTATTGTTCTCGCCGAGGTGGATACGATTCATCAATTAGAAGCCACTGCATCGCTAAGAATAGACCTACCTTCCTTTATTTTTATGTCTCTTATAGTTACCTTAAGACCTATAATTCCCTATAATGCTTTAATCATCCATGCTTTGTTGCTACTGCACTAGACTTATCTTATCGGGCTGGGAGGGGCAGTCCCTCCCGACTAAGCAATTAATTGAGCAAGTGGTATATGGAGAAAGGTCTAGGTATTATGGTGAGTAAGGAGGTATTGTGGAAAGGCAGTAAGAAAGAAAGGGTAAGGTTGGTTGATCCATCCGTTCCTGAGAAGAGAAGGTCTGTAAGTACCGACTAAGCGATTAATGAAGTTCGTGGTATAGGGAGACAAGGTCTAGTTATTCAGGTGGGTAACTATGCAGGTGGGGTAGCAGGGACTAACATGAAAGTTAAGGTAGGGAGGGATCTCCTAGCAATGGAGTCTGGCTGGGTCAATGCTGACTGGGCATCCATCCCATCCATGAATCTCCTTGCTTTACCAGCTCACCAGCACCTGCCTTATACTGCATCCCCGCCCGTTCCAGCTTTCCTTCGCTCAGGGACAGAGCCTGCTACTATATAGTGCTCGCGCTGGTGCTTTCGGAACTGCATCGCATCTGTAAATGGAACTTCATATACTCGATCATCTGCATATGCCTTTTTGGGGTCTGCCTATGCCCATGTAACCTCTGTTCTCTCTTATGCCTTCACGTGGTCAACTGAATCCACGACTGGGAACTCTGCCCGTAGCTTTTAATAACAGGGAGTAAGAAAGTAAGGGTAAGCTAGTTATCCCGTCCGGAATATATAAGTACCCGAGCACTAAGCTATTAATTAAGTGTATGGGGAGGTCTATCTATTCAGGTGGGTAAAGAGGTTGTGTGTAACCAAGGTAGGGGGTTGTTGTTAATAGTAGGCTACCCTTCCTCGTATTCCTGGCTTAATTAAGTGGGGCATAATTCCATCGACTAGGTTGAAGGCAGTAGTAAGTAAAGGTCATCTGATCCCGAGTCTGTTTATAGTTGTACCTCCTAAGCATTCATGAAAGTGGTCTAGGGTTAACAGGTCTAGGTCTTCAAGGTGGGTAGGTCTATTCCTTGCAGTAGGTTATTCTAATTGAAGAAGAGTAAAGGCTCGGCCGGACCAGAAGGTAATACGTGGTACCAAGAAGAATTCATAAGGCAAGTTAGGGTAAAGAGTAAATATTCTAGTGCTGATACCCCCGATTCCTAGCGGAATAAAGTGTTGTTGGGTGCAGGCAGCACTCAATAAGGTGAGGTGAAGGCATAAGTAAAGGTAAGGTTGATCCATCCAGTGCTGATAAGAGAAGTTCATGGGTAGGGCATCACTCCATCTCCTCTCCTAGGGTGAAGGGAATAATCAAGTCAGGGGTTGGTGGATCCCGTCCATAAAGGGCAGTACCCGCTCCAAGCACAAAGGGATTAATTCATCAAGTGTCTAGGGCAGGTCTAGGTCTTCCGGTGGGTTGTGTGGTACCAAGGGAATAAGGGTAAAGGTTTAATAGAAGCTTCCCCTACTGAGATTATTCCTGGCTGAATCAAAGGGTTGGACATAACTCCATATCCTAGGGTGAAGGCAGTAAGTGAAAGTGTGGTAGAACAGGTGGATAGATGCACTCCCTTCAGTAAAGGGAAAGTCAGCGGCAGAGTAAGCAGCAGCTACCGATTGAATCCTGTGTGCCGTATGCCAACCCGTCCAACAGCTAATATATGGGAAGCCCCGTCCGTGTTCGTTCAATGCAGTCAGTAAGTATGGGGCAAGGTTATAAAAGTCGTAAGATTGGTAAGGTGGGTAGTTGTTAAAAGTAAAAAGGGTAAAGGGAGGCTGGTGAGTCAAGGTTAATAGTTGTCGGTTCTAAGTGCTGTACCCGGATATCTGGCTGAAGGCACTAGGTTGGGGCATTAGTAAGTGGGATAAGTGAGGCAGGCAGTAAATATAGATTGTTGAACAAGGTGTGGTTGGTAAAAGTTCTTAATGAAAGGCAAATGGGCATCGCATTTCCTGTCAAAGCTGGCTGTCTAAATTAATAAATTGTATCTGGAAGCTTGTCCCCTCGACAAGAGAAATAGTGGTACCCCCTTAAGCATCCCTGCCTGAAGCAATAGGTTGGTAAAGAGAAAGGTGGAGGGATAGTAGGTAACACGTAAGTAAAGCAAGGCATGGAATGGGAAATTGAATAGCAAAATGTTCTGCCCACCCATCATCCAAGCAAGGCCTCCCTTCCTTCCAATCTCTGAAGTAGAGATCCGCTTTGAAAAAGCGAGCGCAAGCACTGACTGAAAAGAGGTCACTTCGTCCCGTGTCATTCATGCTCTTTCTTCCTCTCCACGCCTGGCCCGAAACTCTAAAAGTGTGTTCGTCTGGCCGTTGCTCTGTGATCCATATCTCCTATACCGAAAAGAGATCATTTGACTAGGATTGTGCAAGAGTATATTGAGTCAGTGCTGTAGGTGAACGGCCCGTATATTGTCAAACGATCATTTGACCACATCTTCGGAAAGGGAGTAGATCATGGTGGACGTCGCACGCTTCTTTCTCGATGGTGGACTTCGGTTTGGATGGAAAGGGATACAGATGGTGGACGTACTTTATTTCTTTCTTTACAGGCACGCTTAAGTAAGGTGCTGAAATAGATCTGATCTACCTACCTACATTCATTCGCTGCGCTACCTACGCTCGCAGTGGGCTTACTTTACTTACCGTAAAACTTCGCTTTGGGTCGCGTCCCGTTACTTGCAACATCCCTCCCTCCTCGAGATTTAGCTAGCTCGTTTATCCTACTAAGACCAGATTTTACGAATAGGTTGTTTTCCGCTACTTGGACTAGCCTGGTTTGGTCCTAACCTTGTTATTATTCCCAGGAATAACTATCCCAAGAGATATTGATTCTTCCACGGGATGACGAAATCAGCAGGAATGCATGCATATTGCATATAAAAGAATATGATGATATCTATTCTTCGGAACGATATCTATTCTTTCTCAGGAGCGGAATCATTGCTCGGGCCTCGACCTCCTATCGTCGGCTCGCTTACGCTCACCCCTCTACCTCCTACCCTCGTTCATGCTTCGGTCGACCCTCTCATTGCCGAAGGCAAACAGGACAGGGTATGGGTGCGGTCTCATTCATCGACCTTTAGGACCTTTATGCACCTATGGATTGGTGTAACGGTGCCTTTACTTTAGGCGCTTGACTGAACAACCACAGAGTAATGCGCTCGATCGGCCTCTCTCACTCGTAATTCACCTATTGATTGATGTGGCTTCATTGATCATCCAACAAAAGCTCTAGGTCGAGTAAATTACCTCGACTTCCTCTCCCTCGACCTGCTCAACCCCCTAACGTTGGTTGAGGGAGGGAATTACCCTCCTCACGCTTAAGATTTCCAAAAGCGATAAATTCAATTCCTTCCCAAGTATTCATCCGGCTTAAGATTTTAAAGCGAGCAATTCAAACGAGAATATTAGGGCCTTTCAAAAACCTCTTTCATGCTTGGTCGACTTAACCTACTACAATAGATGTAACGGTAGGCGTAGCGGTGCCGAGTGAAACCACCTCGTTTAATGCTCCTTCCCACCTCGATTTATTACCCTAGCTGATCCACTCATTTCTGATAATGCCTACTACTAGACTATATAAGTTGAGAACGCTTATAACTTGGGATGCCCACCTGGAACTTCTCGCGCATTCTTACTGTTCTCGCGCATTCTTACTGTTCTCGCGCATTCTTAATCAATAGCCAAAAAAGAGAACCCTTGACTCTCGGTTCTGTGGCAGAAGGACACACACTGTTGCAAGCTGACTAAGGGCCCCCTTGCAGTTTGGGGAGGAAAGGGGCACCCAACCCAAGCTTTGGAAGGATTGACGGACCTTGCCTAGCGGGTTGTCCCTGACCTTGACTCTCCTTGCCTAGCAGGTTGTCCCTCACCTTTCAAACTGGGTCTAACACTGTCGTCCAATCCAACTGGGGGTTAGCCTAACACCGGGTAGCTCATCAAACTGGGACTGCTACCTGAACCAATAGCTCACGAACCCAAGCAAGTTTTTCTCATCCAAGCTAGTTGTTCTAATAGCTCCATAACCCAAGAGCAAGAGGTATCAGAAGTGAAGTGACCGAACCCCATGTAGCCTAATCAAACAGGGTTACCCTCACTAAGTTGTCTATTCAAACTGGGTCTAACACTGGGTAATCCAAGGTAAGGGATTTATATTTTCTTAGGAAGAATACCTAATACCAATTAGGTTAGGAGAGATTCTCCCTTTCCTTTTCTTGAGGGGTCGCGGACCCTTCCTTCCCGTACTGATAGTTTCTTACAATCATGGCTTAACACCTTTTATTGAGCCATTGGAGAAGGTCATTGAGGGAATATTAATAGAACCCAAACAAGCTAGGCGAAGCAACAGATGCGTTCAATAGGGGATCATGCAATAGATTCTCGGTTCCGTTTCTAGGGAGAGATCTCGATCGATTGTATATATAATATAGCATAGGGGAGGGGGCCCCACAAGCCTTTCCCGTAGCCGAGGGAGGGGAGATAGGCAGGCAAGCCAGAGAGCACTATAACTATAACTAGGCTAATTTACCGAAGGACTCTAATGAAAGTGACTACTGTCATCATATTTATATATATATACCTTTTTTTACATTACATAAAATCTCGGGTAGAGAGCGATAATGTATCAATGTTATAATAACGATGCATGCTTCAACCTTTGATGACTGAATAATCATGATTGGTTTTACTGACTGGATGATCTGAACTTCTTCATAATAAGGATTGGTTTCTACTTAACTACTGGTAATGATTCCCTAGTGATTTCCTAAGGATTCCATAGTGATTCCCACTGATTATTCTTTCCTGATTCCTACCTCATGGATTTTTGAATTGGGATAGTGACTTACATGTGTAATTTCCAAAGAAGGGTGACTTGTTGCATCCATGTGTCAATTCCTCATTCATAAGGCTTGTGTTGAACCTCGAGAATAATACTCATAAACCTTCCTTTCTAATGAGGCTAGTGAACCTTTCTAAAGCAAGATTCCCTCCCGACTTACTTGATCGAATTCACTCGGCTAGTGAATTGCCATTATAAACACCCGCAAACCAGCCACTACATCATTGGACTTAGATGGATTTATTATCGAGAGCAGTCAGTGATGGCTGTTATGTAGATAAGACGTTCAAGCATGATCTGCCGCTAGATGATGAAATAACATATTCTAATAGTTGCGGTTGGATTGAAATCGCTTGAACAGGAAACGTTGACATAGAAGGAGTTTCCGCACCAAGCAGAACCTATCTATCTCACCCACCGGGTTTGGTTCGAGCTTGCGGGCGAGCCACTATCAGCAGGGGGATTGGCGAATCAGAGAATCTGAGCCGGCCTTTTGCTAGCATGAAATCACCTTTCATTCCTACTAAGTATAGGTAGGACATCCATCCGAATTTGTTTAACCCAACTGAATCATCTTCCTCTTTCTCCACGGTAACACCATAGGAATTACGAACCAGCTATTTATAGAGCATAGCAAGGGGTTATTAGGGGTTTATCCACGCATTAGAGAGCCATTCCATGCCATTCATTGATCGATCCCATCCAGTAGCTTCAGTTAGTTCCGTAGCTTAGATCTTCCAAACCAATTGAACAGCCTCCTCTTTCCCTTCGGCTTCAAACCATCTCTAGTTGCGCATTTGAGCTCGCAAGCAAGATATGCCCATCGTAAGCTCGAAGTGCCCTCATCGAATCCATACGGCTTTGTTCCCCATCCGAAACGGGTTATCCATAGTTAGAGCATTCGACAGAGGGGCGGCACTCACTTCATATTGGTAACTTGGGGCGGCGGAGGAAAAGGGTCGAGATTAGGGGGCAACTCCTGGAACAAACCTCACGTAAGCAATCGTAGAACCGCTAGGAAGGGCAGCGCTTTGATTCAGTCATTCCAACAAGTCGAGTATTCCAGGAGCGGGACTTGGTAAACTGGAAGAAGTGGACATCAAGGCAAAGTGAAATGGGTTTAACAAGTGAGATGGCTAGAGGATCGAATCCTGGCTGGTGAAGAATCCTAGCTGGCGTAGCTGAAATCATAAGAGGTGCAGGTGTAGCTCCGTGTTATCCATTTCCAATTGCTTTATCTGGCCCTGGAAATATTCTAGATATTTACGTATTGTATATGAGTATAGGCATGCAACTCGGGTGGAACTATTCTGTCTGAATTCGCCAACCAATTGAATATTGGAGATGGGAATACCACAGAAAATAATATAGCACATCCATAAAATACAACTCCCTAATCACTCGGTAAAACCAATCTCGAAGCATCGTTCAGTTCAACTGGCAGGCACGGCTAATTCAAAGCTAAAGAGTTCCTCATTACTCATTTAGTTTCTGTGAGTCCAGGGCAAGGCAAGGTGAGGCAGGTTGATTCCAACCAATGGATTAGTCAACAGCTAATGAGAACCACTGAATGATAAGCAATCAAGCTGAACCTTTACAAGCTTCTATAGAGTCTTTATCTTATTCCTCCGCTGGCTCTACTCCAGTTAACTAGCTAATTAGTAGCTAGTAGCTAGCATAATTGGGAAATGAAAATGAATTATGTTGGTTTTCATATGTATATGGGGTATTATCCTATCCCAATTTCTAACTCTGTCTGAACCCTGCTGTTTGAGCGAGGGATCTCTATAGCATTGATTGACGTATCGGCGGGGGCTACCCTATTCCCCTTTTCCTAGGGGTTTCTCCCTCCTATTCCCTATTCGAAACATCTATCTCGTCATCACCCCCAATTCACTCCGGCTCTCCTTAGGCTAGGCTAGTTCAGCTTTCAAGATGTTCGAGAAAGAGAAGGCGCACTGTATTCTTATACATCCGATGAACCTATCCGTCTGAATAAATAGAGGTATGAATTTATTCCTATCTGTTTGGCAATCCATCATTAATAAGAATAGTATGCACTTCCCTCGGCTGCTGATTCGGTTCTTCTCATTCTCTGCTTGCTGGAGGGGAATAGCTATACTCCTATATAGATAGGTGTTGGGTCCGTCCAACTATGTATGCTTGCTGGTATGTGCTGGCTGGAGCCATACCTATATATCTATCCGGGTCGGAACCACACAACTCCCGGGGCGAGCTAGCTCTATAGTAAGTAATGGGTTCTAAAGTAATAGGTCTCTTCTTTCCTAGATCATTTATTGGATAGCTCCGGGAATAAAGAAATGTGTGTGCAGGTCCTCCTAGGCATGGGAAAGGAATGAATTTACTGGCACTACCAAATAAGGAAATGAGTCAGGGGAGTGTGCCATGCGGGCATGTATAAATAGGAACTACATGGGGAAATAGGGGTCTCCTCAGCTTGCATTCTCTATCTATCCGCTAGCGGGATTCAGTCTCCGTTGACAGGGGCAGGCGGGACCGGGCAGGGAAGGAGTACCAGATCGATCGGGACGGGACAGGCATTCATCTATTGCCGGTGGCATATCTCTCTCATACAAAAGGGTTGGGAATGGATACTGATCTATTGGCTCGGTTTATTGGTTGGACCCTACTCACCCCATCCGTTGCTTGGTCCGTCTTACCCATCGCTTGGCTTGGTCGTCCCGGCCTCCTATTTCCCAGTTCTTGCTTGTTCAGTTATATAATGGTGTTAATCCCGCTTCTCCTATCTGATTAAATCAAGGGCCAATTCAATTGCTATCTACTATCTACCCGGAACCCCGGGGCAGGACAAGAAGACATCGATTCGGAGGAGTTGGGTTGACAGGAGTATATATAGGCCGATCCGGGACACGAGTATCATCCGAGGAATGACTGGGTCTAGCTTTCAATGAGTGTGGAGATGGTATGAGCGCTTCTATTTCAGTATCTTGATCAGGCAGGCAACGTCAATGCTGCATATATAAGTAATGTTCAAATTCAGAAATGAATGAATTCTATAGAGACGGGCAATCACCACTACTACTACTCTATGAATAAATCGGGGTGAATGAAGTAACCATATCTGTAACCATACCCATATAATTAATAGTAAACCTCTTACTCTTATGGTCGACGGGAAGAAAGACATGCGCTGGGTCCGGCACTCGGACCAATCTTCATGTTTCCCGGCGGTATCCGGATGCACACTGGAATCAAATCAACCAACACTACTGAACTGAATATTGACTGGCAATCATACCTAGTCTAGCAATTGCAATGATGCCTCTAGACTAGCATACCCATTATGGATGGGTTAGTCGAGATGTGCTAAACCAGAAAGAAATATTCATTCACTGGCTATCAAAATCTAGCCCTTGGTAGTCTACCTTCAGTCGGGTCAAGCAAACAAATGCTTGGTAGTCTACCTTCAGTCGGGTCAAGCAAACAAATGATAGGTCAAAGTTTGTTTCATAATCCATGAAAGGAAAATAGGGCAGGGCAATAGAGGAAGGAGGGTGTCTAGCTTTCCTAATAGGGAGGGTGGTTGTAACCTTCGGGACGACCAAGTGTGTTATTTAAGAGAAAAAGCTGAGTGCGCTCTTCCAAGTGTGTTCTTCAGTCAGAGTGTGCTCAGAGTGTTGCGGAGTGTGCTAAGAATTGCAAGATATACATATATATAGATTATGTCAATTCAACAAGGAACGAAGTAGCTTTTTTATTTTAATTTAATAAGTATGAAAATAGACTTTCTCTTAAATGGTGCTAAAAAGCATCGGGGGTGGCGCACTAACTTACTGGTACTTCCCATTGGCCGTAGCCCAGAGGGGGCGTAACGCTGCTTCCCTCACATGCTTGGTACCGACCCGGAGCAGCACGCCTTTTAGTGGTATTCTTACTTAACCCCGCTGAGCTTCGAGCAATAATCCTTACCTCACTTACCCAGAACGGGCAGTAAAGACTTGCCCTTATCTCTACCTTCGCTGTAGGTAGTTCCGCTGACAAAATAATAAAAAAGTATGTAGTACCGCTTTATATAACTCCAAAGGGAGAGGAAATCATTATAACTACTTACTACTGAAAGTATTTTTACTTAAGTCCGCTGACTCAAGACCTTAACTAACTACCTCGTCTATGGGGAGTCTTTTGCCGTCTCGCCTTTTGACTCTCGTTTGACAGCTCAGGCTGCCCTATATACTTTCTATGGGAGAGGAAATAGAATAAGTCTCGTTCTTGCCTAGTCGGTCTGGGTCTATTCTACAGAAAG
>Ga0316216_1000118_pt1 | contig 11549 bp, 9 predicted proteins | sample NRE6metagenome_FD_207800 | JGI IMG/M metagenome (GOLD analysis project Ga0316216, IMG submission 207800) | Spruce roots microbial communities from Maridalen valley, Oslo, Norway - NRE6 | ecosystem: Host-associated > Plants > Roots > Unclassified | place: Norway: Oslo | collected 2017-09-15
CAGTAGTAGATCCAGTTGGTCCTAAAGAAGCAGCTGATTCTGTTGATTCTGAGCTTGATCCAGTTGTCCGAGCATAACCAGTTGATCCACTCGCATAGGCAAAGGCTACGGCACCTAAAGCACGAGTAGCAAATCCAGCCCCTATAATGGTTTAAGCACCACGGTAAGAAGCAGGAGCAGAGCCAATAGCAAAGCCATAAGCAGGGGGCAGCTCCAGGTCCAGTGAAAGCACTACCAGATACGGAGCAAGCAGCATTGTATATAGTATCCGAGCCACCAACAAGAGCTAAGGCAGCTTCAAGACCACAGGTGAAAGAACCAAAAGCAGCTGTTGATCTCGTGCCAGATACTGTAGTAATAGAGTCAGAGGCAGCTAGAGCAGTTCCATATACATTACCCGCAGCATGCCTTCCAGTTCGAGAGCCATAGCCTAGCCCAGACATGGGTGCAGTAACGGAGTTAGTTTACCTCGTTGAGGCAACAGTTGCTAAGGCAGAGCAAGAGCGCGTACTTCTAAGAAGCTTGGTTCCAGCATAAGCCTGTGTTTATAGAAGCTTTGTTCCGTCATAGCTGGCTACCCCATGATCGTGATTCAATCATATAGTAACCCTCATTATTTTTATTATGATCTATTTGGTAAGCCGCCTGTCCGTTCTGTCTTTTGCCTAGGCAGATACCTTTACACATAGGGCGTCTAGGGGCCTAATATGAGTATAAGAGTAAAAGGCATTCATCCTAGCCATCACCTCGCCTAGATTCATATTCTTATCCATATTGGGGTAGCTCCAGCTTAAGTAATGGGTTACCGGGAATTAGAAACGCGTTAACACCTCCAAGTAAACAGGGGCTCTCCCTCACAAGTTAATACAAGTAATCACAAAACCAATATTCGAACCCCATGGGCCAGGATTTTCACTTGTTCCTAACCAACGAGGGAGGGCACTTCGATTGGATCGAACAACGCGCGAGTTCCACAAGATGGCTCAGTCCGTCCTCCATCCGTCCTCCAGCTGAATCTATCCCTTCGTGTCACTCGTTGCCAGGAAATAGTGCCCACCCGCATGAACAGAGGTGCGATGCATCTGCCTATGCCTTAGGTGCTGTCATCGCCTTTGCTAGTAATTGATCTGCGCCTGGAGTAGATTCGCATTGACTTCATATGAATATGGGACTGGAATTGGAGCTACCGCCGTTAGCTACGATGCTGGGTATCGATCTATAAATAAATATAAATATCGAACGGGTAGCTCTGAAATTGGATCTTTATATACAGATATAAATCTAGAACTCGACCTGTACCTGTATATGCACCTAGCTCCGCTGCTAATGGAAGTGGATCTGCTACGTCCAGCTTTTCTGCGCCTGTATCTGCACCTGAATCTGGATAGAGTATTTTACTGAGCTCGTTTTCCGAATCGACCACACATACTGTTTATTATAAAAAGGCCGGCTATTGCGTTCCTGAGCTTCCGGTCCTGTGTTCTTCGCATAGTACTTATGACGCGTCTAATGTAATGCCAATGTAGGCACTTTTATAGGGGTCAAAGGGAAGGAACATAGGTGTTCAAAGCCTTAATTGGGCTCAAGGGGTCCCCCCTGGAAGGAACACAAGCTAATGATGGGTAAACTGCTTATGGCTATAGATTTGGATATGTTGGCTCTAAAACTGGGAGGGATGCTGCCTACTATGACACTAGATCTCGATCTCGATAGATATGGGCAACTAACTGCTGCCTCTCTAGCCGCTTTTCCAACTGGATGTGCCTCATCTTACACTCAATCCGCTGTTGGCTATGCTGCCTACACCCTAGCTTATGTCTTTGCCTCTCTTTCTATCGCCTCTTATGCTGGTACCTCTGCTACCGGGGAATCCGCTTCTGGCGGCACTATGGTATTTACTTAATCAACTGGATCAACTGTAACCAGCTAGGCTTTGGGTATCATAAACTTGGTTATTGGTCATGGGAAGGTGTACATATCCCTTGCTTAGAAAGCACCCCTTCTTTACTATATATGGTTCAACAACTGCTTCTGAAACTGGTTCTTCAACGGGTTTATCAACTGGGTAAACAACTGGATTTGGGACTAAATTATGTATATAACAAATAATATGGTCAAATGCTTTCACTTGGGCAAAATTAGCACGGGATCTCGATAACGAACTTCAGAATATATATATCTGAGCATATGTACGTGGAACTGAAACTCCTGCTTATGGATCGACTGCTAGACCTGGAACTGCTATTTACTCTGGCTATCGAACTGTAAGGTATGCTTCTGGCTCTCGATCAGAAAGGGCTGGGTCACTATCTAGATATGGATCTTCACCTGGAACATACAGAGCATCTACATCCGGCCGGCGGGCTTTTCATCTGGATAACGAGAACGAGCATCAGGATCTCGCTAACGAACATCAGAATCTTCAGCTCGCTTACGAAGGTATGGATCACGAAGGTCAGAAACTGCTGAATCACGCTTACGATCATCAGAAGGAACTGGGACAGATGGCTTCGGAACGAGATCTGCTGCTTATGGATATGGAACTGGACGAGGTAATGGCTTAGCAATTTGGAGGATATGGGTATGGATCTTTATCTTCATATAGATCTGCTATTGAAGCTAGAGGATCTGGGACTGGCACGGGAGTGGTGGGACCTAGGGCTGGATCTCTATCACGAACATCAGCTCTTTCTTCTCGCTCTCGAAACACAGAGGACCTCGATCATCTGTACGTGGAACTGTAACTCGATCAGGAAGGGATACGTAGGGTTATGGAACCTACCTAGCCAAGGTATGCAGCGGGCTCTGGTTCTCGGACTATAAGGGATGTTGTTGTTGGATCCACTATAGGCTTTTCTGCTGCTAGCTTAGTTATTAAGGAATTCCTCTAGTTAGTACAGAATTACTAAAGAACTCATGTATTATCAGATCAGAAGATTGACCAGGTTATGAAATATCTAGTGAGTCAACCGAAGGGTATGAAATATCTGGCAGGGAAATATCTAGATTGAAAGATCTAGGCTCTTCTTATCATTGGGGATAAGACCACGTTGGGTCGTGCATCTCACGAATCACATGCGGAGACCGGAAACACCCATACCCCGATATAAAGATACTGGAATAGCGATAGCGATAGCCGATCCACTCGCTTCACCTACTGCAAGTACGAAAACCCCGGAACACCAATGCTATGATCTCGATATGCCCATTACCCAATCCGTCCATTGACCGATTCGATCAGCCATGTCCCGATCTCGATCTCATTAGCACAAACCCCCTACTATTAATAAAGGCCCTACTATTCCTAATTGCCCTACTTCAATGCCTTTCGGTAAAGAATCTATATGCGGGTTCGATGCAGTAAAGAGAAGAGGCGGGCCTACTATTATTATATTAAGCAGCAATTATTTACTTCAATCGAGAACAGCCTTATTATTAAAAGCGCTACTATTATTATGGAAGGCCCCTCAACCCAAAATTGCAGCTTTCGTCCCCTATTTCTTATTATTTTGGATATAGAGTCGTAGTTTCTCCGGCCCCACTATTAATTAATTCCCGGAGGGACCGGCCTTATAGTAAAGTGTTATCTGCCCCGGCCTCATAGTAAAGTGTTATCTGCCCAGGGCGAGTTCTAGAAAGAAGTGATAGAAATCAAGGGATTGATGCTCGTATATTCCACATTGCGGCTTCTCCTCAACCAACACTGAAGATAATAATGAGGCCAATCCAACAATAATAATATGCCCTACTATTCTTAAAGGCCCTAACACGTAACTAATAGAAGTCAGAATCTGTGCTCCTCCACCTTCCTTTTCTTATTGACCTTTAATACCAGCCCCAGCCCGAATAAAAGTAACTTGCTAGAAAGAATAGGGGAGGATTGTGTTGGAGGGCTTTCTTTTCCCCGTATTCCTGTTGGGGAGAAGATAAGATAAGAATGAGGCCAGGAGAAGGAGAACTCCACCCTACTATTCCTATTGCTAGGGTTTAGGCAATAACTACTAAACGATTAGGCCCTATCACTTCTAAATCTAAACATATCTCTAGAACTCTCCCTATAACTTATTTGGGAGGGGCTGATTCTTGCATAAAGGTGCCGATTTGTGCAGATATTTCGTGTCTAATAGAGGTGCCCCAACCCCTGAAATAATAATAGTAGGGGAGGCGGGCCTAATGTTTCATCTACTGGCTAAAGGTGAGGAAGAGGGGAAGGCCCATCCAAAGATTATAATGCTGCCGTGTTGGGGTTTATTTCTCTCACTTACTTCCGGGTTAAAGAGAAGAGTGGGCAAGAATACGAATCTAGACAGCTACTATTAATAAAGTAGGTGGTGGAAGTTATAGAATAGGCAAATGAAAGCAGTACCAATTTCCAAAGTTGAATCAGCCTTTACCAGGGACAGAGTAAGCAGCGAAGGAGGTAGAGGCAGCCTTACTATGAATAGGGGAGTCATTATCAGATACAGAGTCTGAGCCGGTGGACTTCGTGAATGAAAGCGACCATATTATTATTATATACGAAATGATTGGTGCTCATTATGCGCTCATTGAGTTCCAAAGTAGGTTTCTAATCTAGTGGGAGATTCAGTTTACCGAGTGGTTTAACTTTATTATAATAGGGCGATCAACTGGCTCCGCTACTTGCTCAGATGTTGCTACCGGAATGATGCAGAATTCATACGTTTCCAGTGCGAAGAGTGCATTGTCTATAACAAAAAATGTGTATTTATCGGGATCAATTTCGATCGATTCGGATGGATCCGAACTAAGCGAATCGTACCCTTAAATAATAATAGGGGTAGCAGCCGTTGCGATAAAGAAAATGCTGATGCCCATAATCCTCATTCTCCCCTGTGGATCGCTCTTAGTCTGGGCTCGGCAACACCCTATTGTAAGTTTTCAATCGATTGATTGACTACACTTTTTGATCCTCCCCTCCCTACTCTGCGATTCTGGCACTCCTCAATGCAATTAGAGTGCCCAGCGGGGCTTTTCATATGATGGGCCGCAGTGATCCGATTGATTGCTGGCGCTCTCTATCTAGTTATGTGGTGATTATTAGACCGTCAACGGGCATCTCCAATCACTCCAACTTCTCTGTATTCATTATTGTCAAGATTGCATGAGAATTGAGCCCTACGGGGGCGAACCGAAATCAAGCGTGTTGGCTGGTCTAAGGCATAAGGTCTCTCATGCGCTAGGGGCGTAATGCTTTGTTCATTCATAGTTGTCCAGGCCTTGTGTGATTTTGTGTTCTTGTTGATGGGAAAGTGAAGTCGATTAATTACGGGGTATTACGCGACCGGCGGTGTGCTCTTAACCGGCCGGCCTATTCACCCAAAAGAATTTCCCTATTTATAAGTCAGTCAGTCGATTCGGGACTGGAGGAGTTAGGTGTTACACTGGCTGCATTTTACTTTCTTCAACCACACCACCCTTCTTGACCTTCATGTATTTAGATAGGTTTTCGAATGGCGAAAAATGGGAAGCTTGCTCCGTTCGTCAGTACAGATTTGGATGGAATTGAAGAGCACCAGTTCATATTCATAATTGCACACACAGATCTGGAGTAAAAGGATTCGAACCTTTGCATGTCGGTACCAAAAACCGATGCCTTACCACTTGGCTATACTCCATACGCCTGCCCGAAGGGGGAAAGGAAAAGCAGGGCTCGGCTCGAAGAACGAGCGAATCGGGGAATTACTTGACCGTACCGGGCGCGGGTGCTGGGGAATTATTTGACCGTTATCTCGCCTCCAACTACGATATATAGTTACAGAATTTTGCTTACTGACCTGCGATAGCGAAGGTTATCCCCTATATTTATTCCCCTAAAAGCCTGAGCAGAGCTCACTCAGGACCAGGACCCTACCCTACTTCCCCTAAAAGCCTGAGCAGGGCTCACTCAGGACCAGGACCTTCCCTGAGCATAGCGAAGAAGGTCTTACCTTCGCATCCATCAGGTAAGGTCCCTTGCCTGCCTGAGCATAAGGTAAGGAAAAGCATAGCGAGGATTTCCCTGAGCTACGGTCTAGGTCTTACGTACGCATAGCTCAGGTTCGCTCAGGTAAGGTGAGAAGGTAAGGTCATCCCCTATATTTCTTCCCCTCAAAGAGCTCTGGAAGGTAAGTGACCTTACCTGAGCTCTGCGAAGGGTTGGTGATTATACCCTCTAATTTGAACCCGGTAAGTACCGGCCTTACCTACCTGAGCATAGCTCGGGTAAGGATAACCTTACCTCCCTTCCTTCCTTCGCTTCGAAGGAAGCAAGCAAAAGGATAACCTTCCCTTCGCTATGCTCCCTGAAAGCCTACACAAAATCACACTGCTCTGCAGGCAGGGATATAGCAAATAAGCCCGGTTCCTATCCTCTCTTTGTTCGGAAGCGGGGACTTATACTGTTACTGTAGGGGAAAGAAAGGAATAGGCTTAGTAGGGCTCGAACCTACAATATCACCGTTATGAGCGGTACGTTTCAACCAATTAAACTATAAGCCCCTACGATTCTCTCTACATGCAATTCGCTCACTTCGGCCCCCCCACCCCTTAATCAATCAATCGCGGAAATATGAGGATTGCGCCTCCATCTATCTATTTCCTTATCTTTCCAGCCAGAAATTGTTCATCCATCTCCATTTCCCATTCATTCATTTCTTTCCTATTTCTTCATTTGAAACGAAAATGATTTTTCAGGTTCTCCTTCCACCCGCTTGCTTACTTACTCTACTGACTCTACTTACTCGACTGACTCTACTTACTTACGCGACTTACTCGACTTACTTACTGGCTTTCAATACGTTACGCCTAGCTTTAAATATGCTACGCCTAGCCTGTCTAAGACATTAGTTACTCCTAGCTTGAAATATACCTATGGCCTAGCTTTAAATATGCTACGCCTAGCTTGAAATACGTTACGTATTATTTGATTCCCTCAATACTTACATACGCATCCATCTTTGAGGGAGGTGAGGTTGTTTCTGGCTCGCAATAAAGCTAGGGCCCGGCAACTAAACTAGTAGTCCGTCCTATCTATCTACCTCTCCAAACACAATATCTTGAGTACCAATTATGGTGACCACATCTGCTGGCATGTGATGTTTGGACATAGAATCGAGTCCTTGTAAATGGGCAGAGCCAGGTGCTCTTATTCTACGACGATAGGGACGATTGCTTCCATTACTGACCAGAAACACACCAAATTCTCCTTTAGGTGCTTCAACTGCGGTATGGGTAGAAGAAGCTGGTACGGAAAAACCTTCTGTATGGGGTTCAAAATGGTGAATTGAGGTAGAGTAGACTGATGATCCCGTAGTCATTCAGGCAGGCCGTTCTTTGGACAAGCTTGCTCCTGCTCCCCCAGACCATCTTTCTCTCTCCAAACCTAACGTGATAGTTTCCCATCATAAGGCTCTCTATCTATAGATTGAGCCATTACCAGTTGGACAAGAAGCTGATTCGTCCAGACAGAACTCAGTTGACTGAAAGAACCGGTCCGCGAGGGGTTATCCCTTCCCCGGTGATCCTCGCCGCAAGGTTATACCCCTCGCTACTATAGGTCTAACCGATAGGTATTACTGATGCTGCATAGCGCTTTTTGCTCCAGACCCCTCCCTAGTTCCCATTCTCTCGCTTGTTGAGCGAGATCTGCTACTACATTATATTAGCAAAATGGGGCGGGCGCTACTTATAAAGGCAGAACAGAATTTGTGTAGGCACTATAGATAGATCTATAGTGCATGCACAAATTCTTAACCTCCACAAATGCATAACCTTACCTTTACGGTCTAATATTACTGACATAGAAAAGTGGGATTCCCGGAATAGCCAGCGATAAATATATTTTTTCTGCTCCCGCTTCCGAGCTAGCTACTGATAAATAGGGGCGCGTACTTATAAATAGAAATATTGATCTAAATCTCAATATAACTAGGCGAGCCCACCCACTCGGTGAAACAGCAATATGCGCAACTCGTAAATAAAAATGTATGTTTGTTTCGCATATTATTAATTATATTATTGGAAATAAAGGGGGTTATGCCTGTACACAATGGACTTACTTACTGGCTTTCAATACGTTACGCCTAATAAATAGGGAGGGGCAAGGCAGGCTATGTGGATGGAAGGGGCAACCTTAATGACGAAGGTAGTTTTGGCTTTTTAGCCCCACTATCTTCACCGGACAAGTTAATGGGGGAGCCGTGGCGAACGAAACCTCGGTTCATCTCGCCCCACCCCTATTATTATTGTAATATAGGTGGGGCAATTGCCCCGCACCTGACTGTGATAAGCCCTCCCGAGACCAGTGGACCTCGAATAGCTTCGTAACTAGCGATCGATCAGAGCCTCAGGCTCGGAAATAATCCCGATAAGGCACTTAGCCTGAGCATAGCGAGCGAAGGGTAAGGGATAACGTCGCTGGAGCGTCTTTCCAGTGAATGGCCCAACAAGGAAGGTGGGTGTTAGTGGTTCATCATGGTCAATGATGCTAATCTGTGCTGCTACCCTATTCTTATTCATCGGGAAGAAGAGAAGGTTCTACCTTTCCTGAGGCGGGCGAGGATATTTATACGCTCGCCTAAGGTACGAGGGCGAGGGGCGGGCCCGGCCGGTTAAGTGGTGGATTCCAGAATTTTTCATTTCATAATTGGTGTAGGATTCCGAAGGGAGGGAAGGTTATCCCGGAATGCACTATAGATCGATCGTAGTTGCTTACCTATAGCAAAGGAAAGGTCTTACGCATAGCTCTTCGAGGGGAATAAATATAGTGATAACCTTACCTTCTAGCTCTAAGTGATCTCCTTCCCTTTTCCACGGGAAAGGTCCTGAAAGAAAAGGTAGGTCAACCCTGAGTTAGAGTTCGGGAAGATATGAATGAAAGGCCCTTGCTCTTTTTAGCCCCTCAAGCTATTCCACAAAAGAATGATATATCTCTTTCATTGTATATGATATTATGCGATTATGATACCCGATGCTAAAGCGTAATTACTTAATATATAATGACCAGCAGTCGCCCATAAAGAAAGAAAATGGAGTTATGTACTTAAAATTGACTCATCTGGTAGGGGGGGCTTTATGCACTTAGATACCTGGCTAGTGACCGAAATAATACGAGTCAATACGTTACACTTCGCCTAATGGTCGGATTTTGGTTGAGCCTGCTTGCGCTTCCTCATCCTCCCTATGGTCAGATGAGAGAGAAATCCCTTGCCCGATGCGGGCAAGCAATAAATTCCTCATCCTCCCTATGGTCAGATGAGAGAGAAATCCCTTGCCCGATGCGGGCAAGCAATAAATTCCTCATCCTCCCTATGGTCAGATGAGTGAGAAATCCCTTGCCCGATGCGGGCAAGCAATAAATTCCTCTCCCCTACATTTGAGAGCCTGCTTGCGCTTCCTCATCCTTCCTTTGAACCGGTCGGATGAGTGAGAAATCCCTTCTCGGGCAAGGTTATTTTGCACTTTGATGCAGAGGAGTTTGAATTTGTTTGTATGGGCATAGATAGGAACAAAGAGAGGGAAGGCGCGAACAAAGACCTTCCCAAACATATAAATCATAGTAACTCATTCGATTTGTGGTCTCTGTGGGATTATGCGCTGGAGTAATAAAATAGGTATACTCTTCTATTGTTCCCATATTATCCCACCTCCTGTGGGGTTGACAAATTAGGTTATCTTGGTTTTACTTATGGGTGAGCTTGTCAGGCTTCCCTGCCTGCATCAATTCCTCCATGCACTTGTATGATGCGAGTCTTACTGGCACTATACTCGTTTATGTCGGGGTGGAATAACCGTAATGGTTGCTTCTTTTGGCTTATTAGTCGGGCTTTACATAGCTTCGTGTGGACAGAGTAAGTAAGAAGGGAGTTTCGATAAATGTTTGAAGAAATAGTCGGGCTCCACATAGATTCGTTTGGACCGAGTAAGTCACTATAGGGAGGTTAGAGAAATGTTTATCTGCTGAGATACCGGATGCTTACCGAAAGAGGGGAATTGCACGTAAGAAAAGGGATTATTTTAATGAACCGGCTCCCACCAATCGAAGTTTCGTGCATTTAAGTTTAAGATGGTAGTAAACTCTGTAGTTATCAGCTGGGCCTGAACAGGACCGCATAGAAAGCTCCACAGAGCTATCACTTCTATCTCTCCGTTTTCATTCAGACATATACGTTCATCTATACTATCTTAGTAGTGCGTTCTTTTGGGGTGAGTAATATGTTCGTGAGTGTAAGAGGGCCCCTACCCCCTTGTTGCCCTCTTAAGCGCTCTAACCAGCCCTCCCTCTTAAGGACCCATTAATTCCTGCTGTGATACGGCCCTCTCCTTCCCCGTTACTGTAGGCCGCTAGCAAGCAAAGAACCAGCTATTGGGTTGAACGGCTTCAATGGCCCTTATTATTTTATTTAAGGTCACTTTTCGTCCGCCTTCGGCCTGATTAGATCCAAGGGGGTAAGTGAATCAACCACGCTTTGCTTTGGGCCCGCTACCAGACATGGAACCTTGTGAAGAGAAGCTGGTTCTACTGCGGTTCTTATCAATTATTAAACTGCGTGCATAATATCGTATAATATGTAAATACAGAAAACGAAGCTGAAATGGTACGAAGTCGCTCATCCATCCGATGGGTGAGGAAAGATATTTATGTAAAATAGCGAGAGATAGCGAGAAAACCCCCTACCCCTATCCGCTTCCTTTTTTTTGTGACAAAGACCGCTTTTTGGAGCAAGCACCCAATATACTTCGCTAAGTTCCGTTTCGTTTCTCGATCCACACAGCAGCAGACGTTTAAGCACAAGAAGCACAGGTTCAGTGATTTGATCCAACTCCTCTACTGTCCTTCCTCTCCCGTTGGTCTCACCTGCTTGGGCATCCTTGGCCTTGGCTGGCTTTCTTCTCTGGTTACCAATAACCTGCCGTACGAAGGGGGAAATACTTACTTTGTATTACGGTAAAGACTGAGCTATGGCATAGTCCCACCCCACCAGAGAGGGGGGAAGAAAGCTAGGCTAGATCAAATCAATAGGGAAAAAGCTAGGCGAGATAGGATGGGTTCTAGAGCAACTAACTATGCGGGTCATTGTGGGTGCGAGGTCTCTTTCCTTCCCGGTTAATAAACTCAGTAACACCCCAAACCTTGATGGCGAATGCGACTGCGACGAATGCGAAGAAGAAATCTATCGAGGCGAGGGGAAAGGCTGTGACTCAATCTATCTTTTCATTTTCCTTCCCCAGCTCGCGTATTCCAGCTGGCTCTCTTCCTTCCCAGTTACTCACACTTACTCACACTTACTCACCCTCTATTTGTTCCCCTCAAAGAGATAGCTCAGGTACGGTTGGTTTTTCTTATCTCTCTAGTTACTTTATTATACGTAATTACGTATATAATGAGGGCAGAAATGCATAATTACATATATAATAGCAGCCACTTATTTCCTCGGCGAAGGATTGACCTTACTTACCATAAAGGCCAACTCTTCATTTCACACAGTTAGAGAAACTGAGATCATATCTGTGAGATTTAGATAAGGAAATAGTGTTTGGGGGGTTGATCA
>Ga0316216_1000119_pt1 | contig 11504 bp, 6 predicted proteins | sample NRE6metagenome_FD_207800 | JGI IMG/M metagenome (GOLD analysis project Ga0316216, IMG submission 207800) | Spruce roots microbial communities from Maridalen valley, Oslo, Norway - NRE6 | ecosystem: Host-associated > Plants > Roots > Unclassified | place: Norway: Oslo | collected 2017-09-15
GACCCGGATTCCTGCTATGGGGACTGGGGGGGTGTAGAGAGATTCTCCCGGGTAGTGTATCTGCCCTGAGAGCCTCGAAGAGTCGTTGATCAGGTAAGAGACTAAATGACTCAGAGGTCTGCTCAGGTTTATCGAGGGAATTTGAGGAATGAAATAGCTCATCCATCCGATGGGTGAGGAATGAAATAGCTTGTCCGCGAAAAGTTGTTCGACCATTCATGGATTGACTCGTATATAATGAGGTCATAATAAGGGAACAAGGAACGGTACAAGGAATAATGATATCGACCGGTTAACGGAATGATATCTCACCTTACCGGTTACAGGGATATCTCACCGGTATGCATAATTACTGACTCATTGGTATGACTAACCAGTGTTTTGGCAATTTGTTTTAGGCTCACCGAAGGTGAATTCTTCTTTAACCATACGAAGGGAAGCTACAGGGTAAGGGAGATATCCAAATATGAAAGGTATTTCCAAAGATGAAACGTATCTCTCCAAAGATGAAAGGTCAGTTAGGAAGAATGGAATTGATAGCTAGAATTAGTATTCTTATCTTATTTCAAACAAATAAAAAGTGTGTTTAGCTCTTTCCCGCAATAAATAAGGAGAAGGGCATATATCATATATAATATATCAATCGGAGCAAAGGGCTGATGAATAAAACGGATTGATTCTCTGGCAACTGTTCGGATAGCATGTTTGGATATTTACGTAAGTAAATCAATTGCCTATAAATTGAAGGGATCATCTACAGCGAGGATAGGGGTTTTATTCCCTTTATACGCGTGTGGTTAATCACCATTCAAGCAAATGAGGAAGTTCATTCATGTCCTCGAAAGGACAAGCGATCAATTTGTTCCATCGATGCACATAGGGACAGACCGAGCTTCACATATACCCCCCATTACATATAGTTTTTGCCATAGTTTGGATTCTGCACGTCACGTTAAGGCCCGAAGGGAACCCACGGATCATTTTGTCATTTTGATCCTGAGTCATGAAGTTAGCAGTGGCTTTTCCACTTCTGACATTGTAGCCAGTCGGTGCAGACGTCTGTTCGATTTAAACGAACTGGTTATAACTGTCTCAGAAGAGACAAAACAAAATGGTGTTGAACGGAAGGTGGTTGTTGTAGGAAAGGGCTTCGTCGAAAGACGCACCCTTTATGTTGGTCTGCATCCAAGACCCAAGTCGGTTTGTGTCCGGACAATACGAAGGATAATCATGCCTGACTTTACCCAGAAATGGGGCATAGTATACATTTATATTCGTTTCTTCAAAGGATCCCGTGTTTGGGCCTATAATCTACTTATTGGTCGCCGGTTGCTCTTATTGTCCGGGATATCCTCCGAGGAGATCAAAGCGCTGTCCTTCGCCTTTCAGAAAAAGATAAGCATACAACGAGCGAAAGTGAGCCTAGAAAAAGCTAAGGTTCGTGATTTCATTTGGAATAACCAGAGCATGCATAAACGTTAACGATTGAAACCGGGCGAAGAGCAGCGTGGGCTTCGCGTAAGTAGCGCGTTTGGCGGCCCAAACACAGGATCGGGAGCAATTAAGATTACATAGTAGCAGATAAGGTCTCATTATATATGCGATTACGCCCAATTTTGAGTGAGAAGGCGATGACACAACCAAAGCAAAGGGAGAGAGAGGTCGAGTTTAATAAAAACAACAACAAGAGAGTGTCTTATATACTATACGTATTAACATGCCGCAACGGACCCCGGGTTCAGTTGCCCTTTCACAGTAGGCATCGAACCTAATAGCGTCTAGTCTATTATCTACGTATGAACTACCTCTCTTTCCGAGAGTAAAGAGAGTCGGGAAGAGGGTATATTACGTATGTATTAAAAACAACATTCAGACTGCCTGTAATCATAGCGGACAGAGCTTGCTTGGAACTTCCCCCTCCGGGTCCGGGCGAAGTTAGCGCAGGAGAGGCCCGATACCCAACCCAAACTACTTCCTGGTTTCGGCCATTGCCCTTTGTACACCCGCTTACCTTTTTTAGGGCTGATAAACGCCTTACTCTTCATGCCGAAAGGGAAACACATGAACCAGCCTTCTACCCCAGAGGGATGGATAAGCTGGGAAACGCCTTCTCTTTTCCCAGGGACAGGACAATTCGAAGGTTCTAGGCAGAAAAACACCCGTCCCGAAAGGCCCACGGACGAGGTTCTCCGATATGCTAATTTCGCACAATTAGCGATTCCCTTAAATATTAGTCTTTTTTGTGCCTGTATGAATCTCTGCACGCGCTGAATCTCCATAGCCAATTCTTTCTCTATCAGGGTTTTGCTCAAGAATAAACGGGATCACGCCCCCAAGGCCAACTATTGACTCGCCGATATATATAGAGCAAAGCCCGGATGGGTTAGAGTGATATTCCAGTAATAAAGAGTTAATGAACGGGCACCAGTATCACCGGTATAATGAAGGCAGGCAGTAAGAGTTAATGCCTTTAGGTAGGCGCCTTTCTCCACTGCTGCTGATCAAACCCGGGACCTGGCGCACCTTTCTACCTACAGCTGCTGATCAAACAACCACCAGCGGATGAAACCACCTTTCTACCTACTATTGCTGATCGAACAACAATAGGCGCCTGTCCCTGCAGCGGATCAAACAACAATAGGCCTGGGTTCCACCTCGTTGACCAAATCGAGGGAGTAGAACCGATAATAACAACAGAAAGGACGGGTCGAAGACAAACCAGATCGCTCACTGCATCTCCCGAATGAGATCATTTTCCTTTTCGGTGGAAAGATCAGGCCGGCACGGATTGATTGAACGCAGAAACGAGATAGTTGTTGTTCCGGAGAGACTTGTTTTTGTTGTTGTTTAATTCGGTCACATCCCCCATTCATCCCACCGGAGCGAATAGCACCTATCGCCAAAGTAGACCACTATAACTGTCATAGCCGAACAAGAGTTAGTTCGTTATTACCTTTAGGTAATGAGACTGTTTTAGGCGTTCTTTATAATTGTCGAGAAAGGGAAAGCTACGGGGAAGAGTTGCCCGAAAGGGTTCCGAACCCGAAAGGGTGCTTATCTAAAAGCTATCTCCCTCGACAACTTGGAAGGGCCCTCTCTACCCCGCTATTGAAAGGCGGGAAAACCTCGACAACCAGGTCGAGTACATAAAGGACCTCTGAAGATTATGGATAGAGAGCCTCGACCTGCTCTCCTTAACGTTTTAAAAAGTCGAGTCCTCTCCCTATCAATGCCTTTAGGCACTCAACAATATCTATTTGGCCGCCATCGATTGCTAATATGGGATATTGTATATGGTATTTTATGGTTGTGTTCCATAGTGCATTGTAGGGGATATTTTATGGTTGTTGTGTTCGACCCATTCCTCTGTGTATAAAGAAGGAGGACAATAACCTTTCCTTTGATTGATTATGGCAGATTATGGCATAGTGGATAATAATATTTGATAAATAACCTTTTATTATGGCGCATAGTGAATTATATCAAGATATAATTAATGGGTGCAACACAATTCATACCCTCGTTCATATCCTCAACCCGTGTGTGAATAACCTATCATGGCGTGGGTGTAATTCGTACCAGTTTATAACCCCTGAGTACCAATCTATAACCCCCGAGTACCGATCCCTAGCCTTTGAGTATTGGGGCATAGATAGTGCATTATATCAGGATGGATATGGCATAGTTACTTGTGTATATATATATATATGGCACACTTCACTCGAATATAATAGATAAAGAAGGGGAGCCGCATCATACCTTTACTCAACCGCAAGTCAGCCAACCTTCCTTTATGGCAGGTCAGCCACCCTTACTCTATGGCTCTTACAACCTCAGCGAATCCCCCACCCACCCTTACATAAGGAAGGGGCTGCCTAATTCTTTCTTTCAAGTCGCTGGCCAAGGATGTTCCTAAAGGCCCTGCCTAATTCACTTTAGTAAGTCGCCGGACAACAAGGAACCTAGTCCCAGGACACCGAAACACTTCATCCAGCAGTGGCTCATTTTACCTACATACAGGAGAGATATATTCTTTTACCTTGTTCATTTACTTCAGGAACACACACCCCAGCCCCTTACTCACTGGGGACATACAACCCCACCTACCCTAACCTCAGCTCCCCACACTCCTACCCCAGGATCCATCCATGGCACAGCACTCTACCTACCAGCATCCAGCAACTAGGAAGTGACAGCTATTACACCACCTAGACAGGTATAGTCCCTCATATTCATTATTCTACTAAAAGCATCCCATGTCAGACGCGTAGCTAGTTTCATCCGATACTCCGGGGAAGGGATCTAGTCACCTTTCAGCCCACTTATCCAACATCTTGAAACAGACAGATACACCCCGGGGTACCATACCATATATTAGCCCAGGAATACCATACAAGCCCTTCAATCACTTACAATGGCTTTAGAATTTGATTAACCAATTGGTGTTGGTCGAATCGATTTCAAGAAGTTGTTAATACGTATATAATATCTCTTCTTTTTCTATTTTCCTTCTCTATTATCCTCTATTATCTACGTGAAAACTTAATTGATAAAACATTTTATCTCCCTACAGTCGAGCTTGCTTGCGCATCCTCTTCTCCTTTCCTTTATCTATAATTAATCACTGAAGGGAAGGAAGGATATAGGGATTATACTGTCCTCACTTTCCCCTTTGGGTCATATGAGCGATACTCTTAATATTATCTGATGACTAGCTGGAAATTGCACTTCTATCATCACTTCGATGCACTACCTCGCCTCTTTATCGCATCTATTTCACCTCAATATCCATGCTCAGGAACATGACACGAGTACAAGTTCCCTATCTGTTGGCAAGTTGTGGGTAAATATGACGTCCCTAATAACATGGGCAGGAAACAAGGCCGGTAAAAGCGTGAAGTTGTGGGTAACTTGAAGTACCTAATGACCAAGGATATTTTCTCTTTTCCCTTCCTTGCAGGAAATAGATTGATTATCAGCGGTAGTTCATATCCCTTCGAACGGATGCCAGCGGGATGCCAGCGAGTAGCAAGAAAGTAGAATGAAAAAAAACATGAAATATTGAATCAAATGGCAAATTGGTCTCCTTCCTATATTACTTATTTGGTCATTGAGAGGGAAGAAAACATGTGTATTTTTCTCGTTATCCCAAGAGTTGTTTACATAATTTGGTACGGGATCTGTCTATAAGGATTTATTTTCTACCAACTGAAAGGATTTGCTACCTGCCAACCTTCGTTGCCTCCCGCTTTCGTTGCCCTTTTGCTCCCGGCTACCATTTGCTACTGAAAGGATTTTGCTTTTCTCCGCCACCGGCCCAATGAGGAGCATAGCACCTGCCCACCCCTACTAGCCATAGCACCCACCACGTAGCCATACAAATATCCCCCCCCACAAGCCAACATAGCCGCATAGATCTTACCCATCATAGCTTATACTTTATAGCGTAGAATATACAATAGCTAAAGAGCGCGCATCAGTTCCACTATGGATAATCTCATTTATAAGGCATGAGATGCAATTTAGTGAGGGAGGGATATCTCCAAATATTCAAGGTTTTTGGTAGAGAAAAATAGATTTAGATATTATGTCTTATGGGAAATATGGAGTAGTCTGATCCCGTTCTGATACCTGCTTCTAAGAGAAGGGTTAATCCCCGTATCTCCTAAGATTCATAAAAGTTGGGCAGCACTCCATAAACTAGGGTTAGAAGGGAGTAATCAAGTAAGGGTAAGGTGATCCGGTGGTTCTGAAAAGAGAATCTAATAGCAGTCTCCTCTCCACTAAGCGATGAATCAAGTTTGTGATATAAGTAGAACAGGTGTATAACTATGAGGTTAAGGCATTAAAGGTAAGTCTTCTATTCCTAGCCAGTCCAGTGGGTTCAAATTCCTGAATTGTATCATCCAAGGCTCGGCCGAACCAGAAGATAATACGTGATACCTCTAAGACTAAGGTCTAGGGTCAATAGGTGGATTAGGTTGTATGGTAACCACTAAAGGTCTAAAGGTAAGGTCGTATCATGCCATACCATTCCGGGTCTATAGCTGTCCCTCCCATTCATTCAGTGTGATAGGGCGGCTAGAAGGTCTAGTTGTTCAGGTGGGAAGGTCCATGTCCTTGCAGTAGATTTGAATTGATTCAGAGTCTAATTGGCAAGGCTCAGCCGTACCAATAGTAAATAGGTGGTACCCATAAGAATTAATAAGGCAAGGCACGGAGTGGGTGACTAGCTCTCATGTCTATCCACGATTACAGACTTCATCAATTGGTAAGGGACTCCATCAACTAAGAGGAGTAATCAAGTAAAGGGTAAGGTGATCCGGTCCTGAGAAGATAAGGGGTTGTTTCATGCCATCTCCGTGCCATGCCATTCCGCCCGGAGACTATAAGGGTTGTTCATAGCGATACTTCCTAAGCGCTTCATTAACCCGATGGGTATAGGTAGTTAGTAAACACAGAGGTAAGGGGTAAGGGTTCGGTAGTTGTCTGATCCGGTCCTGATACCAGCAGCATCTAATCGAAGGGTTGATAGCGATACCTACCTCTTAAGCGCTTCATTCAGTTCGTGGTGAGACCAAAAGTCTAGTTCTAGGAGGAATGAAGAATAAGAGAGATAGTTGAAGTTCAATTACTAAGTATTGTTGTTTACAAACTACAGCTCCAGTTCTATACCACATGAGTCAAGGGTGCATAACAGCATTTCCCCGAAGAGCCATAGGGAGGATGATGGTAAACAATCGTTCATTTTAGTAAGAGGTGTCTTAATGAAGTAAAAGGTTGTGATGAGTTAGTATGTATGAGGATTAAGTTATAAGTTGTGATTATTTAGTATGAGGTTCTCTATCTTATCGGTGGTGGTGCTAGTTTTCATTCCTTCCCCCGCACCTAGCTTCTTCCTACTCATGGTCAACAAAGAAGTCTTTATTGCAGCCGTATCTAAGATGTTATTATATCCTCTACTACTGCATGGTGTTATTCTCTCCTCTACTGCATGGTGTGTTGTCAAGAAAGAGAGTAATAGGTTGTCTTATAATCCCGGTCTCTCCTGTATATGGTCTAAATAGAGAATCATAATTACTACAACTATATAAGTGAGTGTTCCTTTATCTAATATACTTTGAATCACTAAAGAATCTTTCTGTCTTCTTCTTATTCCTGTACAAACATAAGATACTACTTACTGTTCTTAGTTATCATATTTTTCTGTTCTATTCTAAAGACTACTTTCTATTTCCTACAATCTATTTTAAAATACTTATAACTTAGTAACTCCTAACTAATTATATATTAGAGATAGTCCCTTATTTCTTTCTACCAACTATAACATACTATAAAGGTAAGATTCTTCCTCTTCTAAAAGCTAAGCCACTGGGGAGGAGCAACATCGCTATGAAGGTGAACAAAGACTAACCCTACTATGGAGGAGAAGCATATTCCTCCCTGTTTGAAAGAAAGAGATTAGCCCCTCTGGCCTGAGGATAAACAACTCATCACTCCGAAGCAACATGGGTTCTGGGTCTTCTAGTATAGAGGGTCTGGTTATCCCAGCAATGGGTGTAGCACCTCCTGCCTTTTGTAAATAAGCATATCCTAGTCTGAAGGAGAAGCTAAGGGATGAGATAATGGGCTGTGGTGTTTGTGGTTTCTTTCCTATAGATATCTGATTTGGTCTCTGTTGGGTTGCCCTTGACTATATAAAATGTGAGGTTAAAGGGGTCTTTCTAAGGCTTTAGTGTGAGGATAGCGGGGCATGGTTTAATTGTGGGTTTTTGCTCTCTAAAGTTGACTTCTATTCCAGGAGCATAGATCCTAAACATACTTATCTATAACGAGTAAGAATATAAGTAATCAATACTAACTATATCTCCTTGTAGTTCTTTTTCGCATACTTCATATCTTCCTAAACTGAATAAAAGAAGTGTTGTTGAGTCAATTGAATTGAAGTTGGTGACCTTGGCTGTGAGGCGGTGGGGTGCTGACACTGGTGATAGTCAAATGTATCTTATGCCAAGGATGTGTAGAGGATCAATGTGGAGTGATCTAGCTTAGTAGTACAATGAAGTCAAGTGAACAAGCAAAGTCTAATGTGAAGTGCCAAGCCAATGAAAGAATCAATATGTCAGCTGCTAGTACAGTGAAGTGAGGCCAGCTGCTATTGGATCCGGCTGCTCTTCTAATGTGGGCAAGAGATAATATGTGATATCGGTCAAGCACGCAACACCTGCCTTGTTGGTGGGTCGGTTGCTGTAATTGGTGAAGGTGTACTGAGTCGGTCGGTCGGTCAAAGTGTCATACAATTATCATCTCCATCTGTTACGTAGTACGAGTTGGCGTTGATCACCTACCATATTGGACAAGCAGCGGAGTGGTCACGGACTAGGGGTTCGTCAGGAGAGATAGGTATATGATGCTTGAATGTAGCGGACACGAAGTTGGGTAATGTAGGGCCCTTTAGTATGGTGGATGGTGCTCTTAGATATGTTTTGGAAGGAGCCTGGGGCATCCATGTGAGATGGGGAGGCTGGATATGTTGTGTGCTAGGTTTCGGTAGGGAGAGAGAAGCTGCTCCTCGGCTCGTAATAGGCTGCTCTTCAAATGAATACACGGGTAGTCCGACTTTGGGTCTTCTCCGGCGGTAAATACCCCTTTCGGGTGGCGGTGTCAAAACTCCAATATCCCTTGCATGCAGGTGGAGGTGGTAGCTTGAATACCCGTATTCCGGTGATAGGTTTCGGATTGATACCATGCCCGGGTGGTGAAAAGTAATTATTTGGAGCTCAACTACGGGCGGGTTAAGATCAAGTCAATCTTCTTCCAGCAGTCAAATCAATATAAATATAATTAGCTGTTGGTTGGGAAAGATCTCACCTGCTCTGACTCGCATCGTAATATAAGGAAGTAATAAGTAGGGTAGCAATATAAACCAAGCACTAACAAATTGATATGGACGACCCTTCCACCGGTTCTGCACCACTTCACATCCATCAAGATCAGACCAAGTAAGCAAGGAACATAGATTGAGAAACGTTTAACGCTGAGGTGTCCGTGAGCCCGTCGCTTTACACATCCATACGTACTGCCCAACACGACAAGACCAAATACGTATGAATTCTTACTTAACGAGTGCATGTTTAACTTTTCATGTGATCTCGATGAACAACGAATGGCTGCTAATCATGGCTAATCGACTCGTGAATCATGGCATGGAACCAACTGCATTGTGATATCATCATGGAAGCTCTACTATTCTCTAATGTTGTCCACATCTACAAGAGATCCTGCTCTATATCTCATAGCACTCTTCATATCATAGCAACTTGCCAACTCTTCATATCATAGTTAGAATACCAGCAACTTCATATCATAGTTAGAATACCAGCAACTGACCAACTGTTCTTAGTTCCTCGCTCGTCTCGCTGCTGTTGAGTGACAAGTCAAAATAGAAATAAAAGCTCCGGAACTCTCACCAGCTCCAGAGACAAGTCAAAAGAAAAACTTATTGGTCTCGCCTACCCGGCTTATGAGGGTACATACAAGGAAAAACGAAAATCCTCTGGCTGTTACACCGCTTTCCTTTCGAAAGTCCGAGGAGAGAAGCTTACCCGGGGTGAGTTCACGTGGCCCCGTGGAGGCTACGGTCAAACGTGCTGTCCGACCACCGGTAGAACCAGTAGGGATCTATGGTAGGATCCCGCTGCCGCTGCATAGATAGATCCCTTCTTCGCGCGCGCAATGGATGCAAAATGCCGTAAAAAGTACAGGGGGGCAGAGCAGTAGGTACAGGGAGAGTAACAATGGAACTCATCATCGGGCAAGTAGCACATAAAGGGGTTTGTTTGGGCCCTGCTCTAAAGTCTAGCTATAAAGAGAGAAGAAAAGGCCAGTAGTAGAAAGTAAGTCTATCAATATAGAAGAAAAGGCCAGTAGTTGAGAGTTGAGTTCGTCCGGCCTACACCATCCATTCGATTCCACCACCTGCCTGCGGATTCCGGGGTAAGGGAAAATGTCATGATGATTTGTAACAGCTGAGGCTTACATTTAACACTTTGAAAGGCCTTAGGTAGGAATACCAGCAGCTGCTCTGCAAGCAATCAAAAAGAAAAAGTATGGGTTGAGTCTCCTCCTGCGACCTGTAGAACGTGGATAATTAGGCGAGTGAACGTATGGGTGAGTAGGGAACCCCTTTTCTAGGGGCAACTATCCTGTATAGCGTCTTCCTGATCATGGTAATTGGTCATGGTAATTGCTGTCCACTCCCTCCATATTTAATACTGTACATAAGACTAGGTGTAGGTGCCATTGAAGTAGATAATATAATATGGTCATATCATAAAGATTGATCTGATCCGGAACGTACAAGAAGGTGTACAAAATGCAATCTCAAGGGATCTGAATTGAGTCTATTCGGCTGATAGATAAATTCATGATACAAGCTCCTCTAATAAAGGGTATAAAGTGGGGGTTAGTACCAATACAATTGGGTGGTGGGTGCCCATGTCCGATCATCAGTCCCTCCCATGACATTTCTCTAAGTTCATCAGTTCCTTCCATCACATTCTAAGTGGGCTCCATCCATCTCTCCAAATGTGCAAATCTTCTGAGGGGCCCTCGTAATGTGAAAAGAGAATCATAGGGTGTGGTCCCCACCCATGTGATCTCACTTACGGCAACAGGACCTAATGTGGATAAACACCTAGACCCTAAGCTCTACTTCTTAAACAATCCCTTTAGCAGGACCTATGGTTTATAAAAAATCCTTTCTGTTCTAGGCATTCTATAAGAATACTTAATGGCTGTTCTATAAGAACACTTAATGGCTGTAGGAGTTTTAAAAGCTTATTCCTATCTATAGTGGAAGCTGTAGTTACGAGGTGATAACTCGTATAGTTAGAGCCTTACTAAAGAGGTTGATCCTTTACTGAGTTGAGTAATATCAATACTAAATACTCTCTACTTAATTCCAAGACTAAATACTAAAGACTATCTCTACTTCTTTTCCCTCTACTTTAGACTTTATAAATACTATATAAACAAAAGATACAAACTAGTTCCTCTTCTTATCTACTAATTACTATTCTTATCTAAGAAAGATAAAGACTTATTATTCCTAGGAGAAACATATCTTATTCTCTTAACTATAACACTTCTAAACCCTCATCACATATATAATAATACCAATACTAACACTTTATAAATACTATACCTCATAACACTTACAAACCTTCCCTCACTCCGAAGGAGAAAAGATCCTACCTACCTTGATCTAATTCCTATAGTAGCCTTATTTATAGTGGTGGTTCTCAGGGTTCTCTCCCTATGCTAAAAGCTGGTTTAGCAGAATAAGTGACCCATTTTTGATAGCAAAAGTATGCCATCGATACATACGCTCCTATCCCGCAGAAAGAGAGCCTCGTTGGATGAACAGGCTTCAGACTGCTAAGAGATGCCCAGACAGCCGCCAGGAGATGCTTTGTTTATCACACTTGCTTAAATCATGCTTT
>Ga0316216_1000120_pt1 | contig 11447 bp, 4 predicted proteins | sample NRE6metagenome_FD_207800 | JGI IMG/M metagenome (GOLD analysis project Ga0316216, IMG submission 207800) | Spruce roots microbial communities from Maridalen valley, Oslo, Norway - NRE6 | ecosystem: Host-associated > Plants > Roots > Unclassified | place: Norway: Oslo | collected 2017-09-15
TGTGTATCCGCGTCAAACCTCAGTGGTAATAACCTAAATAAACATAAGTGAAAATGGTGGGTTGGTGTCCCCGGGCTGACCCCGGTCCAGCTCTAAGGTTCCATCGTAATCCTTTGTTTGGTGATCCTGTCTTACAGTAGGCTGAAGCTTTTTAAAAGTCGGGGGATGGCGTGAAGTATCATCGGCTGGCTGTCCTTCCGCTTGTCCGAACACGTGAAGCAAGCTTCATTTCCTTTCCATAGTGATAAACCCGGGTAGCAGGCTTGGGTTGGCTTAAAAGGTATCTGGTCTGGGTGAGGTGGTGGCATGCATCGTATAATAATAAGAAAGGTCCCTGGCAGGGTAGGTCTCTGGTAAAGCAGCACAGTGCCTTCCATCAATCAATCCCTCCATAAATCATCCATAAATCTATAAATCCATCCATCCTTTGGCGGGTGTCTGGTGAGGTCTGGTGGTAAGTCCCCCTGGCTGGGCAGGTGTATTGTAAATATCCGTGTGTCTAACCCCGTAAGCTTGAGCTTTTTTTGGTGTTCTGGGAGGGCAGTAGCATCCTAAATCCCTTTTTCTCTCCAACTCACATAGAAACCAGTTTTGTTCTGCATATTCTTCAGCTCCTTTACCTTAGTATTCTAGATACTGCATGGGGGATCCACCATGAGACCCATCCATTCTGGTTGTCAGAGATCCTACCAAAATAAATACTCGAGGACTTGGTTGTGAAACCAGATTCGATGCCACAACTGGAATGGAACTACTGCTACTATTCTGACTACTAGCCACTGAACTAGAACTAGGACCACTATTCTTTCCTCCCATTACTACTCCAACTTGGAAACTATGGCTACTACTAATGTGGTTATACCAAGGCAAATAGAATATGGAACTAGATAAAGAGAATACTGTATGATTTATGGACACCCGGGGAGTGGTCGAAACTGGTTTGGTTTCATTGCTTTCCGACCTTTCTTTCGCAACTAAGGGGGGTTCAATTTCCTGACTGTATCCATTCTCAGCTGGATCAGGCAGGTTTTTCCACTACCTTTTCTTGGACTGGCTCTGCATCATTGGTTTGTATCTAAAAATCCCTCATAGTAACCTCATTATCTATCTCTTTTAACTCTGTAGACACTCCTCCCAAATTTAGATCGTATTCAAGTAAAGAACCTCGCCCTCCTGATGGTCTTTAGAGCGGCTCTACAACTCGCCCCTGGTGTACACGGGTTAGAGTTTTAACGGCTCAACTGCGATGGTTGATGCGAATGAGAGCCCTGCCTTCCTTGATTGCTTATTGGGTGGGGCTTATGGATGCGCAAGCAGGCTCATCCATAAGCCCCACCCCCTAAGTAATCCCCGAGGGACTTCGAGAACTTCCTATCCGTGAGGACTGCCTCCTATCCGTTAGAACTGTTCTACCTCAACTACATATCTAACATATTCGGGGAAGGGCTCTTTCTGGTCTTTTAGCTTCGGGTCTGAGCCTTGATGCTCGGGCCTTTCTCCCTTAATCCTCAAGCCTTTCTCAATGGCCTATACCTTGGCCTTGTCCTAGCTTGAGCTTTTATTATATATAATTATATATAATTGTATATATGAGCTTATTCGATCATGCCGAATTCCTAGCGTGAGCGATAAGCGAACGATAGCCTTTCTGCTTGAAGTTGATGGCGAGCCGGGCATTGCTTGCTGGATTCTTTCTTGATAGCTTGATGGAGTCGTTCCTCCTTGTGGTTTCTGAGCTGTAATCTTTCTATATTCTTGATAAGCATCACTCACTCTGTCACTCATTCCATTCGTTCCTCGTTCGTTCTGTTCTTTTCTTTTAATCTGGGGATACTTAAATGGCGATCTCACCTTCGGTGATCTCACCTCCTGTTTCGTTCTCTCGCCTTCTTATGGAGTTATTTCTTTGAGTTAATCGTTCTCCTTTTCTTAATCAAATAACCGGACAATTCCAAATTCAATTGAATCCCCCTTTCCTTACCCATCGGATGGATGAGCGACTTCGTCCCTTTTCTTATATTAGGACTTAATTTCATTTCTTCTAAGAGAAGTCGACAGATAAAAGACAACAGCCTCAAAGGCCTTTTCCGTGCCGTTGGTGTCCACTTGAGCCCCCCGGATGAAACATATTCCATCCTTGGCTTTTCCTGTGCTTTTTTGTGTGGACAACCCCGGACAATTCATGAATTTCCCTATAATTACCTGAATTCTCCTTGAAGCCTTATAAATGAGGCAAATTCCTTAATGTTTTCCTTCACCCATATGATGAGTGAGCGTTAACACCCTTGAGCGTGCTTGCGCATCCTCGGTAAAAGCATCGCAGTTGGACCATCGCAGTGGTATGAACAGAAACGTTCTTTTTCCCTCGGTAAAACCATCGCAGTTGGACCATCGCAGTGGTATGAAATAGGTTCGATCTCCTCAACCATCGCACTTGTATTGCCAGAAATGATCTTTTCCCTCTGAAAGACCATCGCAGTTGTATGAACAGAAACGCTTAAATCCCCTCTCCCTCACCCAGTCGAGCGTGCTTGCTTGCCGGCTTGCTTACTTATTTCCTTGGCTCGGTAAAAGCGTTGCAGTTGAACCATCGCAGTTGTATGAACAGAAAAGCTCAAATCTACTCGGTAAAAGCATCGCAGTTGGACCATCGCAGTTGGACCATCGCACCATCGCATGCACAGAAAAGCCAATTTCCCTTAACAAAAACCATCGCACCGTCGCTGTTCGCTTCCTCTCCCGTTGGTCGAGCCCGCTTAACGCTTCCTCTTCCTCACCCATATGATGAGTGAGCGTTAACACCCTCACCCATGAATGGATGAGTGACTTCGTTCCTCGCCCTTTTTGGGTGCGGGCTCGACCAAAGGAGCGAGGATACGAGCCGCTCCTCCGACCACCGGGAGGGGGAGGTTTTGTAAATGCTGTTCCAATGCAATACCTGGGCCCTGCTGGGATATTATATTTCAAAATACCCTATCGGGTATTTCCTATTTCCAAATAAAGATTGTATGGCGAAAGCATACATAGCCTCTAATGTGTATACGCTCGTTAAGTCACCAACTTGGCTCCTCTAATGAATGTCTGTCTTCAGGTTGATATGGGTAAAACAACCTTCTCTGCTCCTTCCTCTCGGCTAAGGGGGTTACCTCCTCAAATGGGCAAGTGAAAAGTATCTATGCGAGTATATTATGTTAAAACAAGGGATATGCTCTTCGGGAGATTTCCGACTTTATCCTTCCTGGGCATGGGAGGAATAGAGAACAGGTGTGCACGTACGTATACGTACAACTTCTTTGGCTGTGAACACCAGCTATGACAACTAGCTAGCTCCTGTTCAACTGCTGCTTGCCTGGGCAAAACCAGGGATTCTATAGAGTGAGTAATTAGATTTGCTTTTTGTACCATTATTTTCATTTTTATACTTAGTGAGTTTCATGTCAATAAGCCTAACTAACTGTATTATTCCCATCAGATTAGCGGATATCCTCTCCCATTTGTATTACCTCTCTATTGTATTAGCGGAGGAAGATTATAGTGTGAGCTAAAGAGCAGCTAAAGCTAGCTATAGTGTAAGCTCAGGCTGAACTACAAACAACTAATTAGAACTCTAAGATTTAATTACTACTCATTGAACAATCGGGACTCAAAGTTGAACAACTGAACTTACAGCTGTAATAGGAACATCATGAATACATATTTATGTAGAAATTGATTCTCTAGGTGTTAAAAGAAGCCTCACTGAAATAGTTCACTTAAGCCGTTGTTCCGTGTCACCCAATAGTGTATGCGCCAAACCTGAGGCAAAATATAAATAATTCTGTCAACTGCTCCTTCCCGCCCCTATACATATATACAGCTACCTCTAGCAAGAGAAAAGCGCTGACCGAGCAACTGATTCAATCCTGCCATAATAGTGCTTAACGTCCTGAAATAGCCATGTTAATTAAGAAGAAAATCAAGTTTGAGTGGCCCCCCAAAAATAGAAAAGCAATATTATTAATAAGGAACATTTCATGAGTAGTTTTTGCAAGATCTGGTCTACCCGAACTTCTTGCCCGCCCCAAACGGTTAACCCATAGTCTAGTTCTCATACAATCAGTCCAACCAATTAGTCTAGTTCTCGACCCGTACCTCGTATGTCTAATCCAACTACCCGAAGTAGAGTAGTCCAATAAAACTTACCCTTGAGGTGAGATAGCACCGTTGGGATGGGATAGTAACAAACATACCCTAAAGTAACCAGCTGGGCCAAGAAGGTAAGGGCCAAACTAGCTAAAGGTCAAGGTCAGGTCCAACCTGGCTAGGCAAGGCCAAGGGAACAACCCATCGTAAAATAGGATCGGCGGACGGTTACTTATATAATATAGTATGGGAAATTCCCTAATACCGCAGATATCTATTCTGGTGCAAGATGGTGAATAATCGCTAGTCCAGTTGTGGAATTTTTCTCACTTTTGCCTACTACCCTAGTCCTGCTGAAATTACCTTACGTCTATTCTTCATGCCTACCGCTCCAAACCTCCTGTTATGGCCTACCCAATACATTCTAAAATGACCTCCGCATTCTAGACTTAAACCTTCCTATGGGATCATTCCCTACCTTTAGACTGCTTAGGAGGAGAACGGAGGTGATCAATGTTACTACCGGTCCCATTACGGTGCGGTGAGGAATGGTGTAGCGAACTCAACTATAACAACTACTCAACTAACTGCCCTTTGATTTTCTATTTTGAGCTGGAATAGAGGAGAACCCCTATATCTGATGGGATGGGATGGGACCTATAATATTCTTTTGAGCTTGTACCCAGCTCAACCAACTACTGACCTATCTTTACTTATACTGGACGATAGTCTCTTGATTCTTACTTTGATGAGAGCCAGGTGTCGGTGTATCATGCTTTTTATCCTATGCGCTCAGCTGGTTACGAAATGGTCATTATTTGCGATGGGCACTGTAACCATTTTTACTATCCAATCACTCAGTTACTTTGCTAACAGAAAGAAAATAGAAAAAGTATTCTCTTTCCTAATCATACTGACAACTACTTATACTACTCTATTTCTTAATCTTAATTACTTAACATACCTAACATAATCTTAATACCTCAACTAATCTTCTTCATTAAGTCATGCCCTGTCCAATCCAATCAATGTAAAGATATATATATATATATGCATAGAGGATAGAAAGAGATGATTCCTCCAGGTAATGGAACTTATCTAGTTATCATTATTATCCCTTCCTAAAGCTTCTTGTTGTATTGATCCTATAGCTTCTTGTTGTATAGAGTAATAAATAAGTAAATAAATAGTAATAGCTCTTCTATTTGTCTCTAGTTTGGGGTTTATAGTTCTCTATTTCTCTTCATATAAAGCGTTTTGTTCTATATTTGAGTTAATCCACTAGTTATAGGTTCGCCTGACTAAAGAGGGTATAAGTTAATGTCTAGTTAGAGGTTGGGGTAGTTCTAATTTATTGAGGACCCTATATATATTTTCATTTCTTTCTTTCCTACTCTCTGATATACTTAAAGAATAAACCTTCGTCATCTTAAAGAAGCCTAAAAGTAGTATTCATATCTTTTCTTATTGAAACCCTCTTCATATTTCTTATTACCTCTTCATATCTCTTATTATTGAAACCTAAACATAACAAAACATAGAGGATCTCCTTCTTCTTATTATTCCTAGACTTAAGACTTTATATTCATACTTCCTACTTATTTTTATTATTATTACTCTTCTTCTTCTTACTTAAACCTTAAAAGAGAATCTAATTCTTCTTCCTCTTCTTATTTCCTAATTCTACATCCTACAAAACCAAAGCTTAATACTAAGAAAATCTTATTCCTGGTTCTTCTTGGTTCCTACTTATTGGTTCCAACTTTACATACACAACTCTCCTGGTTTCTCCACTCAACATACACAACTATGCCCGGTTTGCCCACTCGACATACTAAAAAAGGCGCTTGGGTTGAGCGTTGAGGGTTAAAGGTCTATCATCTATAAAAGTAATATTTATATGCTGGTTCCTGGGGGCTATCTATGAATCAAAGTCCCTGAAGTTGTTTCCATTGCAAAGTAATAATAATCATACTAGTTCCCACTGCACCATGTTCCACTCGTAGCCATTGGTAACCTAAGAATCATAGTTATACCCATCCACGACTTGTTCCCACCAAGAGAGAAATCCCATACTGTAAATACTAAGTGGAGATGTTAATGGGCTCGGGTGCAACACAGGATTGACCCTGATAGCCCAGATAGATATTCAAGTGGACAATTATGTGAAAATCATGACTTTCGGACGCCTTTGTCTCCTTTTTCATAGCTACGGAGATCCGGTATGATCTTATCGGGTTCTATGTTCTCTCTTGGTGTTGTGCTGCTTTGGGAGTCTTCATGCCGGTACCCTATATTGCCCCGTAGACATCGCTGGGTGGGCTCAACGTCAGCCCTATAACGGGGGCTAAAAAACCCTATGATATTTGAACATTACGGGGGCCCAACAACCCCTATGATGATATTGTAACATGATGGCCCAGCGCTTTGACTAATAAAACTATGACTCACGCAAGAAGCAGCCCTACTTATGAACTATGAGAACTAGATTTCTAACACTTTGATTACTATATTCCTAATGCAACAAATCTTCTTACTGTGCTTACTCAAACTATGACGAGGAGTAGTGATTGCTAACTAGACTAATCTTACTAGCTGCTAACTCAAATAACTAGCTTACGGAGAGACCAATAGAAACAGCGAGACCCATAGGAAGTCACTAAAGGGCGTGTAGCATTTCATAGGTTAGTCCTCATCTCCGTGATAGGTTAGTCCTCATCTCCGTGGCTGACATAAATACTAATTACTACTGGCTAACCACACTCAAACGGGAAGGAATAAAACCTCTTCATTCTCTACTTCCTTCTACTTCATCCCATAGGAATGATCTGGCTAAGCAAACTAATAGGAATGATCTGCTCTACTACGCCCATAGAGGGAAATAGCCCGCTTCGATCACCTTACCCACCAGGGAAAGGCTCTCTACTCGGGTTCCCTGCTTTGCGGTTAAGATACTCAGATACTTATTGGCTTACCTTGATGACTGGCGTAGATAGATTCTTTATAGACTTGCCTCTTTCACTCAGATAGAGATTCTTTGATGGACTGCAGAGATAGTCTTTTGTAGGAGGGCTGTAGGACGGAAGGAACTGCTGCGAGACGGACAGAAGGAACCAACTGCTGCGAGAGATTCTTTTGTGACAGCTAGCGCCATATATTCTTTTGTGACAGACAGCTTGGGACCATTGTGACAGCTTGGGATGACAGCTTGGGATTCTTTCTTTGATAGCTAGACACCCACCGAACATAGATAGATTTCATAGCTAGACACCCACCAAACATAGATAGATTTCATAGCTGGGCACCGAACATAGAATATTCTTTTTGACCTTGATCCGGATATGAGAGAACCTTGATACCGGATTTTAGGATAGGTCCATAGCAGAAAGATGATAGCTAGGTCCATAGAGAGATAGCTAGGTCAATAGCAGAGAGAAAGCTTGCTAGTAGCTTGGTCACTGGATGAAGAGAACGACTGGCATGATGAAGAGAACGACTGGCATGATTAAATAACTAGCACCTTGTCCCCTTGTCGCTAGCATCTTGTCACCTTGTCACCTTGTCACCTTGGCGCATGGGGATTACTCTTGGCACACACATGGGGCTGACTCTTTATATGTTTGATGGGAATGACTCTTGGTATCTTTGTTGGGAATGACTGTTGAAATCATGGCATGTCACTATACTATGGAGTTAGGGATCAATTCGAGGTAGGATTGTTTCTCCGTAGGAGGGTTAGAGATTAGATAGAAAGATTAGAAGTAGGGTATATGTCTTTCAAAGTAAGAATGGTTTCTCTCCGTAATTTGTATAATACCTTATAATACCCTAATCTCCTATATAAGAGCAAGATATTTCCTATGCTCAATAGAATTGTTACTTAGTCAATCTTTATTTGATCCCTATGCACTTTACTTTATTTAACGATGCATTGCACTTATTTATTGATTCGTTTCCCAAATCCTAACATATAAATCCTGAACTACTCTATCTCCATGCATGAATTCTTATTCGTAGATGCACTGATCGAAATGACAAGAAATAATGCATACGAATAATGCTAGCAATCGCGTACACATCTACTAAGAATTACCTATATAATATACTAAGAATTACCTATAGATTTTAGTATTATGCTTCTTATACGATGCACATGTGGCGGCATTTGAATAATGTGATCTCGTACCCGTAGTTCCAAGCTATAATGTATCTCATACCAAGTCCCAAGTTATAAAGTATCTCATGCTATCTCACTAGTAATGAAAGTCCCTCATCCTCATGCTATCTCACTAGTAATGAAAGTCCCTCATGCCATGCCAAGCTGATTGAGTCTCCAATGCACAGAGTTAATATGGATCGTTCATGATCTCTTCGTACGCTGCTAAGTATCTGATCATACCTTAATGTATCCGATCATATCTTCATGTATCCAATCATATCTAGTGAGAATAAATTCATAGCATAGTATCTTATCATATGTGATAGGCAATGTATCCAATAGCTAAAGAGGCAATGTATCTAATAGCGAGGTAATAAAGGTCTGCTGAAACACAATGTATCTAATAGGTAATCGCAACAAGAAGAATGGCACTTGGTTGAGTTTTCATGGGGTGAGGTTGGTTTAGGTACTGTATCCCATCTCCAGCATTTCCTCGTGTCTTGTATAGGGACAAGATGCTATTATCGCCGGTTCATTCAGAAATAGTGGTTACTGCCATTGATAGTATAGAATGCTGCGTATCATGAAGAGAGAACAGGTGGCTCCTATATAGGTAACCGAGGCTGGTTCATAGCGACCAAGTCTATCTATCTCGTATATAGACAGAAATGGGTTCGATCCTCCTCATGTATAGACAGAAGTGGTGATACCCTAATGTGAGATGGTTTGGCTCAACCCTAAAGGTAGTATGCATGGACATATCATGAGGTACGTACTATAGGTGGGGCTCAAATATCAAATTGATTGGGTTGAGGTGAGGTCTAAGTGGAGATTACAGAATCGGAACGGCTCCAAGTGTGAAATTTGGCTAATCAATATCCTCATCAAGAATGGTTGATAGCTGCTGGTTTGTGTGCGGTTACCAGAATCAATCAATCACGGATGGATCGACTAAATAATCAATCGTGATGGGAAGAGTCAAATACTTGAATTTGGTCTCTACCCTCAGGATTGACTAAAGGTTAGTCTGAGTACAACATTGGGTTTAACGCGGTTGATTCATTCATTCATTCGGATAAATAATAGAGAAATAGGTTGTTTGTGGGTATCGTTCTAAGCTCTAAATATAATGATAAGTGGTTTCCAGGGTCGGTCTAAGTGTCGTACAAAGTAGTTCTAAGTGGGTTGTATCAATAACTTTAGGAGATTCTAGTGGTTGTTCCCCTCTGTTGTACTTTTAAGTACGTCTCCTGCTGCCCCGATTACTTGTACCCGGATCGTAGCATAAATCTCAGTATTAATGTAGTATAAATGTGAGTGGTTAGTGTAGCTCAAAGGGAATAAGCTATCGGATAAGAATAGGTTATTGTGAAGGTTTCTATCCTGGTATCATGTCTATGCCAAAGCTATAATAAGCTTTGTTTTTCTTGGTTTAGGCCTGGTTCAATTGCTAAAGGTTTGTCTAGGTAATAAATAGGATCCTGGCCGGTTGATTAATTGCTCTGGTTGGGTTGTTATCGATAAAGACTAAAGAATGAGGGTTGTGTAGTTGTCTGCTGCTAGGATTGTGTAGTTATGGTAAGTGTAAAAATGAGTGATCTACGTGTTCCATAATTCAATAGGAGGATGCTTCTCCTGGTTGTAATTGTGTTTCCGGTTCGGTTAGTTTCGTTTCCCCTCCAGCCCCTTGTTTCTTATCTCGAACCCTTCGATGATTTGGATCCGTAACAATAGATTTTTTATATAAGCCCAAAATGTCAATTGTCTATGGATCAACTTATGTTTTTTGTGTCCCTTCCTGCTGTTGGTTGTGTTTATCTGATTGGTGTCTACTGATGAGTAGTAATATCTTGGTTTGTCTGTCTGGGTCTATCTTCTTTGTGTGAAGCAAGTAGTTAGAGTTCGTAATGAGTTGCTTTTCTTTTCTAGTTGTTTTGTAAGTAAGTATCTGTGATTCCTTGTCCTTGTGTTAGGAGTGAAGTAAGAAGAAGTGGAGTCGTTTTCGAGTCTGAGATGCAAGTTTCCTAGTTGTCGGTTAAATAGGTCTAGTTTCAAAAGTATAGGTGGGTTCTTGGTAAAGGTGAAAGAAGGCTAGTTATAGGTTTCAAAATGTGGTCTAGTTTTTGGTGTGGTTTGTCTGGGTTTTAGAGAGTGAAGGTTTGGGCTAGGTTGAGATGCGAGTTGAGTAGGTCGGGTTTGAAATTCTCTAGGTAGAGGGCTGGTCTTTTTTAAGTGATAAAGGTAGAAAAGTGTAGGTTCCCAAACAAATAATAGAATAAAGATTTCATAGAAGAATATGATAGTAAGTCAAGAATCAATGGTATCAACCCAGCATCCAACCAACTCAACTCATAAATTCATGCTTTTGGAAACAACACGTGGCCTAAGCCGACCAGAAGGAGGCGCCCCGACCAACGGGAGGAAGAGCCACCCCTAGAGTGAGGGGTCAAGAGAGAGACTAGTAATTCAATATGTTATCTTGTGCTAGGTATTTTATTTTTCATCTGCTTAGAGACTAGGAATTTTATTTTTTATCTGCTTGGGATCATCAAGCATAGTAATTTTGATAAGCATAGTGATTTTGATCCTCCCTAATCTGATAAGGTGTAGCGACCCCCGGCATGCACAAATAGGTCCCGTGTCAAAATGATGTCCCAGTATCAATAATGATGTAAAAGTAAGAGACAGAAATGAACCCACCGGATTTGATCTCTTACTAGGGAATTTGAATGATACAAGGCCCCTTATAAAGTATAAAAAATGGGTAGGTAATAATGGGTCGTGTAGCCCAACAATTCTCAGTAGTAGCAAAGCCAAATATAAGAACTAAACGGCTCTAAAAGCTTTACTAGGTGGACCACAAGCTAAACAAAAATGTGTGGGGTAATTACGGGTAGTTCCCATGTGCACCCCCTTCCATCGTCCATCATCTGATGAATTGGGTAGGAACCCCGAAACCAGCACTCGTTGTTTAAATTGATGACCCCACTCCTCCTCCGATTCCGCTGTAGTTGATCCCCTGCCCAGGGACTTAGGTCATTTCCTGATACACCGATATTAGTCCGCCTCCTTCATAAGAATCCCATCCAGCTCCAACCATCTTTGTATTAGCTCCACCAACCATCTTTGTATTAGCTCCGACCATCTTAGTCTTTGTAGGACCCCC
>Ga0316216_1000121_pt1 | contig 11439 bp, 13 predicted proteins | sample NRE6metagenome_FD_207800 | JGI IMG/M metagenome (GOLD analysis project Ga0316216, IMG submission 207800) | Spruce roots microbial communities from Maridalen valley, Oslo, Norway - NRE6 | ecosystem: Host-associated > Plants > Roots > Unclassified | place: Norway: Oslo | collected 2017-09-15
TGGTCCTACCGTTGCTACAGGAGCAATGTGTAGGACCGCCTATAGCTCGTCCAACTGATCCCTGCTACTTTTCTAAAGAATTTTGGTAACCTCTAAGTTGGAACGGAGCTGTTCCACTATTTTAGGGATCTTAGCTTTAGACTGTGCCTCTGCTGACTGGATTTTGGGAACCTTCTTCTAAGTATGAGGTGCATCTTCAGGCTGCTCCTACTCGGTCTCGGGAGCATCGCCATGTTGCTCATGTTCTGTTTCCAGTATATTTCCAGGCTTCTCTTGATCTTGCGCAGTCTCCTGGGTGAACTGCTGGGAGATTCTTATTCCTATCAAGGAAGGAGGACACCCGGTCTCTATGGGGGTGTGGGCTTCCTCCTCCTCTTCTTACTGTGGTTCCGGAGAGGGAGACTATGCCTCCTTCTACTTCTTTCTTTTTTTCTTTCTTCCTTTCCATCTCAGCTTCATGCTTGTGCTTCGCCGAGAGGCCGGGGGACTTTCTTGGTGCACCTGCTTCCCCCTTCTGTTGGATGCGTGGGTCTGCCGCGTCTAGGATTTCCATCTCCGAATCTGTAAGCGGTGATAGATGCTTCGGCCAAGTGGCCATGGCTATTTGGATGTCTGCATATGTTACACAGAAGGGTAGGACCTCTAGATCCCTCTATGGTTCTGTGCGAGGAGTTATGAGAACATGATGATTATATACTTTCAAATTGATGAAATCATTATACTTGTAAACAATATGCTAAGGAACACAGAAGGCTTCTGCAGTGGCGGTGAAAATATTTGTATACCACTTAATGTAGCGTTGATGGAATTCTACATTGCGCGGTCACTGCTGTGCTGGAGGACGCAGAACTTTGGTGCCGGAAAGATAAATAGTCTCTCTCCTCTAATGGTGCCGGAAAGATAAATAGTCTCTCTCCTCTGGGGGAAGGAATGGGGGAAGGAATGGGGGAAGGAAAAAGAGTATCTCTCCTTACTCTCTCTCTCCAACCAAGGGAAGGCTCGTGGCTTGTTAGGCGGTCTCGGATGATGCGGTCTTGGATTCTCAATTAGCGCTATCGGCAGGTTAGGCGGTATCGGCAGGTTAGGCGGTATCGGATTATGCGGTCTTAGTTAGATAAATTCAGTCGTGAAGTATGAAAAGTTCCGTATTTACCGAGTTTTTATTTCAAAAGGGAGGGAATGAATCGAGCTTGTCTCAACACGTCTGTTCTGCCAGCAACGCATTGAAACTCGAAAAGGATTGAATATCTTAAATGGCATCATAACTGCCCTGCTGAAGAAGCATGAGCCAGCTTCATAACATCTACAATCTCGAAATCTGGTCGCTCTAATTTTATTCTCTCCACACGGCACGTCCTGAGCTCTTCTGTTTTTTATCTCCACATGTCCTGACCTGCACGCTCCTCTGTTTATTTTATCCATGTCTCTGATCTGTGTGATTCAATTTTTCGTATCTAACCCGCCCCATCTCGGTATGTATAACCCGCTCCATCTCGTCATGTGAATTTGGAACCTGATTCTCTGATCCATAACTGGAACCTCATAAACTGGAACCTCATAGCTTGGTGTATCTCACTGTGTCCCCTCCCTCCCCGGATCATTAGGAACAAGGTTCCGTAACGGTAAGTGCAATAGGGAAGGCCAACAAGAAGGCAAGCGTTGAAGTGTACCGATGGCTATCCCGCGGACTCATGCCACAAGTAACAAAAGACTTCCCACGGATATTCTTTCAGGCCACGATTCAAGGCCTATCTCTAGATCCACGTTCACATAAAACAGAAACTCTGTCGAGTTATCCCGCTGGCCAGCAGCTAAAGAACCCGGCGAGCATCTAAGCCTTTTATCCTCTCTGGGTGCACCTCAAACTGGACCTGCCTGCATGAATGAGACTACCGGACCTGCGTGAAATAGGTTCTACTGGCTTTCACTCTAAGGCGGAGTGCATGGGCCTCTACTCTAGCAGAGAGGTAGGCACCCAATCAATAGCAGCATAGTTTAAATAGGCCTTCATAGAGAGATAGTTTCTGTTTTCAGATTTCATATTACAAAGGAATGGATACTATATATTAAGTAGCTTTAAGCTAAAGTGCATCTTCTCCAGCTATTAGAAGTAGTTCTTATTTCTTTCTTTTTCAATGGCGCATTAACCCATGGAGAGCTTCTGAGGCACATTTTCCTTCCTTCCTCTTCCTGTGGGACCAGCTTCTTCAGAAAGGCGGTGAAAGGTGAGGCTGATTGCATAGATTACAAATTACAATGGCAAGGACGTAGATATACGATTCTCACGTAGATATGGCGAGTATATTGCCAACGCCAATAAACAACATTGACTAGCGGCATTGACTATGATCGAGTACTTGGCACATACTACTATTGGTTTCAACAATGGGGGTAACGTCCCGTTGGACCACCCCACCTAAAATATGCGGGCAATCAATCACTATCCGGTGCCACTTCCCTGACTGGGATTCCCTGACTAGCGTGTCTGTAGGGTATAGTTTTCAAGTAGGAGTTAATGCACCCAGGCCAACCGTAAGACTGTCCCATCCATTTGTGCGTTCATCTCAGAAGACATTCAGTTGGAGTACCCATCCCAGAAGACTGTGCGCCCCTCTCAAAGGATAGGAACGGGATGGCCAAACAGCGAGGAAGGAAGTGCACCGATTACCCAAACACTGAACCATGCATGACGTGTTCCCACCGGACCAGAGTGAAGGACCCCACACAAAAGAGAAATGTTCCTGCATAGGAGGTCAAGCATACCCTTCTGTTCAATACATTCCATATAGACGTTTCCATACAGACGTTCAGTTCAGCGTTCAATCTATATACATTCAATCCATACCTCAGTTCATACCCAATAGTGTTTGTGAGGTCACCGATTACCCTTACAACTGCTGATACACCCATGCAGCATGACGTGTTCCTACCGGAACTGTACGGATACACAGCCCTCGATCTCGACCCCCGATCTCGACCCTCTACCTCGACCTATATGGAACCTTGGGTGGGAATGTTCCCTACCTGGGATAGATGGAAGGAATAATGAAAATGCTTTACATACGTAGATTCACAAGATGAAGGTTCATACACCAATCTTACATTTTCGATCATAGCCAGTCATAGATAGACATACCCGAGAGAGAAGTAACTGCTCACGTCCCAATAGTTGCCATCAAGATAAATTCGCTTTCTTAAACTTTCATTTCTCTAACGTCCCAATACGAGTTGAAATAGAACGTCCCGATACGAGGTGAAATATAAAGAGCGGCCCTTGACCCTCTACATAAAAACTCTACCCTACCCTACAAGCTGGACATAGACCCCCACGTAGCCACCCGACATAGCCCCACCACATAGCAGCTCACATATCCCCCCACAAGCCAGACAAAGAAATCGAACCTCGAACTCTTACTCGAAACCTTTACCCTCTCTCTACCTAGAGCTATACCTCGATCCTTGAACCTCGACCCCACGGAACACTGGGTTACTGCCTGGGCTACTCAGCTTGGTTACTCGGCTTGGATCCCCGGCTTGGTTACTCGGTTGGGATGGAAACAGTCGTTGCCTAGAAGCTCTGGATCGGAAGCTGGAGCTGGTGCTTGGGAGCTGGCTGGCCGGGAAGCTGGAGCTGGTGCTTGGGAGCTGGCTTGAATAATTAATAGGTTCGCTTTTTACCCAAATATGAGGATTCTGACAAAGAGGGTATTTTGTAAGCATGCTAGACGGAAGGTGTGATTATGCACGGTGGATAATTACGTCTATAATACAAGAATCCAATTTGTACTGCTTGAGTTACTTGCTTCGGTACTTTCTTAATTTGATTACTGCTACCCTATTGATACCTCTCTACTCTATACGTAGAGTCAGCGCGGAAGCTGAAGCTGAAGCTGAAGCGGAAGTGAATGAAGTGAAGTGAATATGAGCAGAAGCGGAGCGGAAATGATGTGATGGAAGCTTAGCGAACCTGAGCGGAAAATGACAAGAGCGGAGCGAAGCAATGGCGCACTGGAATGTTTGTTAACCGCCTCTATAAAGATCTAAATCTCTCTAAATTGAGAAACAAATACTATATTCTATACCAATACCGTTACTCTTTACCAATCTATTTCTATTAGTAGTTAAATATGGAATGTAATAATCTCATATATAGATAGATTTCTAATTAGGGAATAGAATCAATATATAGATTTCTATCTATCTTAGTAACGGAAGTTAAGTCGTGTGAGTGTGGTGCAACGCCCTGAAACCCGAGATACTCCCTGGTATGACGTGTTCCCACCGGGCCTGGACCCCACACAAGAGGAGAGATGGTCACCAATAGATAGATAGGAGTTCCAGCAGACACGTGATGTTCAATCCATGAAAGACAGACGTTCAGTGAAGAAGTACATATATGGATGGAGACAACTTAAAGGCTAGCACTTTCGGCTTTCACTACAGCTTAGCACTCTGGCAAAGGCTTAGCACTTACAATCCATCAATAGAACAGAAATAGTACCCAGGAAATAGGCATCGTACAATTGGCTAATAGGTTGGATGGACGGGTGTGATTTTATGATCAGCTAGTTAGGTAGGTTGGGTAGGTTCCTGAGCATTGGATGAGCGTGCGATTGGGAAGGGTCCAGGGCGTGGCTACAGGGTGTTCGATCGACTGGTTTCGCTCCTTTCGTTGCTGTATCCACTGCTGATGATGGTACAGCAGTAAGGGATGGATTCTGGGCGAGATAGTTACGAGGAAATGGGCACATTCACTGGTTCTAACTCTACCTCCGCTCTAGCGAGCTCTGCTGCTAGCTTTGCTATCTTTGTTGCCTCTCCTCTTGCTGTCCTTGGTGAAAGCAAGCACAACCACTACCCACAACAGAAGAAGCACAGGCTAAGGCATCATAGGTAGCGGCTAAGGCAAAGCCCGTTGATGATGATCCAGTCACAGTCCCAGCAATTTCACCACCAATAATCACATTAGTATCTTTATCCAGTTTATCGAGCAGATTCAATTCGAGGGTACGCAGGATCCCTTCCAGTTGTTATAGAGCCTATTTAGGAGCCAGCATAGGCAGAGAAAGCATCCGAATCAGTAGTTGACCTAGCAAATGCATAACCTATTCCATTTTTATAAAAACCAGTAACAGGGGCAGTTTACTGAGTGAAAGCACCAGTTTCATCGGTTGATTCACCAGCAAATGATCCAGCAACAGAGCATGCGGTGGATACAAAGACAGAAGTAGGAGCATCGATTCCAGTAAGTGTTTCACGAACGTAAAGTTAGGGCGAGGAACGAACCATGCATGTATATCCCCTGCCTGTCTTTGCCCCTCAAATCACTAGGAAGGTAAGGTTATCCCTATCGGTCTCAAGAAGCAGGACTCTCAGGTTCCTCGAACGCTGGTTCCTTGAAGGCTGGGCAACGATATCCCCTCAGTATCTTCCTTCAATCCTAAAAGCATATCCGTAACAGGTAGTCCCGCTGATCCTCTTGGTTAGTGCCGGCTCTAATGCAAATGGTATGTAGTCAGCATGGGTAGTTTCGTTCATCACGATAGGTAGTCGGGTGGTGGGTCGTCAAATCAGGATAGGTGGGTAACACATAGGTAGCTCAGGTGGTGGGTGGTCTAAAGTTATCAATGTTCGGTTGGGTGCGTGTAGCTTTGGGTACGTGGTTGGGTCAGTGGGTTCTCCATAGTTGGGTAAAAGCCTATCGCTCGGCAGGATATTTTGGTCTGTCAATGGGTGAGGCCCGTTCGTTGCCCGGAATTGTTGCCCGAAGGGGTGAGGTCGAAGGCCTAAGTTAATGCGCTTTTGGGCTCTTCCTTCCCCGCCTGTTTTGTGTTCGGCCTGCTGAACGTCCATGGCGACCTAGGATCCGCCTGCTGCACTTTATATCGCTAACTTGGATGCACACATCTACCCACCCTGCCAGGTGTCTATCTGTTTCGAAAATCTATCTCTATTTCAAGGCCCTTTCTTCCCTCTAGGCAGCGCTCGCTCTATCACGAGGCAGCGTGCCAGTTCTTTCAGAGACTTCGTATTTCCCATTCGATCGACATATCACTTCCCTCACTATCCTCCCCCAACAACCTATCTACCTATCTATCTTTCCATCGCCCCATCGCTTGTCCATCTTTATGTCTAGCTGGTGCAGTTATCTTCCCACACATCCCCCCCAAGAGCCCCAGCTGCCTTACGGTTCCCATCCGTCCGCAAAGGCGAGCATATCTTTCTTTGCAAGAAGCTCTATCAGATTTCCTGAGCGGCGGTCTACGGGGTGCTTGCTCCGAGGTTTCACTTGGGGACCATGAACACATGAGTAATGTGATGGGTAAAAGTGGTGAACGGATATCCGGCCTTAAAACCCCTATTGGTAAAGGAAGCCTCAATGCGTAACACAAGAAGTAATATGCTTTATATTAATCTGACAAGATGTAGATAGGACAACCAATCTAGTGATAAGATAGAGAAAAAGAAGAAAAGAACAGGATAACACAAACGATCCTAGCCAACGCAGGTAAATCCCAGCCTACCTAGCAAGGCTAACCCAGGTAGGACATGACGGGAATCGAATAAACGGGAGGAACCTACACAACGGGACTGTACCGGCGTAATACAACCAATATAGGCCTTGCTAACAACGGCTTGGGAAGGCAAAAGGAACCCTGGTGGCGTTGGGCGGGGGGCAGGAACTTTGGGGACTGACGGGGATGACTGGTCAATCCAACCCTTGGAGTCGTCTAAGCCCGGTGGAAAGCAAAGGGCAACGAGTGAACCTAGACCCCGGACTGGGATGGATGGGACTCGCTGAAGACCGGCTGGCTTGTGAAACGGGTAGGTTGAACCAAGCAATCAAGACCGGCGAAAAACAGGCCTGGTTGCTTGCCTAAGGCGGCCAGGTGGGGAAAGCCTACAAGGTCGTTGGGAATAACTAGTGGCGCTGGGTAGACGCATTAGAACGGGTCCAAGCCAACGAATGAGACGACCGGGGATGGATGATTGGGAGTCAGGTGGGGTTTGATTCCCCCCCTGGTGGTGGAGGTCCTGGGACTGCCAGGAAGCGATTGGTTCCGGGTAGATTAACTGAAGTATGGCTAGTTTCGATTGGACCAGGCCAGGATTTGAAACCCTAGAGGCTTGGTTGGGGCTGGACAAAGAGGGGACTTGCGATACCGAGACGAAACAGGGAAGGGGTAGGTATCATGGACCAAGTGCTGAGCCAATCCGGAGGTCCAATGGGGATGGTTTTTGATTCCTTTCACGAAACGGCCATAGGCAGCTCCAATTAGCTGGCGGGGGGTGGACGTGGTAGTCTGTGGGGTGGCCACTCGGGCGAATTCATCAATGAACGAGGGGGGTTTAGAGGAGGAGATGTCGCTGGTATCGGAGCGACGACTTGTGGAACGAGAGGATGAGTCCCCGGAGGCGGCCTTGGAAGCCTTAGGAACCTTCGGCATGATGAATTACTTCGAAGAGGTAACTGGAAGAAAAGGGGGAAAGGATAACCGGGTTTCTATGACTTTAAAGCAGATAACTCTGAATATTGACTGAATCCGAGCCCGAGCTTGGCTATTGATTTCTTATTGCCCGTTAGTGCCCGTCTTAGTTTTGCTCACCTAACCTTGCTTGCTTACCCTGATTACATTTGCTGGGTTAAGTGCTGGCTGGGTCAAGTGCTTGCCACCAGGAAGTTGCGGAACTCACTGAAGCGGCTCGCTGGGTTGGAGGAAGAAGAGGATATGCAGATTTTTTCCAATCTCCCTAAAATACATTCACATCAGGTGAAGAGGCGAAGGATAAGATCAGAAAAAGAGTTTCATTTGGATGCCCAAGTGGATGGGTATGATATCAAAGATGTGATGTTATATCTGGGATCTGATGTCAATATTTTGCCAAAGAAGTCATAGGAAGCAATGGGAAAGCCTAGGCTGGTCTATTCACCTATACAGTTGCAGATGGCAAACTAGTACCGAATTTTCCCCATTGGAAGGTTAGATAACGTAGAGGTAAACCTGGCCAGTGTCAAGACAGCTGCAGATTTTTAGGTGATTGGTATTATGGATGAGAAAGACCCATACCCTGGTCTGTTAGGAATTGACTGGGCCTTTGATAACAGTGCTATTATTTATTTCAATAAATAGACCATGACCTTTGAGGCCGATGGTACTAGAGTGATCCAACCCTTAGATCCATATCAAGGGCCGAGATACACTGAGCCTGCTGATGATGCACTTGAAAGAGATGTGATGGATCAGATTTCTAATATGACTGCAGGGAAAAGAGAAGACTACATCAATCCTACAGCTGATGGTTCAGTCAGTGGGAAGAGTATTCATTCATTTTATATTGAATCAGAGGAGGCAATGTATGAATGGCAGACTCGTAATCATGAAATAGACTCTAGAAGATGTGCTACAGTCAGAGCTGTCTGCTGGATTGGAACAGAGTTGCGGGATCCACCTATGTACGATGGGACCATAAATGTAGAAGATTTATTATATAGTATGGAGTACAGAGTTGTGGAAGAGCAACGGATCCCTGCTTTGGACATGTTACTTAAGGCCACTCCTGCTCGATGGTGGGATACACACAAAGAAGACCTAACCACTTGGGATGCAGTGCAGCCAGCGATGAGACATAGGTTTGTTCCTCCTCCTGAGTTTGAATGTAAAGATCTGTCTTTGAGTAAAATAAAAGGTATGAAATGTTTAGAACTATATGAAGGAAAAAAAAAACCCTTCTATCCATGTGTAGAACTGTATACAAAAGTGGGAAAGGGAAGGCCTGCAGCCTAAGTTCTAGGTTCCTCAATGTTTTGCAGACCCTTGGCCCGGTTCCTACAGCATGGTATTTACATGAATAATATAAAAGGCAGACCAGAAGTGGGACTGTACTACAGGCCCACTTCTGTCAAGATTTTGCTTTTGTTGGAAAAACCCCTGAAGTGACTGCAGCCTTGAAACTTCTTAAGAAGATTATGTTCATTGATCAGTTGCGGAATAGGGTTTCTCCTGTTCTTTGTCCATCCCATTAGTAAGTGTTTTCTTTGAAAGAACCAGCCAGATAGCTGGACCAATCTCTTTGTTGCAGTAAGATTGGCCAAAGTGGAGAAGATGAGGATGACCTGGAAGAGTTGAGGCACCTATCTTTTCAGGAGTCCAAAGGGTCAAGAGAACTCAGAGAAGACAACAAAGATGCAACCAGTAAACCCTATCACCAGCCTCTCAAGTTGCGGAAGGTTAATATTGGGAGTGAGGAAGGAGGGGAAGGTGGATAGATGGATAGATAGAGGGAAGGGGAGGTGGATGGTAGTCCAAACCGGAGGGGTAGGAGGAGTGGGGAAGGCATGATGGAGAACCTCCGCCCAATAGGAATCGAAAGTATTTTAATGGCTCTAGGGAAGTATTTTAATGGCCCATATTTGACGAATTAAGACCTTCACTGTATCAAATTTGTTTGAGGGAAGAGAAAAGTATAAGCTATAACGAAATGGAAGGGCCTTGCTATGCCTGCTATTTTTCACCCGTAGTCGCTTACTCTACTACCTTTTATTGATGGGCTAAAGTAGTTATAGTTCTATGGAGTTATGTACCACAACTTGACTTCTCTACTTGGCCTTTTATCACGAAATACGGTTATCCCTTTAAGTAAGTCTGCCTCTATTTTGCCTCTAATCCCTTTCACGAGGGTATTACAAAACACACTCGACCAACGGGCCTAGCTTTCAATACTAAACGCCTAGTCCGTCTAATGCGATTCTTATTTACGTAATTATATAAATAATAAGTGAGGGATAACTCTTCTCTATTCGCTCATTCCATAAGCGTATCAATCTCCATAGCAGGCAGCTTTGTGAAAAGGATTTATGCTAGCTCATCTCTTCTCCATTCTTTCTTTAGTTAGATGAGTGCATACCAATTTTAGCCATAGCTAGAGGGCTCCCCACCCAGGTCATTCCTCTCTATGCGAGTGGTCATTCCTCTACCGATAGGGCTTCGGGTCACACATTTCACTTCTCTCTGACGATTGACCCACCTTAAGGAAGGAAGGGCGATTATGAATTCTCTCTGGCCCACGTATCTCTGATTGGGATTGCCCTCTCCTCTCTCGCCCACCAACTCTGCCCACGCCCACTCATCTCTGGCTGGCCGGCCCTATTATCTTCCTGTATATATAGTCGTTCCGCTGGATGGGTGAAGTATCATTCTGTTCGGCATTTACATTGGCATTTATGCATGTCTGGCTACCGGCTATCATTTCTCATTCCTCCCTCGTTTCCCCCTCTCCCGGTCAAATAAGGACAGGCATTTCATTGAGGAAATGCAAGGGCAATGATGCGATACCAATAGCGCGGGCAGGATATACGATACGAGAGGGACGGGGATACGAGACCGAACCGACCGAAAGCACTCGGGAGAGACCCCTTTCACTTACGCCACGCCACCGGCCCCGCTCCGATAACATACCCCACTGGACATCCATCCCGCACCGGCCTCAATAGCTAGCTCCCAGCGCTAGAGAGAGCCTCCCATAGAGGAGTGCTTCCCTTAAGGAAGTGGTACTTACATAAGGGTGAGTGCTTGCTTCAAGGACGGGAGTGGTAGGAAGGAATAGAAGTGAACGTGAATTGAGTAAGAGTAGCCATTCATTCGAGTCAGAGTGAAGGTAGGGATCTGGGACGGGACGAGCGAGAAGATATGGGAGAGCGCGCTCGACGGGGTGCTTTCGGAACAAAGAATCGATGAGGTGAGAGGTGCTTGAGGTGCGGATCGAGGCTCGATTCCGTACCAAACTGGCTGGATAGAGTCGTTCCTCCGTTCATGGGTCATGGAGATAGCCCGATAGGGAAGCTGGATAGAGTCTTTCCTTCCTTTGTTCATGGGTCATAGAGATAGAGCGAGAAAGACTTAGTCGGGACGGGACCAGTCAGCGTACTCGACCTTCTAACGTTCTCACTCGTTTCTTTTTTGGGGTTAAATTTCGGAATTGTCCGGTTCAGTTCAATTTCCACAGGGTATCAGAGCTTTTGTGGCTGAGATCACTCTAGGAGTAAGAGGGAGTTTTTATTTCAGCTGAAGATTACCTGGGAGAGGTACTTGACCTTGTTGAGGTCGTTGGGTATGATACCTTAGGATGCTTGAGATGAGCACTTGGACCTGTGAGAGGGTTTGATGGGTTTCTCTTGTGATGAGAGGTGATGGATCTACTACATTGATTGCTATTATGGATGTATTTTAAGCAGGTGTGATGCCTAGGAGGACCTGCGATAGGTGGCTGATTTGTTCCGGTAGATTCCAAGTTTACTTTCGCCACCACATGCCATTCCCTTGCAAAACAAACTGCAATGCGATGCGCCAAAGGCTCCTTGGCTCACCCCTCACTCTCACTGCAGCTTCCTCCTCACTCCATGCTGTTAACAATATATATATATATATATATATATATTTA
>Ga0316216_1000123_pt1 | contig 11420 bp, 7 predicted proteins | sample NRE6metagenome_FD_207800 | JGI IMG/M metagenome (GOLD analysis project Ga0316216, IMG submission 207800) | Spruce roots microbial communities from Maridalen valley, Oslo, Norway - NRE6 | ecosystem: Host-associated > Plants > Roots > Unclassified | place: Norway: Oslo | collected 2017-09-15
TCCATTCACACTAACAAATTCAAACACACAGTCAAAGGACTATGTAGCGCTCGTTAGATATGTCCTCTATGAAGGATTATTTTTATTTTGTGCGGAATATATGTAGTTTATGAATAATTTTGTGCCAATAAATTCATCCATTTCTAGAAATTCACCACCAAGGTGATTGAAATTGCAAATTCTGCTCCTATTCATCAATTTAGTAGCACAGTAAAAAAAATCCCGACTGTGATCACACTTTGAAACCCATGGATTTGATTTTTGCAGTTTCACAAGACGAAAACAACTCTTAATGATCTCGATTATGTGGAGAATGAAATGAATATTGAAATATAGACATAATCATGCAGGGCTACCATAGAGAGAACAATAAGATAGTCGAATCGAGATTCTATAAATAAATGAAATTGAAATACACTCCAATATGCAAAACAACACAAACTAGCTTGAGTGGTAGTAGTTTATCTTCGAAGAGAGATGTGTGGACTATACTCATTCACAAGAAGACCATTAGAAGAGGCCGGAACTACCTTTTAACATAACGTATAGAATCTGTAAGATGGAAAACCCTAACGATCTAAAACCTCAACCCTAGGAGACGAGGTGGAAAAAGGAATGTGGACCTTAAGGAGCCTGTTTGATACGCCTAGAGCCACAACTTTCACATACAAAATTTGTTTGGGGCGTTTATTGGAGCATTACAAAGCTTAGTCCATCTTTTGTGCTTGGAAAGCCTCTCAATCAAAGATTTGAGACCTTTTCAACTGCCAGAAATGCTCGAAAATTGTGTCCAAAGTTTAAGACCTGCAAAACTTTAGTAGAACTACCAGGATGTAATTTAACCATTTTGATTCAATGGAAGAGATGCGTGGCCACCGGTATCCATTTGGATCATTTACTAGATTCTTGTAAAAAATCATTGCAGATGTTGCGAGGCTGTTATCTTACTCATATCCGTTCCCTTTGGAATTTCCTACATTATATAATGTATTGATCATTGGACATCACCGCATCGTCCCATTGGCATGTTGTATGTATTCAAATTCTTTGTTCTTGATGAACGATTTGGAAGTCATCATAATGAACCACGTTTAAATATTTTTGTTCATTATGTTCCCCTCTTATGAAATGGACTTGACACATGTACGGTTAGCTAAATTGGTTTAAGCCAAAATTAATATGATACTTGATCCCCCATTATTTGGAGGAATCGAGGATCAATTTGCTTGTTAATATTTTTTGTTGAGAAATATTTTTGCACATTGTTAATCTCTTCATACTAGTTAATAATTGGCATCAAATCATTATTGGCATCAGGGAGATGGATTTTCTATCGATCGGGGAAAATCGAGATCCTGGATCCTTATGTTAGAGAAGAGATAGTGTTTTGACGCTGTTGTGTTTCATCATGGATGTCTTTTTAACTCTTTGCACTTGTGGTAGTAGGTTTGCGGTATTGCCCATGATTGAGGAGCTAAAGTTTTGTGTGTTGTACAGTTAATTCAAATTCAATGGGACGCTATGATGATTCTTGTAATGGAAAATGGATTATATCAAGTTAGCAATCAAGAAATTTATTGGCCACAACTTCAACCTTTGCAATTTGAAAATGGATTATTTCCTTGTTGAGAGAGATGAAGGACGTCGTCATAATCGACAAGAAGACGGATACTATGAAGCAGGAGGATTGGGACAAGATGAATGATAAGGATTTTTCCTGCCCATCCTTAACTTGTTTGATTTAATGGTGATGAAAGTGTTGGGGCACGATACAACAATTGAAATTTTGTGAGGGATTGAGAAGACGTATGAATCCAGGTCTCTCATGAATTTGATACGCCTTAGGAAGAATCCATATGCGCTCGAGATGAAGGATGGGGATAGGGTGATCGATCACCTATGCACTTTGATACTCATGTAAATTATCTGAAGGCCATTAGAGATGATGTGAAGGATATATGGGAATGTTGACGCTTGCTTTGCAATCTACCAAATTCTCGTGATAACCTTATTGTTGGATTAAGTGGGAGCACTAACGTGGAGAATCTCGTGATATATGAAATCGTTTTTCAATGGTTACTAAAAGAAATCTGAAAATTTGCTTTTAAACAAACTATGAATTCATAAGCATTGGTGACAAGATGACCTACTAAGAAGAATGAAAAAACACGTTGCGATTAGAAGAAAGTCAAGAAGTGGATCTTCAAGTAGAGGAAGAAAGAAAGAGAAATTTATATGTTATAAGTACAAGAAAATGGGTAGCATGGAAAGTGAATATACATCTATTCATATAGGAAGGAACCTGACTCTCCTAGTCCATTTTTTAGCATGGAGGGAATTAGGTATGTTGTAGCTACATGCTTGTCATTCAATATCCAAGAGGAAGTGTGTGTTAATATTATGGTAGCTGCGGGAGGTATTTACCTCCACGTGTGAACCTGACGAGAATAGAAGACTCCGGAAAGCAAGAGATAAACCCTAATGTGTTGGCTAATAACCCTATAAGTCTTGTCGTCTCAAGAAGATAATTTATATTAGGTTGTTAGCCTCGAAGAGAAGAAGTCGGCCATAAATAATAATAATATACTGAACAGACACATATCCATAAGGAGAAATCGGCCCCAACAAATCTGGCAGAACCAGTATAAATACAGGGCGCGAGTTCTCATTTGAAAGCATCTCAGGATTGCAGTTCCAAGTTGGTGCGCGCTGCAGTTCCCAGTTTGGTGCGCACATGTGGAGGAGGGTTGCAGGTGCAGCTGCAGCAGCAACTGGTTTTCAATATTGGCTTGGACTATCTCTTGGCTACGGTTTGGACTATCTGATCAGCCATTGTTGGTGCGCTATCCCTGGAGGAAGATGCGCTACACCTTGTTTGGCTATCTAGCCTAGGGTTTGCTTCCGGAGTAATTCTCAGTCAAGGTTAAGGTGCTCGGAGGGAGGCTTCGACCTATGGTTGGGTGACGAGGGTATCGTCAATGGTAAAATGAGCACAATCTTCTATATTCTAACATGTTATGGGCCCACAACTCCTTCATTCAGTCTAAACGCTGGAAGGAAACATAGCCACTAGGATATTGAGCTCGCTGAGGAACTTCTGCTAGGGTTACTAGCAGAAGCAGCTTCCAAAGACACTGCCGCTAGGGTTACTAGCAAGAGCAGTTGCAGAAACCCTAATCCTCTTGTTGAGGTGCCTTAAGTGAATGGATTGACCTAATCTCCGGATAGATCGGTGCGCTCTAGCCAAGCGCATCTCCTGATACTCTCAGCAAGCCAAGACGTGAAGTTTGAATTTTTTGTCAAATCTAGGGTTTGACCAAGTCAAGCAACCATGACTAACTCTATGAAGTCTGAGAACAGGTTAGATGGAGCCTCTAACCTAAGAGCGTGGAAGACAAGTATTGACCTCATCCTTGCCAAGAATAAAGTGCTAGATATCGTGAAAGGAAAGATCGTGAAGCCAGAGTTTGAAGAAGGAAAAGAGAAGGAACCGCAGAACGTTGCAGCTATGGAGATGTTCAAAGATGTTGACATCAATGCCATGAGTATCATAGTGGATTCTATAAACGACCACTTGATACCCTACATCTCCCATCTTGACTCATCAAAGAAGATGTACGATGCCCTAACAAATCTCTTCTCAGTCATAAACATTGGACAAGTTATGAGTCTGAAGAATGAGCTCCGTGACATGAAGATGAATGATGATGACTGCATAACATCATACTTTGTAAGGATCTCCCAGTTAAGAGATCAACTACAAACTATTGAAGAGATCACTTCAGAGAAGGAATTGGTGAACATAGTACTCAATGGTCTTCCCAAGACGTGGGATGCATTTGCCGCAAGCATGAACACAAGAAAGGAGTACCCGACATTTGAAGAACTTTGGAATTGTTGTGCTCAAGAAGAATCAAGGATCAATGCAAAAGAGAGCCAATTATACATTGCAGAAGACAATAAGGATGCAGATGGAAGCATGGACTCTATTAGACAAGAGAGCCAATTATACATTGCAGAAGACAATAAGGATGAAGATGGAAGTATGGACTCTGGTAGACAAGAAAGCCAATTATACATTGCAGAAGACAATAAGGATGCAGATGGAAGCCTGGACTCTGTTAGACGGAGGGAGCCGATTATATGCACCCCTATATGAAGCAAGGGTTAGAAGGGAGCTAATCCTATGATCCATTGAAGATGATGATGATATATATATATATATATATATCCATGGTAGTAGCCATGAAAGACAGTACGTGTTTAGTTCAACCACAGAAGAAGACTTCTTCGAAGAGAAGCCTTAAAGTATTCCTGGTTTTCCATCCAGATCCGTGATCCTATGATGAAAGGAAGAAGTGGAATCTCTAGGGCATGGAATCTATAAGAAACTCCATGAACCCAAGGGCTAAAGAAAAGCATGAAGATTCCAAGAAAGAAAGAAAGGCCAGAACAACCAGTCATAAAATTAAGAATAAAAAATTACCAGCCTGATATGAACTCAATAAAAGAAATCAAGTAGAAGAACTGGAAGTCGTGATGAAGAACAGTGTATAGAAGACTTATGAATGAAAGCATTACAAGATCCATAAACTAGAGGTTCTCCCAGATGGAGGGAGAAGATTATGATAACTACTTGTTCCAGTAAACCAGACTTATCTCTACATAAATCATTATATCATCCGCGACATCCATGAGTCAGAATCAGATGAATGCAAAGAATGTTCTCCAGAGAAATTGAATAAAGAGTGTATGAAGAGCAATCTCAAGACCTTGAGAAAGAGATTCCTGTACGCAGATAGAAGAAGATAACTTGGTAGAGAACCTCCAGTGCACAGCAGAAACGTGGTGAAGATTTCCTATAAAGATGACTACTCAGTAGATCAGATCTCATGATGATAGAAGAAGTGCCACATGGATATGTTCCAGCTTTCCAACTATGATATACTCTACCGTTAATATCTACATGAAGCCTTCACAGTGTTCAAGACTAAAGTACATTTGAAATCAAGCATTACACTATCCATGATGAAGTGCATAAAGGAGAAAATGATTCTCCGATACATATCTCCACAGATGAGCAGATAAGCAGACATTTTGGTAAAACTTCTATCCAAGATGAAAAAGTTTGCGCACTCAAGCCAGAGCTTGTGGAAACAACTTCCTTCTTATTGAAAAAGGAAGAAATTACTCTCCAAGTTAGGAGGGAGCACTGAAAACATTATTGAAGACACTCATCTTTAAAATTGGAAAATAGTCCATCTTGGACAAATGCTTTCCTGTTCGGAAAGTGGATTGAGATTTTTGACGGACAGTGACTTTCCATTGTGGTGAACATGGGAAGTAGTCTGATTGTTGATGTATCATAGACAACGACTTCCCATTGTGGTTAACATGGGGAGTGGTCTAGGGCAGTCTCTCTTCTTTAGGGTTATTCAAGAAGACTGGCCTGCCTCGTCGGACAATGATTTCTCATTGTGGTTAACATGAGGAATGGTCCGTTTTGGAGGTTGATGCAGGACAGTCTTTTCCTCTTGTGGTTAACAGAGGAAATGGTCCAGACAGTCATTCCTTAGGGTTTACACATTCTCTCCGGGGTGCACTTTGATTAGTGTAGGAGTAATGGCCCAGGGTGGGGAATGGTCCAGGCTCAGCAATAAGGGACAGACATTCCTTAGGGTTATACTTCCTCTCCAGGGCGCACTTTGATTAGTGTAGGAGGAATGGCCCAGGGTGGGGAATGGTCCAGGACAAACATTCCTTAGGGTTTATACATTCTCTCCAGGGCGCACTTTGATTAGTGTAGGAGGAATGGTCCAGGGTGAGGAATGGTCACGACTCAAACATTCCTTAGGGTTTACACATTTTGTCCAGGGTGCACTTTGATTAGTGTACGAAGAATGACCCAGGGTGAGGAATGGTCCATGCTCATAAATCAGAAACAATCCTTCTTCCGTGTTTGAGAAGAATAGGGCAGATAGCCCATTGCTGATGAGGGCATATATTCTTTCAAATCTCACAAACGTGAGTGAAAGATTGGGCCAGATGATTAGGTTTATTTTTAACAATATTTTCTGTGCAGGATGGCATCAGATGATTTTTATGGAGACTACCTATCTCTAGACAGTAGAGATATACTACTGTGGTGGATATGTTCCACTATTTTGAGGCAGATATTCTTTCAGAACACACATATGTGAGCGGAAGATTTGCCCAGACAAATCAATTTATATCATAACATTGTTTCGATGCAGGTTGCTATCAGATGTTTGTTATGAAGACTGTATGACAGTAGATGAGGACTACTGTGGTGGATATGTTCCACTGTTCGCAACCATACGTTGCTGATCAAGTACTTGTGTGTCACTTGGTGTGGTAGTGTACAACTAGATTGTAGTTATGTAATACTATGGATAGACAGTTGTTTTCTATTTTTGTTCTAACTGCCTTGAAGACTATCAACAGTTTATTGAAAATAATCACCATCCAGAGAAATGATGAACATAGATTTTCTAGACGGAAATTGGTTTAGAGCATTTACTCCTCAAGATTATAAGAGTGGCTCTTGTATCACTCTATGGTGTGAATGACTTATCCAGCATCATGTCTAATTACTCAGATGAAGTATGGTTTCGAGAGATGATGCAGTTGATGGTGATGGTGATGCTCATGATCTAGTCATGAAATAGTCTAGAGGACTATATTGATGCTACCGAGTAAATGGTATGTTTTTGTGCTCAAATCCATTACCTGTAATACCTCCCTAGCTAGGAGAGAGTGTTAATATTACGGTAGCTGCGGGAGGTATTTACCTCCACGTGTGAACTTGACGAGAATAGAAGACTCCGAAAAGAAAGAGATAAACCCTAATGTGTTGACTAATAACCCTAGAAGTCTTGTCGGCTCAAGAAGATAATTTATATTAGGTTATTAGCCTCCAAGAGAAGAAGTCGGACATAAATAATAATAATATACTGAACAGACACATATCCGAAAGGAGAAATCGGCCCCAGCAAATCTGGCAGAACCAGTATAAATACAGGGCGTCAGTTCTCATTTGACAGCATCTCAGAATTGTAGTTACACTACCTCTCATCTTGAGCCCGCAACGAGCCGTTTCACATATTTGGAGCAAGGAAAAGGAGGTCCTCTCTCCAATTGTAGTCCACGAGAAGAGAGACAGCACTACCTCTCATCTTGAGCCCGCGACGAGCCGTTTCACATATTTGGAGCAAGGAAAAGGAGGTCCTCTCTCCAACCTATTAGCATGAACTCTACCTGCATTTCATACTTCACATGTTACACCAACTGCATAATTTGAATTTGCAACTTAGGGTTCTTGCAATTCCTACTTAGCAACAGTAGCTACAACAACTGCGTAATTTGAATCTGCCACTGAATTTCTACTCAACTCTAGTGGTGGAGAGATAAATTGGATTGCAATTGAAGAAGGAAGTGCTAGAGCGACAATCAAAGGTTTGTGGTGCAAGCCACGAACCATGACACCCGGTTGTTTATGGAATACTTAGAAAGCCACGAAGATGCTCAACAATAATCTTGTCAATGGAGGTTGAGCTCGGAGGATGCTATTGTGAGTGCATTGATGGCGTTGACAAGTCAAGTTGAGCTCGGAGGATGCTCTTGTGAGTGCATTGACGGTGTTGACAAGTTGAGTTCAGAGTACGAGAAAATATTTTGAATTGGACGTGCTGAGAAGAGGATCTTGTGAGTGCATTGATCGTGTTTGCAGGTTGAGTTAGGAGGAGGAGAAAAAGAATTGGGAAGACGAGAAAATGTTGTAGATTGGGTTGGGCCAATAATATTTTTTTGGAATATGTTTTTTTAAATGTTTATAAGAAAAAAATAAGCATACTCCAGGGGTATTTAATTCTGATCAAGATTTGTGATATATGAAATTGCAAAAATAAAAAATAAAATACAATTTGTGTTTCAAAAATAAATGGAAATAATACATCTTTCAAAAAGATTAGAACATAATTAATAGCTCTTTGACACCGTACCGATCACTATAATAGTGTCCCAGCAGGTGCTAATAAGATATAAAAGAAATTCAAATGCATACGAACAATTTCATCAAACAAAAAAATGTGTATACCGAAACTTCTGTTCAAGATTACCGATTTTCCCGCGGTTTGTTTTTCTTTCCTTTGTTTTGTGGAAAACGGTCAAAACTTTGACTTTGGGTCATATTCAGATAGCGAGTTGATTATTAAAGTACATGTAGATCGTGGTCTCTTTAGACGTACGTCCTCCTTAAATATCAAGGCGGCTAATCACCATCTAAATCGCCCCGTTTTCAGTGGAATTTTGGTTTAAATTCAGGGGAAATGGTCATAGTTTCACGATTGTAATTTCATCCATTCAATACTGTCGGCTTCTGAATCCATTCAGAATATCGAAATCACACTTCGAACAATAAATCGATCAGATGAAAGAAGCACAAAAAAGAAAAAAAAACATTCAACAGAATTGCAGCGAAGATAATCAGAAATGGAGCGATTTAGTTTGTCAAAGCACCTCTGCCCATACGAGCTTTGCTTTACCAATTCACCATAGGCAGCTCTCGTGTTTTTAAATTGGAATTTACGGAAAAGCTCCGGTGTGTGTTTAATGATTTTATTGCTGAAAGTCTGGATATCGGAAAAGCTCGGGTGTGTGTTTAATGATTTTGTTGCTGAAAGACATGATATTGGTGTCATTGACTTAAGGACAACTTTCTTGAAAGAAATTCCGCTGGTAAAAATGTCAAATACAGCAAGCATTGCACCGTTAGGTCGACATTCGGAAAATTGTAAAATACAACAAGCACTGCATTGTTAGGTCGTCGTTAGAAAAAAGTTCATCTGCTGCGCTGATGGGTGCTATTTTGCTCTGTTATTTAGCAGACCAACGAAACGTCTGAACATCGGCTAAGTCACCAGTCAAACGCGTACTCGCTAGTTACCGCTATCGCAATAAAATACTGAATGATATTTGCAGTACCCGCCAGAGAAAGAGGAATCGCAACCCCGGGAATCGAGATGAGCGTAGAGGGCTTGGAAAGACCCTCAGCGCTTCACTGTCCTGTGAAATTAATTTGTCATAGCTTCATTTAAACATGCTTAGATCGTTCCCAATATATTTAATCACGTAAAGTCTATACTTCAATTAATTAGCCCGAAAGAGGATGGGTACCAAAATCAATTAGCTGAATCACTGCATGTATATAAACAACGCGCGAGTAACTGCCATCAAAGATAACAATTAAACTAGCTAAGCTCCCATTTACGTAATTTAGGAGCAATATGACACTGATACAGTATATTACCGTCCCAAGCCAGCGCAGCAATATACGCGATGTGCGTGTGTGCGTATCAATTCTATACAGCAGCAACAATCAGAAGCGGGCGGCAATCTGCGTATCCCTAGTTCAACACTGGGAATACTGCCTAATGTACTCTCGGAGTAATAACCACTTAAAAGCTGGTGATACTCTCATATCAGTTCCGCTTCGTTGCTTCTGCGTTACTCTTGGACAAGTTAGTGCTGATGCAGATGAAAATGCCTTAAAACTGCAGTCCTTCAAATGTCTGGCCGAATTGCCAATTTGCAGGAGCGACGTTATAGGAAGTGATGGTCCTTCCATCGCTGGTTCTGACCTGGAAGGAGAGAGTCTGCCCATTCAAATAGGAGTTGCTCTGCCAATTCTGGCCCCAGTTGCGGGACATTGCTTGCCAACCAGTGTTGGAACCTTTGATGGAAACCGCCTCGACATCGCCTGCACCTCCTACGTTGGTAATGAGCACCAGATTGAAGTAAGAGTGGCCATTGATCGTGAATCGAACTCCTCCTTTCCTCAGGCATGGTACTCTGCACACACATATATTATCCCTGCCGCTTAGCCTTCATTCCAATTAACCTCAAGTTGGGAATAATTTTTCAGGATTGAAGAAGAGGAATAATATAGCGTTGACACACTAATTAGAGTAATAATTAATTACCTTCTGAACATGACTGGGACGATGCCACTTCTGTATATGGCAATCTGTTGAAAAGCAGGTTGAGCCATGTCGAAGTGTTGGAGAGGTGGATTGCACCATCCTCCATTGTCGTTGGGAAGAGCCGAGTTAGGGGGACAGAAGTTAGTAGCAGTAACTGTCACAGTGCCCGGTAGACACCACTGAGGGTCGGACTGGTCGTTGCATTTCATTTCGTAGCAGGCTCCGCAAGTAGCTCCATTGTTGAAAAGCGCCGTGCTCAGAGCTGCAGTGTTCGTTCCATAGCCTTGGCTATACAAATTACCGTATCCGCACGCACCGCCTGTCAAATTAAGTTCACGGTCGATTTGCTTAGCTAAAATATGGTATTCAAATTATTAATCTAAATCTGAAACTGCAAAGCGAGTATTTTTGAGCCTATATCTACGCCCACCCAGACGTCCATTGGACTGGAGTTTTGTCTAACAGTGAACTTACCCATTGTTCCCGAAGCATCGCTGCCACCATAAAACGTAGCATGTGCGGATTGCCAGCCACTATCTAGAGCATAAGCTGCACCAGCTATCCACAAGAAACCCAACATTGTGGCCAGTTTTACAGGCGCCATTTCACAACGAAATAAATGGTCGCTTAAGGATATGCAGACTTCAGCTGAATTGATATCTGACGTCAGAATTAAGTCCAACGGAAATGAGAACTGGTATCTGAATCGATATCTGATTAGTGGATGTCCAAATATATAGAATGGGGAGGTGGATGAGCTCTCGAATTTTCTTCCGCGAACGGCGGTAACCCACAACATCGTGCGGAGATGACGGAGGAGGCGCTTCTGACTTTCAACGGTCTGACCATATTATAACCGACGCTCGTGCAAAAGCCGGTGGGCGACGATCAAGCGTATACTTCTCTACTTTCGCTACTTATAACTTTCTCCCGACATTGATACCGAAGGCATATCTTCGCTGGCATATCTTAGCTTGAATTTAGGATCTATTTTTATAAATTTTATCCATACACGTCATGAGTAACTTAGGTACAGACATTTGTTCTTTTTTTCTCCAAAGGGAGTCCGGACTGAAGCGAGAATTTGCAAAATGGAGGTCAACTGTATCGACGGCCTTCAATGCTGATCTGTACAACCGGCCGAAGAAGAAGCAAAGTGTGGTGTTTACACATGAGAACGCCGGCCACGTCATAATGGCGGGACATCCACAGATGAGTTGAATCCGGTGAATTTTAAGGGCCTCGGAAATTTTCCAATAAAAGTATGGCAGTCAAAAACAAATTGCTTCTACTCCATTCACACTAACAAATTCAAACACACAGTCAAAGGACTATGTAGCGCTCGTTAGATATGTCCTCTATGAAGGATTATTTTTATTTTGTGCGGAATATATGTAGTTTATGAATAATTTTGTGCCA
>Ga0316216_1000124_pt1 | contig 11369 bp, 7 predicted proteins | sample NRE6metagenome_FD_207800 | JGI IMG/M metagenome (GOLD analysis project Ga0316216, IMG submission 207800) | Spruce roots microbial communities from Maridalen valley, Oslo, Norway - NRE6 | ecosystem: Host-associated > Plants > Roots > Unclassified | place: Norway: Oslo | collected 2017-09-15
TTCTCTATCTATAATTACGACTCCTAATCGATCGCATAATATCATATACAAAGAAAGAGAAAACACCACTCCATCCCGCCACTTATGAATTAGCCCAACTACTTAATATGAATTATATATGTAATTACGCTCTACTTATATGAATTATATATGTAATTACGCTTTAGCATCGTATGGGATCTCCGCCGAATCCAGTCTGTAGTGTGTTCCATGCCCTTTTCCCCCTCGATCATGTCCGCTCCCCTTACTATTTATATAAAGCTCCCTTATCCCTTATTATTAATATTATTAATATAATATAAAGGGGGGTTACGAGGAAAGGTTTCAGAGAGATGTTGGGAATGAGGGACCCATATTATGCAGTTGGTAACGTCGATAGCCAAACCTACCTAGTAATGTAGCCGAGCGAGACAGAATCAGCGCGCACGCTTTCTGTGTGATACAAAAGCCGACTAACTACAGGGATTAATACCACACATAGGAGTAAAGATGGGGTAGGTGGGAGCGGAGAGATAAAAGGGTACTTTAGTTCTATTCCCAAGCGACGAGAGAGATAGATTGGTGACCCTCTCAAATAATAAGAACTGTCGGTCTTATTGCCAAGTGTTAGGGTCTGTGCCTCGATACGCCCCCCGATTGAGAGGGTGCGACAAAGAAAGGTTGGCAATTCTCTAAGTCCCTATCAAAAACACGTTACTTTTAAAACCTTACCTATTTATAATAAGCTTGGCCGCTTATCAAAAATCCAATTTATTTTCCTTACTTACTCGGGACAATGAAGAAATGGATGTCGAACGAAACTACCCATGAAATCGTACGCCGTGTGGACCACCAACGAGGTTGAGATCGGTGTAGGAGCCCAACATTACTCTACTATGAAAGCTAAAAAAGTGAATGCCCTCGACCAGGGGACAAAGCTAATTGGCTGAAGGTGACGGGCACATTCGTTCATTCGTGTTTGACCGACGAACCTTTATTTCTAGCTACACCGGCCGCAGACGTACTAGGTCCTCTCCACGCATAAACAGTTGTAGAGAGGCGCCATGGAGCACCAACGAGCAACTGCATGCCAGGGTAGGACCTTACTTAACTATGAGATAGGCGAACAACTAGATTGTGTTTGGAGCGTTCGTCAACAACCTTGAACCATACAAATATGTTGGTTGGGTCGATCAAAGCAACTGATATGTAGCAGTTCACTATCCATCTGTGAAGGCAGGCGGAAAAAGAAAGGTAGTGTGTTCAAATGAATCCGCTTCAGAGTTTGTTCATCGATGCCCAGCATCATTCACCGAATAGAGAAGCTCGTTCCAGCCAGCACCGAATAGAGGAGCTAATAGAGAAGCTGGGTTTAATATTGAGAGCCGCTCCCTATTCATTCACCGAATAGGGAAGCACCCTAATAGTTCGATGAATCGGGAAGGGGAGCAAGCTGGGCACGCACCGACTGGAGAAGCTTTTAACCCAACACAGTTCATTGCTTTTTTTATAATGTGAATGGAGGCTCCTTCCCAACCAGGCCACCCTTCCCAAACAACAAGGCCGGAATATAGCTCGTCTCGCTCCTCCATATCGAGAGACATGTGCGCTCGCGACTCGATCGAAGCCTACTGATTCGCACGCAGCGGAGTAAGTAGTACTTATGGGCCCCATTCAAGCTAGGGGAATGATGACGCTATAGGTTGGTCATAACTCTCACTATCATCAGTAGGAATGACGATCCATCCGACGAAGGTAGTTACGATCACGTCCTTTGCGAGTCTGCTCGCATCGAAAGCCAAAGGTTGGTTCCAGTGCAAAAACCTTGTAACTATTGGTTGCCATAAGGGTGAATCAGGCAACTCGACCTTTGGATTAGGGAAATTGTGCAACAACCTTGTAACTGGTACTTATCAGGCAAGCTCGTGACATGTCGGGAATAGAAGCATCATCAAAATACTAAATCAAAGTGGATAACCCAGCCCAGGCAGGCCTTTTAGCTCTACCTGGTGGAGTTGTGATTCGTTCAACAGTTCTACCATTCGTTCCGGCGGCTACGCAAGCACCAGCGGAATCACTATATTCCTAAGATACGGGTCGTATTCCATACGTATTGGGATCATTAACCAGCCGAGACACTCCTGCTGATGGCATAATGATTCAGTAAGCATATCGAGCTCCGATGAATAGCTTTTGAGATATGGGCCCTATTATTATTATTTAAGGTCACGGGAGCAACTCACTAACTCTAGCAGGTCTGGCCCACTAACTCTAGGTGACCAGGCAGCGAGAGCTGGCCTAACGATAGCTGTGTAACGAGACCCAATTGAGTGAATGGGTGGAGGTGAACCAAGTCCGTTTCATATTATGAACGTGTTAACAACTTTCCAAAATGACTCCTAAAGAATTGTGATTTCCCGGCGAATAAAAGAAAATATGATTCCTCTTTTAAAGTTGTTACTACGTTCATAATGACAAGCAATATTAGGGAAGAATTGGTTAATACGTATATAATATACCTTTCCCTATAATAAGTTTGCCTCTCCTAATCAATGATGCCGGCTTGGACTTCTAAGGTTCGTTTGGAGGTTCATCCAATGCACTGCAGGAGGCTTGGTGGCTCGGGTGGATTCCTGGTTCCTTCCTCTGGCAAAGAATCTGTTTTGGAGTTGCTTTGCTCTGTCAATGTGCAAAGGTGCTGAAAAGCATTCCGAAACCCTTTCTCATTGGCCAAGCCAAAAGCATGGGTGAGGGATATATGGCATGTTGGGGGTGGTAAAGGTACAATGGTATAGAGGGCGACAATGGAAGGCCCCAGTTCTCTATCTGGGCAATAGGGCAGGACCCGTTTCGCTGCCGCGTGAACAAACTGTGTGCTTCCGTCAACTTGGGTGCATCAAAGCGTTCCTCTTCTTCTGCCAAGAACATGAATTCCAATTGCAATCGATGCTAGAAAAGGAATGTGTTGGAAAGGTGGTTGGGCGTGAAAAAGCAGCCAGCGCCTGTTGGGTGCTTCCCCGGTCTCTCCTGTGTCCCGCATTGCGTAATCCTTGCAGAATCTCTCTATCTCCGTTCATTCTGAGGCTCGGTTTGAAGAATACCCCAATAATAAGAACCCTATTTTCTGTGACAAGAGCCTGTGAGTGTTCAGTATTCCTCACTTTCTTTTAGTGTTCAGCGACCCTTGCCGTCTCGATTCTTTTATTTTTCTCTTCACAACAAAAGAAAAAAAGATGAAATGGAAGCGGAAGTAGAGGAAGATGAGCAATTTGAGAAAGGAGAGACAAGATGCGCTGCTCCGTGAAGGAAAGGGGATGGAACTAACAACCAACACCGGATGGGTGACATAGCTGCTTTGAGAGAGGAGAAGAAGGCGGGGAAGGCTTTATAGGGAGTTGGGGGTGGTTCAACCAGAAAGAAAGGATTCGAAATGAAAGGTTTGAATGGCCAGGCTATCACGTCGGGATAAGGCAGTAGGAGATCATCAGCTTATGGCAGGAAGGATGGATGAGCTCCCTATTGATATAAAAGGGGATGGAGGTGAAGTCTTAGCCTCGGATGAGGGGGGAATATAGACACTGGGAAAGGAATCATGGGAGTCCGCCCTGGGATGGGAATAAAGGGAGCCTTACGTGATAGGGCCCTGGAGGAGAATGGGAATAATGGTAGTACGCCCCAAGATTGGAATGAGGGGAAAGAATGGAAAGATAAATGGATGGGGAATCCCCCTATGTGCTGAGAATAAGAGGAGCCAACAAACTAAAAGATACCCGTGGGAAAGCATGGGAGCCCCAAGCCTATGTAATAGTATCCACCCTTAGAAGATAGTTTATCATCACCCTACCGATGAGTCTGGAGGAAAGACTGGTTAATAAGGCAACCCCTCTACCTTGAATTCATAACTTGCATAATGAGTTGCATCGACATGTTTGCCCGTGATCTAATGCCCCTTTCCCACGCCACCAATCGACGAATGCTGAGGAACGAGTGAATCAACTGATGCAACCAACCACAATACAATACACCACCCGAGCAACTACCCAACACCCGAGAAGGCGGAATAATGCCAGGAAGTGACCAAGCAACTCCAAATGAAGAAAAAAGAAAATTGAGAACTCGATCGAAGGGAAGGCTTGAGTTCAGAGACGAAGATAAGGCTTGGTGGCTTGCGAGGAAAGACTAGCTAACAAGCGAACGAACAAGAGCTCCTACTCGTGTTCCTGCTCCAGCTCCTATATCAGAAGCTACATATGCTCTGAAAAGACGCTTTATATTCTCTACTGCTCTCCTATTATTATTCCTACTGCTACTCTTAGTCCTCCCATTAACTACAGCCAAGACTCCGCCTCTATCTCCTATGCCCCCTTCTTTTGTCATTTTGAATCGTTGATTGCTTGTGGTGATTGCGGTTCCTTTGTTTGTGTTATACCGGTTTCCTTTCCTGCATTCCTTCCTAAAGGCAGGACTGGGTGGGTTAAGTTGCTCCCTCTTTCCTCTGAGCTACAAGAAGGTCTCCTTCTCTAGGGAAGTCGCTTGGCTTTCCTTTATGGTTGGACCAAGATTCTTCCTTCAGGGGGTTACTTTGTTCAATTCAATAAGGGTGATACCTTAAAGTCCCTCCTAGCTTCTCGAGGGAGTTGGCTTCCCCTTCTCTCCATTCCCAAGTAATGGGATAGAGTCCGGCCTTTCGTAATCCTTTCTTTGAGGCATTCCACGTGGAAGAAGGTCTACTCTTTCTATCTAGAGTCCAGACCAGAGAGTCCCGAGCGCTAATTCCTTCCTTTAGTCAGTACTGGTCCGCGGTCTTCCCTCTCCTGTCTGGGAGGGAGGAAGTCTTCCCTATGGATCTAGTTTTTGTCTGGCACTAATCGGTATACCTTCCCTTCACTTCCAGCTCTTGAAGTGAGTTTGCTTTGGCGTCCTTCATGCCCTATTTAGTCTATGGATAATTAAACCTGCTTCTTTCTCCTGAGCTAGGGTAAAAGAGAAGCACCAGATATGAGAAGATGTCCTACGGCTAACTTCTTCTGGAGCTCTTTCCCGAAGTCGGTTGTTGGGCTTCCCCTTTCTTCGAGTGTTCGGTGCTGAGCTAAGCTGAGCTCCCAAGACTAAGGTACATAAGACCTACAGACGGAGACGGCAAGAGGAAGGCGGAACGTTCTATCTTGTTGAAGTTCTCTCTCCGAGTGTCCTTGCTTGTCTGGTAGTTGAATGGAGAGCGAGAGAGATATAAGGCATGCCCCCTCAGACTAGTATGCTATTGAGCCTAAAAGAAAGAGTAGCACCATATCTGAGTCCAGAATCTTTTGTGTACAAGAATAGGTGGCCTACGGGTTGTTTAGCTTCCCGTTTCGGCGAGTGTTCCGTGTCTTGTAGCTGGGATATCGTCTTTTATTGCCCTACCCAAACCTAAACTACAGGGTGCCGATGCATTGACTTGAAAGAAGAAGGTTGGGAAAGAGATAGAATTGCCAGCATAAAGATGCAATAACCAGCCATAAGACGATTTTCCAACTTGAACCGAGGAGACGATACTGGCTATTGGCATTGAAGAAGAACCAGTCTCATATCAATGAATACATTACCATCTAGTAGAAGACGATATTTATAGATGGATAAGGTTGGGATAGTAGGATGCAAGTTGGGGATATTGTTTATACTGGCCAGAGAGAAGAAACAGCCGGGCCATAGACGGATACTGTCATGGGTTCGTTAATACGTATATAATAGAACCGGAGTGACTTAAAGTCGACATTATCTTCAATAAAACATAGAAAGAGAACGAACCCTCAATACTAATAAAAGGGATCCCAGGGGGTAGCTTGAAAAGAGGTAAGGGTAGAGAGTTAAGTATCGAGCGATAGGGAGAACGAACGAAGTAGAATTAATATCCAAAGAAATAAGCACATCAATATGCCAACCCTTATTTTATTGGAAGTGGCATTTCTTGCATTGCCAGTTATAAACGCCAACGAGGATACGGAAACAACAACTCGTCAACCCCTCATTCTATTATATACGTATTAAAAACTTCAATGCCAACCGGAGACCGTATATTGAATAGAAGACAATACCGGGTGCAAGAAGACGATACAGTCTAGTATGAAGACGATACCGTATATTGAATGAAGACGATTTGCCACGAAGACGATATCCCGGTAATAGCTGACGATTTCCCACCCTTAGCCTATTTACCATTAGAGAGCTGACGATTTCCCAATAGAGAAGACGATATCCCACAATAAAATTTCCCAGTTATTGAGAAGACGATCGCAAAGGTTGAAGGTTAAGGGTGAGGACTAGTTCCTCTTGATGCTTCATACTCTTATTACCGCTCGCTTTCTTATCATTACAGGTTCATAACAGAACTGGCGTATAGAGGGTTTAATTTAAGAGCTAGTATGCATAGTAGATAATTGATAAAGCGGGATCAACCCGGCAAGCTTAAAAGAAGGAAACCATCAAGAAAAGAAGAAAGGTTGAGATAGTAGTCCAAAAAGAGACGGAACCCTCTCTATTCTTATTGTCTTGGATAGATAGTTGGGATAAGTACTCGACTTCGTTAGGCAGCTTCTTTGGGGAAGTGAACCACTAAAATATCCGAACTCCGGCCACTGGTTATGAATAAACTTGGTCCTGGCGGGTCGGGACCAGATCGAGTTACATATCCAGATACATATCCAGTTGCATTCATTGGAGATCCGGATCCAACAGCATGAGATCGAGTCTCACCAGCAGCATCCAAGCCATTAATTCCATAAGGAATAGAATCTGTAATGAATGCTTCGGCGGGATTAATCCAGGGCGATGCATTTAATAGGCTGGTCCCATGCATGGGCTGGTACGAATAACCAGAAAGGCTTTCAACTATTATAAAGCTCCTTAGAGTACTATTCCCAATAGCCCCGGAAAAGACAGACGACCAAGTCCCCAGTCATGCTTGGAGTAGGGAAAGCAGAAGAGGTTTCATAACTCCCCCTCATTCTCAACTAAACCCAACTTCCTGTTAGTATTCAGGCCATCTTACCTGCTTTTGAATGGTAGAAATTACTACAGTAAGACAGGTGTCCCCATGTTCATTCAGGTTCATCGCTATGTCCCGAAGTAGTGATCGAACTCCATTGATGAGGATATAACTGCCAAGTGAGATCATCCTCTACTCCTTTGGCACTTATGGACCTAGCACTTTTCTATTGAAATAATCCTGAGGTGGGGGTCGAGCAAAGCATATTGCTCCATTAGTGGCGGTCCACCAGTACTACGGATTAATGCTTCTGTGGGTTCTGTAATGTTCTGAATGTCGGTTGATTCTCGGCCAATTGTACTACTGGGTTGTTTAAAGTCAGTCGAGAGAGCATGCCACAACCGGGTAGTCGTAGTCGTTCGATGCTGGATCGAGCACTTCATTAATGTGGAATCTGATCTTTAATGTGGAATCTGATCTTTCGGTCTGCTCTACTTAGGAACAACCCCAGTTTGCTTTTGGTGAGCTTTGGTTATCGGTGCTTTAGCCCAATCGGACATTAGGAGAATGCACCTAAATCAAGTCAAATCGGAGTGGGCCGGCTCTCTCTTAAGACTCCTCCAATGAGAAGAGGATTCTGATCTACCTTAGCTGTCGGAGCTTCACACCGGTAATGCGATGGCCAACAGCGATGGTTTTTGTTAAGGGAAATTGGCTTTTCTGCGCAGACAACTGCGATGGCCAACTGCGATGCTTTTACCGAGTAGATTTGAGCGTTTCTGTTCATACAACTGCGAGGGTCCAACTGCGATGGTTTCTTAGAGGATGCGCAAGCACGCTCAAGGGTGTTAACGCTCACTCATCATATGGGTGAGGGAAACTTAAAAGGAAAGCTCAAGCTCAAGCGAAAAGGGAAAGCTCAATGGGAAAGCTCAAGCTCAAGCGAAAAGGGAATCGATTTGAGGTACGTTAAGTGACTCGACCAAAAGGTACGTTAAGTGACTCGACCCAAAAAGGGCGAGGAACGAAGTCGCTCATCCATTCATGGGTGAGGGTGTTAACGCTCACTCATCATATGGGTGAGGGAGAGGAACGTAGTCGCTCGATTCCTTATTTTGGGAGAGGGGAATCAATCACTTATTTCCTCGGCTGCTAAAGCGTAATTACGTATTATAATAAATAAAGCGTAATTACATATATAATGATATATATATTTGTATACAATATTATTTTATATTAGGGTAGATCAATTATGAGAGCCGCCTGCGTAATTACATATATAATAATAGCCACTTATTTCCTCTCCCGTTGGTCGAGCTTGCTTGCGCATCCTCGGCGAAGGATAATTCAGTGTCTTTTCTAGCTCTGCTTTCAACCTGAGACGAAAACCAGATCTAGTGATATGACGCGTATCTAATTAATTATTGGAAGATCCCGCTCAGAAGGTGCGTTTAGCTCCCTCATATAGGAAGCAGAATTACGTGTCTTGTTTAGTTCAAACGCCCGAAACAAAACCCTACATTTCCTCTATTCGGTTTGGGTAAGAACAAAAACATCTCTCGATTTCGATTTTTAATTTGTGGTTCCTTCCTCTATTGCTGGCCCAGCAGCCCTTTTTAGATTGACTCAATCAAGCTTTTGTTGCGACATGCTATGTTTCCCTCCATTGCTAGATAGGGCTAGTTTTCTCGACTATTATGTATGGGGGGCGGCAGTGCCTTCTCTTTGTAAGGTCCCGGGGAATGAATCACTCTTGCTCGGGTGGTGAAATAGGGGTAATCCCTCCGGTCCCTGGGAGACTCATCCCTAGGCGGGATACAGCAATAGTCTTCGTGAAGGAAAGAGGATTCATTTTCTGAAATTCAAAACGGAACGCATAACTCACACAGGTGTTTAGATCTCGCCGCTTCAATTAATTAATCAAGCACGATCTTTTCTGCTTTCTTTAACGAATCAAAAACATACTGAAAAAAGCTATGTCATGTCTATGTTTTTTCCGTGTTGATCTATTTCCCAGTCATAGCTGTGTTGTTTAGATACTTTTTTATCTTATTAGATATTTATTCTGAGAAAGCGCTTTTAGTTCAGTTCGGTAGAACGTAGGTCTCCAAAACCTGATGTCGTGGGTTCGAATCCTACAGAGCGCGAATACGACTACTATTATATCATATAGTATAACAACAAGCCGAGCCGGAGTGACATGGATTCATGAATGCCGGCAGGAACTGGGCTCCTCTTTCCGCCCGGGAATAGAGAGAGAATAGTTTTAGATGACTCGGGAAATAACGTATATAGAATTATCGAAAGATAGATGAATTGCGAAATAACGTATATAGAGATAGATGAATCGGGAAATAACGTATATAGAGATAGAGGAAATAACGTATATAGAGATATCGAAAGATAGATGAATTGCGAAATAACGTATATAGTTACTTACAGATAGGATTGGGTGAGAAGAAGGTGTAGCGCAGTCTGGTCAGCGCGTCTGTTAAGTACAGAAAATCAAAAGCAGGAGGAAAGGCAGAGCTAGTTCATAGATTAGGTGAGCCTCTAGTTCTCCTTCTGTGCCTCCCGTAGTTGCTGCGTACTGCCTCTAGTTCCCTTTTCGTAGTAGTTTTTGCCCCGTAGTTCCTGGCCTACAGTTTCCTGCCTGTATGTTGTAGTTTACCTCTTCTCTACCTGTCCTTCCCGTCCCTGTCTCCCTGTCCTTTCCGTGCTTTTAAACCATTTCGTCCCATCTCTTTACAAACCTTGAAACCGCGATCTTGGGCCCAAGACAATTTACCAAACTAGCCAGCAATAATCGCGTATATAACCCCAATGCGCCGTTATCCCTCAGAAATCAGTGCGTTACGTGCGATCTCCGCCTGTCTCACGCCCACGAGGAGGTCAAACCTTTATTGTGCTGCCTCCCGCTCCCCTGTAACATCTCTACCGTGCATCCCAACTTCTGTACGGCTCCTACCCCTACCTTTGCTCTTGGTGATGTTTCCACCCATATGTCACCTTTGCTACCGATCTATGCCGCTGGCGGTGAATAAACTTAATCCACCCAAACAGGAACAGGTTCCCGAACGGTTGCTTCAACCGGCTCTGTTACTCGCTCTGGAACGGGCTATAACTATCTACCTGGAAAGGATGCCGCCTCCGCTTATTCTGTAGTTGGATATGGAACAGGATCTTAAACCGGTAGGATTTCCGCTCCTTATGCTATTGGATATGTATCTGTCTTTTATGCTAGCTCTGCGGGTGTTGCTTCAACGAGATATAGGTATGAATCTAGGCGGGGTGGTGGCTCTATAATTGGATCTGTGCCCGGAAATGAACCAGGAACGGGGTATACTTGATCTGGGTAACGAATTAAAACTTGATCTCGAAATGGATCTGAATCACGAAACTATTGGTGGTGAATCGAAAGCAACTGTAGCTTCATCGAAATAAACAACAGCGGAGAACCAGAATCGACTACTGAAACCACTGATGGTGCTGACGGTGGATAAGTTGGTGGTGGATAAGCTCGGTATCGTGGACCGGTTTTGGTATAGTGTGTCGTAGAGAACCACGAGCATCTGACTCACGATCATAAGGGACTGAATCACGAATTGGATCTCGTCGTACAGGCACGGAATCTCGATCTCGAAGGTGCTAACGAAGGTATGGATCTCGTTCACGAAGGTCATAGTCTCGATCTGGATCTATTAGTAGGGATGCTACCGAAGCTGCCGTGTATGGATCGACTCAATTTCGATCTCGAACTACTGCTTGTGCCTTTGCTATAGATGTACCAAAAGTCGGAACACCTGGATAGACTATCTATTATTGTACCAAAACCCGAAACAGGACGAGATACCGGCCCTTACCTGCTCTTCGTGCAGGTAATAGTTAACCTGCTTACATTGGTATGGAAGCTAGGACTGGATAAGCTACTGGAACTGCTATTGGACCTGGAACTATAGGATCCGTAACTGGCTTTCGATCTTAAGGATCTGCACCTACCTTTGTAAGTTCCGCATCTGGATCTGCTGCTAGTGCTTTAGGTACCGTCCGTAGCCTTTGCATCTGCTGATGAAACTCCTTACTCTATAGTGGCTACCTCCGTTAATGGTAGTTATGGCTTTATAACGAGATATAGATCCGGAGCTATCGACTCTGCCTCTGGTACCTAGGCCTCTGCCTTTGCTGCTGGTGGATCTGGTGCAAAGCCTGCTGCTGCTTCAATGGATGGATCTGGAACCATGCGAAGAGATGCTACAGGCACCTTTGCTTCTAGGTCTCGATCTGTTGCTGCTGGAGGATCTACTGTTGCTGGTGCTGGATAAAGAGGTTAAACCACAATAGGTGCTTCAACTGGCTTTTACCTTGGCACTGGATCTCTACCACGACGAGCACCAGACTTTTCATCACGACCACGAAAGAGAGAATC
>Ga0316216_1000128_pt1 | contig 11304 bp, 10 predicted proteins | sample NRE6metagenome_FD_207800 | JGI IMG/M metagenome (GOLD analysis project Ga0316216, IMG submission 207800) | Spruce roots microbial communities from Maridalen valley, Oslo, Norway - NRE6 | ecosystem: Host-associated > Plants > Roots > Unclassified | place: Norway: Oslo | collected 2017-09-15
GCCTGAAGAAGGAGGCTTAGGTTGAGATGTGGAAGAGGTTCCAACACCTAGTAAGGAATGCTATGGGAAGGGATTTTTGAAGATCTAAAGTTGGTCATTCTGAGGTTAAAGAGGCGTGACAATTTGGGTGATAGCTTGGGTAGTTTTTGACTCTCGAAGTAGTCTCTTATATAGGATTCACTCTTTTATAGTGTGACTGGGTTTATTATGATAGGTGCCGAATTTAAACCCATAAAAAATAATATGTTAATACCTGAGGTTTTAACTGGACTAACTAGAAGAGGGTTGCTTCTAAGATTAACACGTGGTAGCTTAAGAAGGTGGTTGAGAATGGGTGGATTAGGTGGATTGCTCCTGTTGGAAAGGTTGAGTAGCTTGAGTAGGATTAGGCTAGCAATGTATCATTTTAATGGAGGGGGTAGACACAACAAGGAGAAGAGGGGTGTTCTATATAGGCATCAAAGCAACTTAGTGGACTGTGTTAGAAGGGGATTGTGACAAAGTAGGGAATGGTTAGGTCCGATGATAGACTATACTTGGAATTATATACTATCCTTTTACTGACTCCTCCATTAATATTAGACTATTTAAATAGAAACACTATACTAGTTCTCAGAGGGATAAATAATAGTAGTAGGTTGTAACTAAAATAAAACCCTAATCTAATATAGTAGAGGGTAAAATGTAGGTTGGAACTAATAAGTATTTAGGTTTATAGATGGGGGTTTTATGAACAAACCTACCCCTGAACGAGATATCGATATAACTACACTCTGGACAGGATAACGACCTATGCCTGGGTGGTTCAAGAAGCCCCAACCCACAGGAATGAGCAGGTTGTCATCCATGGTCTATACCCTTTACTAAAGTAATAGAGTGAAATATTCTTATTTTATTACTCTTGTTTAATAACAATTATATTCTACTTTACTTATACTACCTTAGACCCTAAAACTAAGATCCTCTAACTCAACTTAGATCACTCTAACTAACTTAGGAATCAACTTAGACTCTATGATACTATCTCTTCACAATAGAAACTATAGAAGGAAGAATAGAAAGTATAGAAGGAATCTAGAACTAGAAAAGGAAATCGAATATCCAATTAACTCATGATTTACTTACTCCTTGCTTAAAAAAATACTATTGACTCTTACTTAGTAAACTACAAACTAATTATTATACATATATAACATCATTAGGGGTGAGGTACGAACCAACCCAACATATCACACTATTACATTTTTTATCCTCTAAGAATATAGAACCATAAAAGTTAATACCTCACTTATAATCACATTAGGAAATCTATACCATACATCTAGAACTATCTAACCAACAATAGCAAGTATATCAGAAACAATAGCATTCATAGTCCACAATTACTATAACAAACAAGATAGAAGGAAGATACTTACTCATTAGACTAGACTTAGACTGAACTTAGATAACAAAGGATTTATTAGACGGCACGGGAAGAGCCCCAGACCCCTTAGGCTATCGAGGGAGCAGCTACCCCTAAACCCCAGGCCTCTACCCACCTTGATAATCACTCTATCCTATCGAAAGAACCTAGAAAGACAGACAACCAGCCACAAATGATACACTAGCACAAATAACAACAGACGAAAACACCAGACCACGATACAACACCCATCAACCCATCGAAACAGCCCTTTAGACCCTTTTGACCAAGGAAACTACCATTGGTCGAGACAGGAGCAAAGCCACCAACCAACACACCACATCATTAGTGTTATTACATCATGAAATCATAAACAACATAGATTCATTCCTCTAACAATCAACAACACAATGAGATGGATGGTGAGCCAGACCTCGAACACCTTTTACTTAAAACAAAAACATAACATCATGCCTTCAATCAAGAAGAAACACATAACCTGCTGAACCCATTGATTTTAGGGGCCCACCTTTATAATAAGGCTTTTCCCACCTTCGATATTAGGGTTCGACCACCTTAGAAATCATGGTGCCCAACTGAAATGACCTCGACTGAATGCCTTAACCCAAAGACAAAACATATAGGCTTCTGATCCTCTCTTATGGTCGGGCCCCGACTTCGGGTCGGGAACAAGCGGCCGGCGAGCAACAAGCGGACAGGGGAGACTACACTGTAACGGTTTGAACCAAGACCAAGGAACCGCTCCTACCTCTTACACCAACTCTTTTCAACCGACCTAGCCCAACTTGCAACGAGGAAACCCCCTAAGACCTGATCCCATTTCACTTTCACCTCGCCCTAGGACACTTGCTTAGGGAGACTACAGCATTGAACCCTGGTTGAATAGATCATTGAACCTACAACTAGCTCAGCAACTCTCTACTTACCTTAGTTAGATTCTTTAGAGCATCAAACCCTAGATACTTCTTCATTAGTAGCTACAACATTAGGGTGAGGCAGCGAACTCTCGACTAAAAGGATAGGAATATTCTTAGGTTTAATTACTAGTCATTACCACTCTTCTATCTCAATAAGCTAGTGAAGAAGGAGCTTTCGGACATTAGAAACAGAACCACATATATTCTTTAGATTAGGAGGAAGCCGACCGTGAGGTCGGGATTAGCCACGTTCCTTCTCTCCATACGAGGGCTCAATAGGAACATAACACCTTAGAACACCTTACGAACCCTCGAACCGGAGACGGAGACAGGAGAACCCGAGACGGAGACAACACACCTCCATGTGCAAACTCATCCCCGTCAGTCAACTCATACCCCCCCCGCGTGTCAACTCATCTCCGTGTGAGCCGTGTGAGTGAGCTCCGTGTGACAACTCATACCCGTCAGTCATTGGAAGACTCTTGGGGAGAGCCCCAAACCCCTCGATCAAGGTATTAGTATGGTATTATAATAATTAGAGTATTCTTACATCAGGGATAAATAGAGCTGCTAGCTTATAGTAAAATAAAACCCTAATATAGTAGAGGGTTAAATGCTATACGAAAGTAAGGAGTCTTCTGGTTTATAGTTAAATGGTATTAGGTAAGATTAATAAAGGTATAATAAAGGGATTCGGTATTGTATATAATTCAGGAAGAAGGGATTCTTCGTCTTAGAATTCAGGTAGAAACAAAGGGAAAGAAAGGTTCTCCTCTGACAAAGAGATTAAGATAGGCTTTAGAATTATTTATATAGGAATCTTCAACTATAAAATAAGAAGTAAGGATATATTTATATTTAAGCCGAACCCTCGGAGGAACAGCAGGAACACTACGCAACCCCGAACCAGGAACACTAACAACCAGAATAGGAATTGAACACATCGGACCTAACCATTCCCTATTGAATCTACCACCTCAACCTTTTCTCTTTATGACCTTAGGAATCGCTTAGATACTTTCCTTCACAACGAAAGGAACCTTTAACTCCATCAATTATAGCAAGAAGATACTCTTTACTCATTTATAGGAAACTCCTAAAACTAAACTCCTATAACTCTAGAAGGAAGAAAAGTGTCGTTGGGGAAATTGAATGATATTGATTCCCCGGCATAATTCGGTGGAGCTTTTCAGGATCTCCACTTAGACCTTGCGACAATTTATAGTGCTTAGAGGATGCGCAAGCAAGCTCGACCAACGGGAGAGGAAGCTAACTCAATAAGCTTCTTGGTTGGCGATAGATTCGCTATTATATATGTAATTATGGTGGGTGAGGCAGCGAACTCTCGACCAACGGGAGAGGAAGCGTTAAGCGGGCTCGACTGTAAGGAGAGGGTGAGGCAGCGAACTCTCGACCAACGGGAGAGGAAGCTAACTCGATAAGCTTCGATAACATCTCCAGATTCGCTATTATATATGTAATTATGGAGGAAGCTAAGCAACACCTGATTCGGGGGTAAAGTGGCGATCAAACGCATTCAAATGGTGGCTCCATTTCAGCGGTGATCGATCGATGCAGATTTCGAGATCACGTAGATTCGTTTCGATCAATTACTCACAGGAACGCAGCTAGGTAAATAAGAAGTACTTTAACAATTATTAAGTAGTCGCGATATATAAGTAGTAAAAGCACCACCTGCAGAAGCATTGGTTATTCAACAGATGCTTCAATAGGTTTTCCAACAGAATATGAGACGGGATCACACTGGGTCTGCTGATTCAATGGATTAAACTAGGTAAACTGCCTTTGCGCTTTACTCTTTCTCTCAATCTCAAATTGAAAGAGTTCCGTGCGAAAGGATACTAGGTCTACTGAATCTGGGACCGGGGGATCCATATACGGAGCAGGAATTGAAACACGTGCACCCGGAACATGAATAGGCCCTGCAACTAGATCTGGATCTATACCCGTAGAGCACCTGCGAAATGCGTTGTTCGACCTGCAACTACGGCTCTGTGACGGGGCGGGAGCAGCCGGGACTGAGAGCTGGGTGGCTGCTTTTAGTTTCCACTTCTTTATATCCTGCTTGTTAGCATCGCTTAGTTTACTGAGCTAGATCGGTAGATGGCTTATGATGTGGATTGAATTTCTCTGTTTCTCTATATATATGTTACTATGGAATCCCAGTGTTTTAGCTCCTGGGTTTCTGTTCCTAGTAATCCCAGTGCTGCTAGTTCCTTAGACCTGTTCTTCCTTGGCAATCCTCGTGTCTCAGTTTCTTCCTCGGTATCAACTGCATGCTTGATTAAGGGTTGATTGTCTTTACTAGTGTGTATCGAGGGGCTAGTGTCATCATTCGTATCCAAGCTTCCCGGGTTTAATGATCTTTAGTAGGGTTCGGGCAGTAACGATATTTCGAGCATGGGTAGCTTGGTTTCGACCAACCGATCCATTCTCTGATCTATTCGTTGATGCATGCACTGAGATATCCAACCATGCACATTCTTATCAAGTTGGTATTTCTCCTTAAAGTATAAGGAAACCCTCCCTTCAAGTACAGGAAAGCTTCCCTCTCCCCTAGTTATTAGCGGATAATTGACTGACCCGTTCAGTGAGAAAAGGAGATTGATTATTGAAATAAGCGTATGACTTTCCACCATAAGATGCCCTTCGGGCCTTTGGGCTACTTATGGGGTCTTTATTCACTATTTTTCATTACCTTGCCCTCCTACTATTGATTCTTGCCTTAGATGGAAGAAGGGAGGCGCGCTCCTTCATTCAGTACAAAAACGTGTCAAATTTCCATGGCGTTTCATTTCCACTTTCTTCCAAGGAAGGTATCAAGACCTTTCTGGGTTGGTTTCCCGGAAAATTGATTGAAATAGGCCACCTCTTTTCCTCTGCTGATAGTGGATAGGAAAGAAAGAAATAGAGATAGACAAGCAGGTCATCTTATTCTTATCTGTCATACCAGGAAGATAAGGAAGCAATGGTTAGCAGTTATCGGGCTACAGGCATGGTTCATAGGGCTAGTAGCCTTGCCTTATTACTTGCCAGCGTGGGTTTATGCGTGGAAGCGTAGAAGCGTGGAAGCGTAGAAGCGTCAAGCAGTGGGATATTAAAGGGTCGTCCTCCGTAGGTGTTCTCCTCGATAAGGAAAGGATACAGATTGATTAGGATAAGGTCGGAGCTAGTTGTCTCCTTCTTATCCGTTCTGTTAGGGAATGATAAGATAAGGGCAAAAGGGCCTAGGAAAAGGGCCTATACAGGGCCTTGCTAACCAGTAATCCACATTCATTTACATTCATTATCCACTGACTTGCCTTATTTAAGTCACCTTTTCACTATTTATCCACATTTACATTCAAGCATTCATTTACATTCATTAACTTATGACTAGCAGAAAATCTCTTTCTTATTGACAGGTGGATTGGGGGGGTTCTCGCTTGCTGGCGGAGTTAGCGGGCTTATGAAAGGTTATCGGGCTTATGACAGGCAGGAGATTGATTGCTGAACTATCTGCCTGAACTAGCTGAACTAGCAGGAGAAAGAATACTTCGAGAAGTTCGGTGTAAGTCCCTAATAAAAGAGAGGAAGGATGGAAACCCTGACAACGGATGGGGATGATCCCATAAAATAGGCACGGAAATACCGGTTAATTTGAGGCATAAACCTAAGAGCGGTAGGCTTGATGGAAGGCTTGATGGATGGAAAAAAGGCTTGATGGAAAGAACATGTAAAATGGAAAGAACATGGAAAATATAAACGGATGGGGATAGACTGGAAAGTTGTGGGGAAAGGTTCAGTCACTAATAACATTGGTGGGTTCGCTAGAAGAGATCAAACGAGAGATACCTCCATTCGCCCTCCTAAAAAGAGATATCCACCGGCCCTCCTACTAAGTAGTTGTCTCCTTCTTATCCTTATAGTTTGGGGAAGTTACCGGCATGAAGAGCCACAGACGAGACTTGAACAGACTTACAGGAGCACTAGGAGCACTAACAGATCCACATATGTGTTTATTATTATATGAGAAGCACGCCCCTCACAGACGGGACTGGAACAGACTTGAACAGATAATCCCCATATTTGGTAAGTGTTATGTGAGAAGGGTCTTAAGTGTTACGATGGCTCTTAATCCATATTTGGTAAGTGTTACGTGAGAAGGGTCCACCGTAGGGGCATACTCAATCTCATTCTTAATTTAGAATTCTAATATCCCTAACTATGGATAATATCCCTCACTTAATAACTAGCTATATTTATAATTATCATATCCCAGACTATATTTATCATATCCCTGACTATTATCCCAGACTATATTTATCATTATTATGACTTAAATAGATTGATTGCGGTAATTCCCTCCCTATTTAGAGCATCTATTTCACCTCTTTATCGCATGAATCGCATCGAAAACCATGAATCGCATCGAAGGACAGATTTCAAACTTGATGTACAAGATAAGTTTTGGGTAAATTGAAGTACCTAATAACGGAAGGACACAAAGGCGGTGATAAATAACCCGGCCGGCCATTGCTAATATGAACATTATGAACAGAACTCCGCAGGGCTATGAACACTATTCATTCTTGGGTTATTTATTCAGTAATTACCCGCTCAGATTCAAAGAATGCGCCTGCCTCTCAGAGGAAAGAAGTGGCCTGCTTTGGATTGCCTAACCAACCTTCCTTCAGATTGATTCTCGCCAATCACGCGCCACTCCAGCCAGAAGGAAGCTCCGCAAGCGCAATCCCGGAATCAACCAGTGGTTCTCAACTGTTCTCGTTCGTTTACTCGCCCCGGAACTAGTAAGATTGGGTAGTAACGGCCCCTCTTTTTTGGTTTACTCATTCATTTTGAAAACCCCCTACTCTTTCATGCATGGAATGGGGGAGTAAGGGGATTGAGAGACAGCGAACTATGGAACCGGGCTTTTATCTTGTTTCTAGACCCTTTGATCTGTACGCCATGGGAATGTAGTAAGAAATCCAGTCAGTCCGCTTTCGTAGAGGTGGAGGGTGATCTTCTCCTTTCCTTTCATCACAGGAGCCGGGTTGATCTCTTCTATTTCTCTTCGATACTGTAGAAAGCATTAGGGATCGGGATCTAGCATTTTTCCCATGATCGAAGAGGAAGGACTGGGTTGGGCCGGGGAAGTCCTACCCATCTCTAAGTTATTCGAAAAGTCGGGGAGAGGCATCCATCCGCATTCCACCAATACTATACTATTTCGGTACAGTAGGGCGCTGATTCTTTCCGTCCGATACAGTAGGGATTCCAATACAGTATCGATCATGCAACATCTCTCTTTCCCCTACGGCATTGAACCTGCACCGATATTATATACGTAATTTGAATCGATGCGCCCTGCTGACTTCACTGAACCGATACAGTAGGCTGACTTCACTGAACCCATACAGTAGGGAACTTGCTACCGAAGGAAGGATAGCAATCCAAAGAAGGGCATCAACTCATTTCGGTCTATCAATACCAACCCGAATCACAACAAAACAACGGGAATGGGGAGCCCTTTGAGTTTCCGTCTTACGACCAGACTGAAGTGGCGTTAGCTGAGCCTTTATATTCTAGTTTTGTAGGAATGCAAAATGTGTCCGATCACACATCTCTTCAGAATGAGAAGACCATTCAAATAAAACCAGAGTCCCAGCCCAGGGTGTGACGAGCGGTGGGATACCCCAATCATTGAGACCTCTGGCCGTAGGGATCTCTACTGAACTGAAGAATCGGTGAAAACCGGGTGGGTTCTTGCCTTTCTGCCCGGGGAGGACGGAAAAAGTAGGTAGACAATTTAATTAGTCACCATGAAATATTTCCCCAGCGAGCAACAGCCCTTCGGTTCGAAGAGGACCATGTCTTAGCGATCTCATTCTAATCTAATAAGGGATGAAATCACGTAGAAAGCGGGAAAACCACGCCTACATACTTTGTGATTCTCTTTTCGCGTAGAAGAATATGGGTTCGAAAGCTCTTTTCTTGATTCAGACTGAACGAGTAGGTATAGCAGGACCCTATTTTCTTCCCTCAAGCGACCATGAGATCTTCGTTGGGACAGAAGAGAGAGTAGGAGATCCCATCCACTTGTCAATATTTGTGGTAATAATCCGATCGGTGGGAAGCCGGGCCGGCCGGTACGACCAGCTAGTTTAGTTAGTGAATAAGAAGAATAGGGCGCCTATTCGCACAAGAGCCGGAGAAGCGCGAAGCTCGGGGAGGTTAATTACCGATCAATCAAGGCCCTTGCCTTTCAATTTAGGTCCAATCTAATTAACCTTAGCCGATGGAGCTAGCTAGATCCTTATGAACGAATGATCGGGGTCGGTATTATCTCGAAAAGAAATCAAGTTCGCTGCGAATAAAAGAAAAAGGAAGTGAAACCTGTCTTATAATTGGTTGGAAGTGGCTTCGAAACGATCGAAACCAAAATGCCTGTTGAGAAGAACCTTTCTCAATCAAATTATCATAAGGATCAGCATGGTGGGCTTTTTGTTCTGTTGTGAAAGAAGAAGAATCCGGAACCGAGTTCGAAAGAAGAGTAACAAGAGGACCAGCCCATACTCTTTTTTCCCGCCCACCCAGCACTCACTGAACTATAGATTAGATCTACCCAATCGAAACGATTATGTCGCAACTATTTCATTGTCTTTCTATCTAATGTCCACCGCCCGGAACAGCTGGCACAACGACAAAAGAGCGCAGCGAGATCATCTATCTAGAATCTAGTGACCCGTAAAACAGCCGTGTCTTCGACATGAAAAGACGATGTCCTAACCACGTCCTAACCACTAGACCCCTACCCGTTTCCCTGGCAAGACTTGAATGATTGACTCGCCAAGAAGAATCATGTATAACCCTCGAGTGCATAAATGACCTGAGGGAGAGTCGAGTCTATTATCATTTTCTCTCCATCGATACCCAAGTCCCCATGACCGAACCAACCTGCTTACTGAACCGAGTCTCTTATCGACGTATTAACGGACATTATGAAAATAAGATAAGAGTTGTTGGTTGGTTGGTCGAGTCATCAATGACATGTCCTCGACCGGCGTCGGTCGAGTTCTGAAAGCTGTCGCTCACCCACTCCCCACTTATATATATAAGAGGTCGAGGGAAATCCTCTATCGGGAAGTCGAGTACACCCTATCTATCGGTCGAGTGAGGTCGTGTTAGTTCCTAATGAAAGTATTATTACGTATGTAATAACGATTCATTGGGAAACGTAAGGCGGTGAATGGGAAACGGAAAGCAGTGAGCGACAGCAACAGGAAACACGCTGCTTGCGCTTGAGAGAATGGAGATTCGTTCATGGACCCCCTTCAATAGAGAGGTGCTTCTCCCCATCGATCGTTAACCGGAGCTCGCCAACACAGAGGGGCGGGGCTGCTGGACCATGGCAAGAGAAGGACGAACATGAATTCGATTCTTTGCCATTGACTCCGGGTCATTATGCGGCTTTCCCTCTCCCGCTCATACATTCTTCTTTCACAACATAAAAAGAAGAGACTCGGCCCGACCCGGTCCCCGGTGGATAGGAGTTTTCTTTTTTGAGTAAGTGCATGGGTAGACGCTACATCTTGCGTCGAGCACATGGGAAGGGGCAGACTGCTGGACATGATTTCTTGGATGAAACGAATGTAAGAGAGAGCGTCGACAGCTAGTATTCTCATGACCTACCAGGAATAGAGATACTTAGTCCTACCAATCACCATATCCGTGACTCCGACAAGCATCCATCTCGCACCATTTGAGAAGGATATTCATCCTTTCAGGCTCCTCTCTCTCCATCCAGAAGTTCCATACTGAACTGAGGACAGTTGTATTACTTTCACGCTTCTCCTGCCTACTTCCACCCATCCCACTTCCTCCGTTTTGATTTGATGGTTCATTTAGCGCTTCTGGTCCAGCTCACTCTTTATGGGTTTTCTTTCCCTCGAGATTAAATGAAGAGAATCTGTTTTTGGTGTGGGTTTTTATAGTGATACCTTTTGGGCTCTGTTTTGATCCGATATATATATATGCCTATTGCTCTTTTGATTGTAGCTTTCAAACGCAGCTACGTCTGCGAATATCGAAATGAGACGGAAAGGCCTTTATGACAACTTAGAGAGCCTGTTTAATATAGATTTGAGAGAATATGTTTGTGTACAAAGAAACCAACCAAACGTGTGGGTAGCTTCACTCTCGCGGAACAAAGGAAGTGGAGTAAAAGGAAACCCCCTGTGTGAATAGTTCCTATCGGAGGGACGCGGGCGGGGACTTACTTTCGGAGCGGCCCCGTTTCAAAGCGAAAGTGTGAGTAGCGGTCGAGTAGATAAGAGTCAATCTACTATTAGCGTAAGTAAGAGAGGGAGGAAAGGTACGGCACCTTTCAGAAAGTAGTGGTATGATTCTAAGCCTCTCTCTTTTTGTCGTTTTTCCTAAATGAAATTTGACGACTTATGTTTTTCTGGGGTTTGGTCTTTGGCCCATTGTCTTTTCTTTTCCCGAAAATAAATGGATGGATGGAAAGACTGATGGATGGATGGAAAAACTATTGTCTCAGTCCCATGCCTTGTCTACTGGAGCGGTAACTTACTCTTAGCAGCTTCTATCTTGTGTGTACTGAAAAAGAATAGGGATATGGAAGTCAGCCGAGTGCACATACCGGTAACCCTCTCTCTTCTCCAGGAAAGATCTGTTGAACCCCATTCTCTTCTATAAGTGAACCCCATTTTCTCATTTGATCATAGGGATATGGAAGTCAGCCGAACATATTTGAGGGTCAGAAAGATTTGAGGGGAATAAATAGAAAGCGTAACGTCAGGCTTTGAGGGGAATAAATCAATTAAGGACCAGGACCTTACCTGAGCTACGCTCACGATTTGAGGTACGTTAAGTGACTCGACCAAAAGGTACGAAGTCGCTCATCCATCCGATGGGTGAGGTACGTTAAGTGACTCG
>Ga0316216_1000131_pt1 | contig 11241 bp, 8 predicted proteins | sample NRE6metagenome_FD_207800 | JGI IMG/M metagenome (GOLD analysis project Ga0316216, IMG submission 207800) | Spruce roots microbial communities from Maridalen valley, Oslo, Norway - NRE6 | ecosystem: Host-associated > Plants > Roots > Unclassified | place: Norway: Oslo | collected 2017-09-15
GATTAGAACTTTAATGGAGCCTACATGTGGACTCACTACATGAATGTCAGTCATGTGACCTTCCTTATTAATATTTATTTACATTAGGCCTTTGGTTCACGGTGACTCTTGGTTATTGTGATATTTACAACTGGATTACATGTGGCTTTTATATGGCCCCTTCTCCCCTGGAAGCTATTAATGATGACATCATAGGTTTAATGGGTGAAGCAGATGAAGGACTCTGGCAGGAGGTCGGTCTTTTCAAAACTATTGATAGACTGGGGAAACTATCACCAAACCTTATTCCATCTTTCTCAGACGCGTCTGCTCATCCTGCTCGTTACCTTAGCGCTCGTCCCCTTTGTGAAGGTGTTGACATCCTTCCCACTTACACAGACTCCCTTCCTAGTTTATCTGACTCGTTACCGGAGGTACAACACCATACCATTAGGGGTAACCAGAGTTTCGAAGATAGAGGAGGTGGCTTCTATGGTTACAGTAGCAAGGCAGATTGCAATACTTTACCTCAATGGAAATACCACAGACAATGGAAGTCCAATAAGGTTTTGAGACGGATGGTACTTGGTTCAGATATGGTACTTTGCGGTTTGGTTGGAAGGTTCTCATATGGAAACTTACGTAAGGAAATTATTCCAATCTAGCTGGAAAAGCCCTGGTCGCCACTGTTAGGCTACACCCTTGAGATTTTTCACCTTTCCAAAGGTTGGTTAGGTTTCCTCTGTAGTAGATCTCTGGAGGATGTTTCGCTTTTACTGGAGAAAAGATGGGTTAATGGAGGCAGTAGCCTCATGTTAAAGAGGTGGCGGGTGGCCTTTGATCTGGTTATCGAGTACTTTTCTCTCAGACACTTCTTTTCCTATTTATAAAGCCTATCCTTTCAAGCTAAATCCACAATGGATATTGGAACAAGATTTTGTGGTAATGGTACAAGAATTATGGAACAATCCAAAATATCTCGAAGAGGATGGAAAATAGAAAAGACTAATTTGGAAGTTAAAGGATCTTAAGGACAATACTAAGCAGTGGCAAAAGCAATGTTATCAAGATGCGAATGCTCATCTCAGGGGATTGGAGAATGATATAAATTCTTTGTTACAAAACACTCTGGATGGTGTAATTACACAGGAGGATGAAACATTATTGAACATTATTGAACATAGTGAATAACTCTGGCGTCAACGCAGTCAGGCTATATGGATTCCTAGTGACGATCAAAACATTAATTTTTTTCATAATTTCACAAATTTCGGGCGAAATAGAAAATTTGACTGGGAGATTATGGATGATGAGGGGAATTTACACTCTGGACAGAAAAACATAAAAGTTGAAGTTGTCAAACATTTTAAAAATTTCTTCAAGGAGCAAGGTGATCCATCTACAATCGATCAAGTTAGTGTGGCAGCTAAGTTCTCTAGACTGATAACAGAAGTTGTTAGTGTGGCAGCTAAGTTCTCTAGACTGATAACAGAAGTTGAAGCCGAGGTATTGTATGCACTGATTCAAATGGTGGAACTAAGAGATATTTTATCAAAATTCAAAGTTGATAAGAGTCCAGGCTCGGACGGCTGGACTGTTGAATTTTTTTTACACTTCTTTGATCTATTCGAGGGGGATATTCTCAATATGGTTGAAGAATCGAGACTAAAAGGAAACATTTCTGGCGGTTTAAACTCGACTTTCATTGCCTTAGTTCCCAAAGTAAACAAGCCTCTTACCTTTGGGGATTACAGACCAATCTCTCTGTACAACCTCTGCTATAAAATCATTTCTAAAATTATAGCAAATCGGACAAAGCCAATCTTGTCAAGATCGCTTTCTGAGGAGCAGTTGGGATCTTTACAAGGTCGACAAATCCAGGATGCTATAGGAATTGTTCATGAGTGCCTTCACAATATTAAAAAAAATAAGTTAAAATCCTTAGTCTTAAAATTGGATCTTCAAAAGGCCTATGATTTTATTAATTGGAATCTATTGAGGATGATTCTACTACAAATAGGTTTGGGTTTAAAGGTGACAAACTGGATCATGAGTTGCGTTGTATCCACTTCATTTGCAGTTTTAATAAATGGAGAGGCCACAGACTTATTTAAAAGAGCAAGAGGTTTAAGGCAAGGATGCCCATTATCCCCCTTACTATTCATCCTGGTTATGGAAGGATTAAGATTATTATTAAAGGAAAGTCAAAGAGAAGGGAAGTTGGCAGGTATCAATGTCTCTAGAACCATAAAAATTCTTCATATTTTATTTGTTGATGATGTGATTATTATGACTAATGCTACTTTGCAGGAATGGTGGGAGATAGACAAGATATTAAAATCCTTTTGTTTAGCTTCAGGCTTACAGATAAATGCTACTAAGTCCATCATTCTTCAAGCAGGATTATCGGAGAAAGATTTATCTCTTTACAAATCCTTGTTTCCTTATAAATTCTCAAATCTTGCCTCGGGTTTCAAATATCTCGGATTTTATCTCAAGACCGGTCCACAACGAGCTGATGACTGGATCTGTTTGCTAAAATGAATGGAAAAAAAGATTGATAACTGGTGCTACAGATGGTTATCGTTGGGAGGCTGGCTCACTTTATTAAAATCATTTTTAAAAGCCATCATGTCTACCGGTTGTCTTTGGTAGTTATTCCATGCTCTATTTTAAATTCCATGAGGAAATTAATGGTCAATTCCCTTTGGAAAGGAAACAACGACTCAAATCACTACCATCTTTGAAAATGTGATCAAATATCATTACCAAAGCTATTTCGGGGTTGGGGCCTTCCAAATATCTATGATTTTAAACAAGCTTTGGCTGCGAACACACTTTGGAGAGTTTTAACAAGTACAGGTATTTGGCATCGAGTTTTAAAGGACAAGTATCTCCCTCACACAACAATTAAAAATTGGTTCAGATCTCATACGTTCCAACAAAAGGCAAATTCAAGAATTTGGGGTGGTCTAATGAAATCGGTCCACTTAATCACCCACTGGTTAAGTTGGAACCCGGGATCGGGTCAGCTCATAGCACTTGGAAAAGACATGATACTCGGGATGGGGGGGAATTTTCTCCTCTCATTAAATATTTTATCTGCTCTTCATTGTCGGAACATTTTCACTCTGGCACGGGCTATGAGGCATTATGACATACAACATTTATCCTCTACTTGGCTTAACAACAATGACTTGGGATTTACAGGTGACCTGGCCATAGAACGGGAACATTTCAGAAAGGCCCTATATGACTCTGGAGCATACCTACGGGATAGTGAATATGTATTGATGTGGACAGGTGGTGATAACTCCATATTTGCCACTGTAAAAAAATTATATTGGGCCATATTGTCCACTAAAAATCTGAGGAAATTCGGAGGCTCGAGGCGACCAATCTAGAAACGGAACGTTCAATTAAAAATTAAACTTTTTATATGGCTGGTAGTGGAAGGAAAAATTCTTATTTGGGATACCGTTCAATCCAGAGGATGGGAAGGTCCAGGTCTTTGCTACCTATGTAACCAAGATTCTGAAAACATTTATCATCTATTTCAACAATGCTCCTTTACAAAGTCAGTTTGGGATAAGGTGATTATAGATCAAGGTTTTAAAAATAGCTGGAAAGGTAATTCTTTGTCGGAATGCTTCAAGAACTGGTTTAAGGATAAGACAGTTCCATCGACAATTGCTGCTCATATTTTCTAGTCTTTATGGATAGAAAGGAACAAAACCATATTCGAGGGAACAGCTCCATCACTACATGCAGTGAGCTATAAGACTTTGGCGCTACATATTAGCAATGATGCTCCAAAAAAGAATAGACCCGTGAGAGATATCATGATTCCTCAGCATAGTAATATTAAATTTGCATGGTTTGATGGGGCAGCCCAGCTTGATGGCATATTATGCAGAACAGGAGGAGTATTAAAATTACCAGATTTTACAGTCATAATATGGGTTCTTAACTGCGGCATAGGCACCAACACAAAAGCAAATCTTATGGGTGCATGGGAAACACCCGGGTTGGCATCACATATGTCACTACAACGTTTGCAAATCATGGGGGATTCAAAAATGGTAATCGACTCGTTGTCCAATAGAGGAAGACTTCACGTTTGCACAATCGAGGGATGGAAAGCAAGGATAAAGGACTTGATCAAAAGCTTCAATCTTGTTAGTTTTGAACGCAATTACCAGGAACTTCAATATGGATGCAGATATTCTTTCAAAACAGGCTCTTGGAGAACCAGAAGGAAGCATTATCTTTTATCCTCGGTCTAATGGTACTGCGGGGCCCAAAAGATATATCAGTCTTTACTAGTACTGATTAATCTGGGTTTATCTTTGTAATTGAGTGGCAGTTTTTAGAATGCCAGCTCTAGATATGGTCTTTTTGGATTTTGTAGTAGTTTCGGGTGATCTATTGGATTAGGTTCTAGGCCACTTTTATTAGACTTATAGTCTTGTTTTGTTGTTTAGAATGTTTTTTTTCTGGTTGGTGTACTCCAGTACCGAGCCTAGATATGGAGGAAAAGATGTAAACAAATTATATATCTAATATAATTGAGACAATTTTCTATTGGAAAAAAAAAAAAGAGTAAACATTTTGAAGGGGATTAAATAAGTGATATGGATGTTGAAATCAAAATTTTTGAAGAAATTAAGTAGAAGGTTGGTGAGAATAATGAAATGAGATTTGAAAGTGATATTTTCTTCAACACGATGAAAATGATTTTGATGAAACAAGTTAAGGGCGTAAGAATTAAATACATATATATCAAGAGTGAAATTATACCCCCTTATAAATCACTAACTATATATAAACAAGTATAGTTACTTATTAACAACTAAATTATAATAGATTTTATCACCCTCATAGAAGAAAAAAATATTTTTTAATAACTTTCTTCAAACATACTTATCACACAATCATATAAAGAGTTTCACCTTATTCATTGTACTGTGCATCTACATTCCTTAATGTGTATCTACATTTTAAGTAGCGCATTTCTACTAAGATACTAGCTTATGATGGCATAAGATACTAAAAAAATATTATTATTTGGTGGAGTCATAAGAACCACAATTTTTTCCCCTTAATCACCCTTCTCTATACCATTGGTGTGATCTTTTGACACGGCATGATCATTTTGACAATTTGACTTCCATGGTTTTCTAAGTAATTTAAAAGTTTAAATTCTTTCTATTAATTGTCACTTTTAACCACCCTCCTTCCCAATAGCTAGTTGGGAGTTTCTCTATCTTTGACATGATATTATTAGTCCCTGCCATAGGCATAGAGGGACTATAGTGATCAATAATTCATTGACTTCATATTAGTTTGTCCTTTGACCACAAATATTTGCATAATATCTATTGTTGGATCTAGGGAACTAAAAACATTGATTTTTATATAATAAAAAGTACCATATATGTAATGATCTGATTGGATAGCAGATTGGAGGTCTTATTGTCGGCTTCACTATTACCAATGTTTTATATGTTAGCATATCCAAACTTTTTGATCATCTACAATATTTTTGAATCACATATTTTTCTTATGCATTGCTTGAAGGTGGATTAATGCTAGCATTAGTACGAATGTTTGTCTTATCATTTTCTGCTAGCTAAATTTATCCCAATGTTTGATATTCTAGCATATCCAAAGTTTGTCCTTCGAACACATTCTCTACTATTTGAACTATTGTTACATAAATTATAATAATAAAAAATTGGTACGTCAGAGACCTACCACACTGCATTCTTTCTTAAATGTCTACAGAGCATTTCTAACAGACTTAAATGTTTACCTAACAGGCTTCGCAGCGTTGAATGTTTACGTAGCAGGCTTGTTACAATACATTTTCTTACGGTTTTTTTTTTTTATGCAATGTTCTCTGCAGTCAATTTGGGCAATATTTTACTTCGGCGGCATTGTCGGTTCACCGGTTCATGCTTACTTCTTGCATCTCCACTGATTTCTTATTTTCTTGTTGTTGTTGTTCTTGTTTTCCTGTTCGTCTTGTTACAGTTTGCACATTTGGGATTCTGCAACCGCGATTGGAACTGTGACATTCCTGGTCAACTGGTTGGTGCTTGCTTCTTTGTTCACTGGATGTTGTTTATTGTTGTTTGATTCGAATTTGTAGGGTTCGGGTCCTGCGGCTGTAGTTGGGCCTTTTGGTGCTTCTTAACTGGGTTGTTATTTGTTGCTTTCTCTTGTTTGCCTAAGGTTTGCAATGTTGGGGTGTTGCATCTGCAGTTGGATCTGTTGTTACATTGTTTTTCAGTTGGCTCCCCATAAAATACTATTAATATAAAATAACATACAAAATTTTGCAGTTGATGTAAATTGCATCTCTTACGACTTCAACCAGAGTTTGTCGTGCTCCAACTGTATTTCATAGTTGGCGATGCTTTTTCCATGTTTTATGTCTTACTATGGTTTCACAGTTATGAGAGTAAGTGTTGTTGTCTGAGCGATATAGTTATTCTCTCCCTTTTTTTTCCCTCTTGTAAACTTTCCCATTTTTTACCTTTCGTTCTTCCGCTCTATTATGCGTTTTTGGTTCTATACTTTCTCACGATTTTGTGCTCACGGGTTCCTGGTGTGGCAAACTGACAATTCGTTATCTCCATCTATATCTTCACACCACAATTCCGACCGACCGTCGTTTGGTTTCATACTTAGCCAATTTTATGAACGTGGCTTCGCGGATAAGTGCTATCGAACTATGGTAAATCGTGTTCGGTGTATACATCTTGCACCCAAAACTTTCGTGCTCTACAATTCAACCCTACACTCCTTGAACTCACAACCCTACCTCTACCTACAATGAGTTTGTCTGTCCGACCTGCCTTTCCATACTTAGTCGATTTTTCAAAGTTTTGTGGGTTCACGCCTTCCCGGGTTCAGAAAAGTTTAAAAGGATTTGTCGCTCCCCTCCATACCCGCTACCTTCCGCCCTTCCCAATGGACATTAATTATGCTTTCAAAAGTGACAACCAACCAGACAAGTTCGAAAATATTGGCTTTAATAAGTGGAAAGCTCGAGGACATCTCCCATTAAAATGCATAGACAGACGACCATTATGGGATCTGGTAATTTCTTTTGCCTGCATTTTGAATTTGCAAAAAACAAATATTGGCTCTTTTAGTTTTTTAAAGGCTTCATCATAGTAACAGTGAAATATTGTACTACCTCGCTGCCATCCATGAACATGTCATCCACAGAGGCCTTGATGTCATGTCCCTCTTTAATACTGTGCATATGTTAGATGTTGTCAGATTTGAGAATCTGCTCGGATATGGGAATGTTAAAATGTGCTATTAGTCACTATTCAGCACACATATTCGAAAAGATTGGCATTAATAAGAGAAAATATCGAGAGCATATGTCATTAAGACAATTTAACCCAAAATCTACGGAAGATCATACTGTCATCCTCCAACGTTGCTTTTAAATACCTATTGTCATTTCTCTCTATCATCAAAGAGCTGGGCTTTAGGGTGCCTTCGTTCTAATGTTCCTGGTCATGGACATGTAAGACAAATTAGAGATGCTATTGAGGCCCAAATGAAAGAAGAGAGACTGGTTTTATGTGACGTGGGCTTTGAGCCAAAAAAAAACTCTGTTATCCAACAAAAACTTAGATAGGGAAAAAAAAAGTATCTTCTGGTTGGTGTTCTCCCTGTATTCGATGCTTTGGTTGGTTGAAAATATTGCCTGGAGATTTGTTTGTTGATCTTATTTGTTTTCTTGCTGGGATTTGGAATGGATTTTCAGGTCACGTGAAAAATACTCCTTCGTTGAAGTATATAGTTTCTTCCAACAACACATATTTGGCAAGTGTATCGAATTCTGCAGAGCACACAAGAATTTGTCTTCGTCAGGGGAGTCGCACTTACCATGGCTTGAAAAATGGTCTGTGATGTTCGAAAATGACGCAGAATATTACTCCATTCATGAATGTACCCAGAAGCGAGTAACATAAACTCTATGGGTGGATAAAATGACATACTAAAACTACAGAATTTTTTGTGTGGTAACAGACTTAATAGAAAGCCATGTTCTTTGTCAAATTTTGTTCATTGTCCTCTGGATGTAGTTACAGACTCCACATACAATCAATTGTTTATCGGTACTACACATTTTTTATTTTACTACTCCTACGCATATAACTGGATTATGGGCTTTGAAACATTTTCTAAGGATTACTTTATACTGCCACCTTCTGCAATAGGTTTTGTGTGTTCAGGTGATGATTTGGTTTCTGAAAATCACCTTTTACTACCACCTTCATGTAATCATCTTATTTCATTCTTTAGAAGAGACCTTAATGTAGTGGCATGTTTCCAGATCTGTTTCAACCTAATATCAATCTTCCTGTTGTTTCCCTTGCGTTGGACGGGGAAAATGCATTTCTTTTGTTGCAGTTTATGCGATATTTGATAATAAAAAAAAAAAATCCCAATGTTTGATATGCTAACATATCCAAAGTTTGTCCTTCGAATACATTCTCTAGAATACTAATATGTGTGATTTTTCCTTTATTCTTGTGTTCTTCGAGAGTCTTTGTCATTGTTGCGTACGTAAAAAGGCCTGCCATGCTTCATGTCCTTCAAGGATGTTAAGTAATCACAAAATTAATATTGTTTGTGCCAATGCAATTGAGTCATCGTCCACTATGGCAATTTCATTAACACTGCAATGTCAGATAATAGATGTCTAGCATGTGCGATCTGTCAAGGTCATTATTGCACATGACACCCAACGTCCAAAGATTTATGGACTCAAACCAACATTGTAGATTTCATGGGAAAGAAACACTAAAGTCGATGTTCTTTGCAAGTCTGAAAATCCTGCAGTTTAAGTACTTCGACAATGACAACCCTGCTTGTTCATCGCATTGTCGCAGTGCAGTTAGTAGCACTGCTCCCATTGCCACCGCCAATATCAATGTCTGAGGCTGAAGCTATCTGGAGCCTGGGGTCACCGCCTATGTGGATGCCTGAAGGTGATTTTATGTTGAGTCTCTTTCTCCATCCAGAGGTTGCTCAACACTATTTGACATAGAAACTGTATGTCTTTCAATTCTGTTACAAATTTGGCATAAAACGTTTTGTAATTTCAGAATATTGATTCAAATGCCCATACAGTATCTCACGTTGATTGGTATCCAATTTTATAATTTCCTGCTGAGTGTATTCGGGCATGGAGTAATATTTGGTGTCACCTCTGAACATTCCAGACCTTTCTGTGGGCCGCCATGTCTGCCACCTCTACGACGAAAGATATATTCTGATGCGATCTGCAGCATATGATACACTTGTCGGACCTGTGCTACCAGAAGAAGTCATGTACTTCAACAGAAGAACATTTTGCAGTTGGCTTGGACGTTCCTTCCAATTTACTGTAATAAAACAAAGAAGTTCAACATACACATCTTCAGGCAGGCTTTTCAACCAAACATATGATCGAATATAGGGAGAATAACAGTCACAACATACTTTAATTTTTTTTCTGTCTCGTCTTTTGTTGCCTAACAAGATTTGTTTCTCCGATAACTGATGTCACATAAAACGACTCCCTCGACTTTGAATTGGGCCTGAATTGCATTTCTAAGTTGTCTGAGATGTCAATGGTCAGGAACATTACAAGGAAGGCACCTTAAACCCCAAGTTTTCGACGGCAGAGGGAAATTAATACTTAACAAAGAATGGAATGTTGAATAACCAGCCAATGCAAGCAAACCATATCTAGAAGATACAAGCTATTCAAAAAACTGGGATAGATCTAGTTGGTAGCACCAATTAAGTCCAAGACCCAAAATTGATATTCAACTCATTGTTTTTTACGAATCAAAGATTTGATCGGCAAGAAGACTGTCAACAAGCTTCATTATTGTACATATTTTTTATTGGTCGGCGGCAGGACAAATCGCAATCATTGCGGCAAATAATCTCAGCTGTATTTTGTAACCCGTCTTATTTGAATATATAATATTTGCGGTTTTATTTTTTTTTATGGTGTTTTCCAATCTTTGGTATTGCTTTTCATTTATTTTTTTTGTACCTTTTTATGTGTGTTGTTAAACATGGACGACACGTTTTTCTTTCTGCTGCCCAGTACTTCAATTTAAATAAAGGATACTCTGTTTGTTCCTTACATTTTACATGGAAGAATAATTTGTCATAGGCCATACTTATGTGGCGCCGACCCTATACTTAAAGAAATAAATTGGAGGACCCGTCCTGCTTTCATTCTTCGAGTCCCGTAAATAGAATGAATTAATGACTTACAACAAGGCAACTCAAGTGTTGACGCCATGTTCATGTTCAATACCTTGCATATATTGCAGCTTCTTCTATTTGAAAATATACGTTCATATATACTAATATGAGTACTATTAGAATAAATATAAAACTTCCTCTTGGCCAAAACTTAGCCAATCATCTAGCCACCGGGTCCCGGGTTTGCGGTATCCAACAACTATGTCCCCTGTTCCGTCATATACATCTTGCAACCAAAGAAATTATGTGATCTGCAATTTATGCTTCAACTAGTGAGAACTCACCAGGGGTTCAAAAATATTGGCATTAATAAAGGAACATTAGATTTTCTTCTATGAGATACTTAGCCCTTTTCCCCTTTTCTCCTTCCCGTCTATTATCTCTTTATGGTTATATACTTAGTCGCCTTTCTATGATCGCGGGTTCCAGGGTTGGCGGGCTAACATATCTTCATCTCCATCTATATCCTCACGTGAAGAATCCAACCGACCATTGTTCCTTTCCATACTCAGCCAATTTTATGGTTGCGGTTGTCGGGTTGGCACTTTTGAACTCTGCTCCTTCTTGTTGCGTTATATACATCTTGCAGTCAAAACTTCTGTGGTTTCAACGAAATTTACGAACCGAACAACATCCTACAAATTGGGAGATTATTTGCATTTGAAACAGAAATAATCTATTAATATGTATTAATATGAATACTATTGAAATAAGTATCAAAACTCTCTCTTGGCCAATACTTTTTTTGCCACAGTAAGTGCGACACCTGCCTCGGGAAACGTGTCATGTATTTAGGTGGTTTTCGGCACATGGTTTTTTGCCGATGGTTTTTTCTATTTCCGGTTAAGGAATTAGGGTTTTGGACTAATCCAGGCCATTGGGTTAGGGTTTTGAACTAATAAGCCTGCACCACCTATGGTCCATCCTAAGATTTCCTTTGCAAATAAGCTTGCACTACATATA
>Ga0316216_1000132_pt1 | contig 11215 bp, 8 predicted proteins | sample NRE6metagenome_FD_207800 | JGI IMG/M metagenome (GOLD analysis project Ga0316216, IMG submission 207800) | Spruce roots microbial communities from Maridalen valley, Oslo, Norway - NRE6 | ecosystem: Host-associated > Plants > Roots > Unclassified | place: Norway: Oslo | collected 2017-09-15
AGTGGTTCCATTTGAAATAGAGTGCGCCACTTAACATTTTGTTAAGGCCTTAAGAGTGCCGCTAGCCTTAAGCAGTAAGTCCCATGTCAATTAGCTAGCCTTATAGACTAGCTCTAGTCTTAGCTTGGTTTAAGCAGCAAGGAACATAGCCTTAGCTTGTATATCTCGCAAAGAACCTAGTGCTTATGCAGTTTATAGCAAGGAACCTAGTGGCTTATACCTAGTGGCTTACACAGCAAATCAAATATACTTGGTTGTTTAGCCGGTGTATTTAGCGATAATTAGCTTGTATCTTCTTAGCTTTTTTATGGCTTTGTACCTTAGCTTGTCTCTAGAGAGAAATACTCTATCAATTGCTAAGTTGCTAAGCAATAGCTATTCTTGGAAGCAAGGATGATGGCTTTTAACAGCTAAGCACAAGCTATTATACGTAAGCACTAGCTATTATACTTGGAAGGAAGCTTGGAAGGAAGGGTGGCTTTGAACACTAGGAGAAAGCTGGTATAAACCCCTATAAGGCTTTGGTCTTTAATCTAAAGATCCTCTGAAAAAGGAGGAAATACAGATTAGACAACAGTTCGAGACAAAGGTAAGTAGGCACGGGAAGCTGCGAAGGGAACGGGCTATTTCCCTCAAATTCCCTGATTCTTTATTCCCATCAATCGAGAAATCACAAAGGACTTACACTCAGGGCGTACTTCTTTCGCTCCTTGTCCGATGCATGCAGACAAGCTGTGGCTCATCTTATCCTTGGCAATTCCTTGCCCCTCAAAGCATTAGATTTTGAAACATCTCGAAATCTCATAAATAATGCAAAGATCTTATTCATGCCGGGCACGGTCTGTTGGTTTCTTCTAGATTCCTCAGTGCAAGTTTGGTGGACTACCACTATCTTATTTTCCCTCTCCCTATAGGTAGTACTCCGCCTCTTCTCAAGGATTTGATTGTCCGGGATCAGTATCTGTTCCTCTAGGTTACATAGTCTAAATGCTATGTTAAAGCCGCTATATGCTGCTATAATGAAATGAAATATGCCACAACTACTACCATTCTACTTCGTTAACCAACTATCATTTGCATTCCTAGTGCTAGGTGTACTGGTTGACGTATTCTCAACATACATTCTACCATTCTTCGTAGAACTACAAGTTAGCCGAACTTACATTACAAAACTTTGATCATACCCCCATTATACTAAAGTATCTACTTATAATAAGATATGGACTAATGGCGGAGTGCATTGTCCGTAGTATAAACCAGTTAAGGGGTAAGGGGGGTAAGCTAAGAAGGTCGTTGTACTGATGAACGTTGATCAGTGAAGTGCAATGCTCCTGATCCGATCTCGAATACAAATCCTAGTGTAAGTACACCAAAGAATGCCATTGCAGTCCAGAATCCATATGCAGAAACTTCGTATAATGTAACTGCTAGTGGATATAGTAGTATAACTTCTAGATAAAATACTAGGAATAGAATACCTACTAGGTAGTATGCAATTGAGAATGGAGCCCGTGTTTGTCCGGCTAAATCCACATTCGTAAGGTGTAACTTTCTCTGTATCAGGTCGATGTACAGCTAATAGAAGGTTAAGTCCTAGTAGTACAGCAACAAGAATAGGAACAATAAGAATTAATAATAGTAATGCGTTCATTATCCGTATAATAAGTTGAATGCAAGCAGCTACGTGCTATTCAGAATAACCTCAGGTTTTAGGATGTATAGTGCTACTGTTAATGTTAATGTAGCAATAGTAAAGGCATGTGCACTTCCTACACCACCAACTTGTTCAGTTGTACTTGGTGCGTCAAAGTAGATTACTCGTAGTACACGTAGGTAGTAGTATGCACTTACAACACTGACTAGAATAGCTACTAGACTTAGCCAGTAGTATCCAGCACTGATTGAAGCATATAGTACTGATTGTTTAGCAAAGAATCCAATTAATGGTGGTACTCCTGCCATACTAAATAGACTGACAGCAATCGACACAGCTAATGCAGGGTTAACCCGGAATTGTCCCGCTAATTAACTGATGTATAGAATGTCCTTAGCACCTCGTAGATATCCAAAGGCTAGAATAACTAGGAATGCGTTAAGGTTAGTTACTGAGTATTGAGCTAGGTAGAATAGGAATGCTTCTGTAGATTCCTCTGTACCTACACCTTATGCTAATAACATAAATCCTACGTGACTAATTGTACTGTATGCTAATAGTCGTTTGATTCGGTATTGAGCTAATCCAACTACTGTACCTAAAATAAGTGATAGTAGTGCACTTAGAAGAATTAGTCCTTTTGATCCGCTAATTTGGATTAGACCGAAGATTACAACCATAACAGAGATCTTAGGCATTAGTGTCAGCCATGTTGTTACAATGTTAGGTGTACCATCGTAAACATCCGGAGCCCAGTGGTGGAATGGAGCTGCAGATACTTAAAATAGTAAACCCACTAGTATAATTGTGAATCCTAATGTTAGACCATCGAAACCTGTGCTGAATGAACCTAGTGATGCCCAATCTAGGAAGTTAGTTAGACCACTTGCACCATAGATTAGACCACTACCTAGTTGAATAAAGCTACTTTATAATGCACCTAATAGGAAATATTGAAGTCCTGCTGCTGTAGCTTATTCTTAATAACGGTATATACTAGCAAGAATGTAAACTCCAAATGATTGTAGTTATACTGCTAAGTATAGTTATACTAGGTCAGCTGATGATACTAGGAATGATGCTCCAGCTGTACTAAATAGTGCAACTAAGGCATATGCTCCATTGCTAGGTATACCTTTTACAGTTGTAGATAAGTTAGGAGCCCAAGGCATAAGAGCTAATGCACCCATTACGAATAGAAGTGCATCGGTACTTTGGGTTAATGAAGTTACCTTAAATAGACCACTGTATACTGCAACACCACTGTAAAGACCTGCAGCATAAATCCCGTTAAAGGCTAGAAGAGCGGATAGAAGTAATACAAGTGAACCTAGTCGAGTTAGTCAGAATGGAGTTCATTATTTTGGAGATGTCGCCATTGCAACTAGGAGAGTGAATAAACCAATTACAAGCATTACTGGCCGGTACTACCTATATATTGAATGTCTCACACTATATGAGCTGAGAAATGGAATCGAACCATTACCGAAACTGTATGAAAGTTGAATTCTAACCGTTGAAATATCCCAGCCTGAAAGATGACTCATAGGCCAAATCTTGTTTAACGCTATTTAACTATGGCCAATTGACCATGACTGTTCTTATCAGGTTTACTTATTCTCTTTATCAGTTCTAATTGGTCTCGGACCTTCCTACGTATTTAACGTTAGCGTTGAGCCATCCTTATCCCTATAGTTAATGTATATGTCTCCGTGTCCTGAACTTCAAAAAAAGGATGAGTAGTATCGTAATGCCAAGTCGATAAGTACATTAGTACCACTAAGCTACGAACCTGACAGTTTATACACATGTGGCCTATTAATTAGAGGTAGTCTTCCTCTTACTATGCTTAACCAAATTAGTCAAACAGGCAGTCTCCGATGACGAACTTCGCGCTTATATGCCTTCAGCGCTTATCACTTATATATTGAGCTACCCAGCGCTACCAAGTATTCTATACATCGAGAACTTTTACACCATGGATATCCGGGCCATAGCAAGTCCTTTCGTACTAAGGGCCAACCCATCATTGACTGGATTTCTCCTCTTAAGGTAGAACATTGAAAATTTCAAATTTGAGGCCCCTCCACCAGATGAGTCACTTAATAGGCTTTCCCGAACTATTGACCTAACGACTTTATGTAAGGCATTATAGTAGGTATTGAAAGCATGAAATGGGAGAGATATACTTTTATATAGTGGTTGTTTCTTTTGGGGTATCGGGTTCATATCCACCCTTTTATTTACGTCAAATTTTGCTCACTCTTCCTGTTGCTGAAGCGCTATAGACCGTATTGTTGCTCTTACTCCCGTCGGGATCAATTTGTCCTCTCCCTCTATTACCACCCAAATAGATAGGATATTTCAGGAAGTGAGCTTCTTTATTTTATCAGTAGCAGGATCTGGGGAAAGGATGGGGAACACAAGTTCACTATATTTTTGCCCAGGAACAGGACCTATTACAATAATGTTTTTTTGATTGGGACGATAGTTCTGAAAATAAAGATTACCCATCTGCGGAAAATTGGCTATATTTATTGTTAGTATAGGATCGAGGATCATAAATTGTTGGTAAGAAGGGGGTAAAAAGCGATTCTCTTAGAGAAATAAGGATTTTGCCGCACTAAGAAACTGTATCACTGTCACTTCCGTTACAAGGAACTCGATTTGATCATTTTGCCTTTTCATATGCAGGGTTTCATTCATTAATTGCAAGTGCCATTACAACAGGTGTTATCCAATTGCAGGTGTCATCGGTCCTTACCTCGTCACTGTCTTACTTACAAAGAGACAGATCGGTGCACCAGAAAGATAGGTGCGCACAATAGGGAGGGGTGCAAATAGTGCAATTAGTTTCAATAGTGCAATTAGTCCTACCCTCTTACACCAAATATATGTTTCCAGTGTCCCTACTTTCTCTCGCCGGAACCTGCCTACCTTACCAACTTACCAAAAATCCAATCTACCGGAATCCTATCTTAACTGAACAAGAGATCTTAGGCAGCAAATATAAAAAACCGTATCAATGGCCCTTTTCACACCGTTTTATCGCCGTTTCCAGTCAACCTGCGACCCCTTCTTCATCGAGGTCAATCAATATGAACTCAATCAATAATAAATACTTTAATGTCCAATTTAATGTCCAGGTTTAGGTTTGATCCAGGCTTTTTATCCTGTGCTAGTTCCATAAGGGGGAAGGATTGCAGAAGATTGCACCGTTTCACTACCTTTTTCATAATGAAGAGTTAGAGTTAAGAGGGATTACCACCGAAAGAGTTATATTTGTTGATGACTCTCTCTGATCATTACCCCACAGCTCCTTATTTCCTTCCTATAGGGATAGTATAATAAGACTAGTCCTGCTCCAGTTCTATAAGAATACCAACTCTGGCTCCATTCCAGTTAAAGCCATGAGGGCGAAGAAGCAAATATATCAAGCCATGAAGTTTGAATGAAAGGAGCAGATCCAATATTGAAAAGACGTCTCATTTGGCCTTTTAGTATACATTTCTCGCTATTTAACGCAACTTCGCAGGTGTTATACCCCCACCAACAATCCGAGTTCAATCAATAAGTTTCAGTCAACTAGCAATAAGTTTCAGTCAACTAGATTTTGCTTATGACCCGGCCGGATCCAATAAGATAGGAGATATACATACCCACCGCTCCAAACTTCTTAACTTCAAGAACTGTTGTAGTTAAAGGGGAGAGGAACTACTACTGTAGCTCAATGCTTTTCAGTCAAAGATGCAGATCGGGTTTAACAAGCACATCATCTTCTACCAATATGGAAAACGGTCTCAATTGCCTCCTTTCTAACACCTTTCTAGCACATTGGCTACTTACTCAATGTGTTTATAAATAAAAATAAAGGAGATATGTCATCATCCTTACATGCTCTCATTAAATGTTGACCGAGGAGCCATAGTTCAATCTTTTCAGTCAATTAAGTAAAAGAGAAAACTATTAGGTGAAAGGGGCCAGTCTAACCAATATAAAAAACCTTATCATTGGCCATTTTCATGCATTATATCGCCATTTTCAGTCCACCCGCTGGGGTACCCTACCCCTTTACAGAGATAGCGATGGCTAGAGGAAAGAAAGGGCGTTGAGATAGAAGAGCTTTTATTACGATTATGTAGTGTGCCTACCAGATGCATTTTCTTTTTTTGCCTTACAAAGAAAGAAAGAAAAGAATAAACCGCTTGAGATATTCTTTACCGCTACCGCCCCTAAAGAAACAACCAACCACCCGCTTTCAATATGTTTTCGCCATTGCTTGAAAGAAGAATAGGTATCCCCAGAATATAAGCCCAACAGCTTTGTGAAATGAGGGACTCCTAGCCGATTCAGTCCTTAAGCCCACCCAGCCAGGAAGGAGCTTTCTTTATTAGGGACTACCTGAAGCCAGTGAGTTACCGGGCGGGGATGCTTTGACGCTTTCAAGTGCCAACAGATAGATACCTGGCGAGAACGAACATATACCTGGCGGGAACGGTAGAGAGGAGAGGAAGATACCTGGCAGGAACGGATGCCAAGTGAGGGATAGACGTGCAGCAGGCGGAACACAGAACAGGCAGGGCAGGGCCGCTTCGCATTAACTTAGAGCACGGGCCATAAACACTGATGGACATCCAATAGGCGGGACTAAACAATAGACAGATTAGGCGGGACTAACCAACGGGCCTATTCTAACAAAGCTCCTGGGCTTGAGGTTATAGCTCCTCTAACTAGGCTTGGTTCTTCCTCTTTGTCCTTCCCTCCAGGCTCTATCTTTAGCTCTTAAGCCAGACTATGCATTATATACGTTGCAATCCCATATTTTAATTTGAAACACTTCTCCGGATGGGATGGAGGATTACTTATTGGGTGGGATAACATAATGCTCATCCATTTTTCACACGGCCAAGGTTCAACATCTAGGTGCTGATCGAGATATTCAGCCATTGGTTTGAACGGTTCAAACATTGGGATACATCGCTGTCTGTCTCCTCCCGGGCCAATCTAGTGTATTAAGGTTGGAAGGAAAGAGACTCTACTGTCCCCTAAAGGCTAGTTAGAATGCTTCCCCTTCCTTCTCCATCTCTCTATACTCACCCCTTACTCCTCTATGCCCTACCTTCGTTCCACTCCAGGCCTCTATACACCCCATCTATCTCTTAGTTCCATCCCCATTCTTCTAATCATTCCTGGTCCCAGTGACCTCGGATAGCGTCGCCCTCTTCCCTCCCCCATTCCCTATTATTATGCGTTCTTCCTTCCCTTTCCTTTTTTCTTTCTTACATGAGTTCCGGATGATCCGATGAGCTCCTCCGAGGGATACAGGCGTGGGTGGGGGTTCTGCTGGGGCGAGTTCTGGTTCGGAGGTTGTGGGCGTTTTCTCTTTCCTCTAGGTGTTTGGATGCGAGTTAGGCGTGTGGGTGTTCAGCCGGTTCTGGAAGCTTTTCTGGTTATGGCCCGAGAAGTTCCGTTTTCGTCTCGACCTTAGCGAGCGGACGATCTTTTATTTCCCTCTCCCTTCTCGTCGCTTCCTTAACGGCGGGAGGTTATCTATTTCTCCCGCCCGAGAAGTTCCGTTCTCGACCAAAGCGTACGATCCGGGAAAGAAGAGAACCATTTTATTTATTGAATAGACCAGGGAGTGAATAGACCATGGGTGGGAGATCCGCACGAACGCTTTAGGTGGCATTCGCATTTCTTTGATGACTTATATACTTACATAAAGATTAGAGATATTTTCTCTAATGATTTGATCCTGGAAATCCTCTTGGCCAATTATGCTAATTATTGCCTATAATAGAATAAAGAAGTATAGATTCTATTATAGGATATCTTTGCCCATAAGGATCAGCTTTATGTAGGATTATCCAAAGAAAGATTAGATATAATTAATTATAGTTTCTATTATTTAAGGTTTACATCTAATTTGATTATTATAGGTATCCATCCAACCTTGTTCCGGTAATATATCCTTGCCTTAGGATAATATAGCCTCACCTATAGCTAATGCCTATCGGCGAATACGACATATTAACTCTTGACCCCGGACCTCGCGAAGAGCTTTCCACGGAGACAAGCAGGAGATGCATGTGTGGGACCTACCAGACATGCTGTAGCCAGCGGGAGCTTAGCCCGCGAAACACACAGTTGCACGCTTCCTCTTAGAACGCAGCAACACATTGCCTTCCTACAATGATTGTTCCCGAACCACGCATCCGCAGGGACTGAATCCGTTAACAGGAAACACTACTGTGACAGGCTTACTAATACACCGTTATAATGGTTCGCGGAAGAGCTTGTTTGCGTACCCCTTACCTCGTATTCTTGGGGGACATACGCCAACAACGGTTAGCCCAACACCTGGAGCTGCTAAACTTGTGCTCGCATAGATAAAGGAAAGTGGCCTAATGAAACTGGGTTAGCCAAACACCTTTAGCTCCTAAACGTCATTGGGTTATTATCCCTACCGAGTACTTCTATTGGGGTTCAGCTGATAGGTTGTTCCCTTTACCTCGGTCCTCCTTCTACTCTTGGGTTATTATCCCTCCCGCGCTACTAACTGGGGAAGCTAAACGAACCATGCTGCTAATCACTGGGGCTGCTAAACGAACCAAGCAAGTAGTTCGAATCCAATCAGTGACCTAACCCAGTCAGTCTGGTTGTAATCCCCACCTCCTAACTACGGGGTGATAAGCCCCACCTCTATACTAGGTTTTAATCCCTACCTCCTTTACGCTAGAATGCTGGGCTGGTAATCATCCCTAAGCTACTATGGGCTGGTCATCCCTCCCTGGCTGCTAGTTATCAGTCTGGTTGTAATCCCGATGAGAACTGGTAGGGTTATAATCCTTCCCTAACTAGTTCGCGTACCCTTCCTCCCCGTACGGAGCATGCATGGACTTCTTCATTCGTGCAGTAAGAGCCATTAAAATACTTTCCTGGGGCATGCATATTGAAAAGGGCCTCTTTGGTCTATGGAGTTTTGTTGTGCTGGGAAGGTACTTAAAAGCCTCTGACTAAACGAAGTATGCCTGCCATATTGACTCGTATCATTTCGGTCACTAGCCAGGTATCTAAGCTAAGTGCATAAAGCCAAGGAGATAAGTACATAACTCCATAGAACTATCACTACTTTAGCCCATCAAGAAAAGTCGTTAGGTGAGTTAGCGAGGTTACCGCGAAAAGATCTCCTTCTATTCCACCACTACTTTCTTTAGCCCATCAAGAAAAGGCGTTCGGTGTATACTTACATAAGGCATGGTAAGGTCTTACTCTAGGCGGACCTATTTGAAGAAGAAAGCAGGTATGATCCATCCTTGAGAGCGGAACAACTTCAGAAGATAACTTCGTTAGTTCAGCTAAGGAAAGGGGAAGGAAAGCCAGTATCAATAAACCTCTCCTATCCAGTAGGTTCACCCACCCTGGCAAGTAGTTTCAACCACCCCTGCCAGCCAGTAACAATCAATTGATCCTATCCAGTAGTTTCAACCCCACCCGGAAAGCCTGCCAGTACCAATCAAAATCTCCTATCCAGTAGTTTCAACCACCAGCCCTTCCCAATCAAAATCTCCTATCCAGTAGTTTCAACCACCAGCCCTTCCCAATCAAAATCTCCTATCCATTGATCCGCCCGTAGTTATCCTCACTATTACTGACCTTAAGATGGAGTAAGGCAAGTCTAACCTCACCTTGTCATTAGGCAAGTCATGAGGAAAAGTTACTGGTCCGTCGACAAGTAATGGGGTAGGGTGACTCGTTCCCCGACAAGTAATGAGGAAAGGTTACTAGTACCTTTACCAGTAATGGAGTACGGTGACTGGTTTGTCCGTCAGTAATGGGGTAGGGTGACTGGTTCGTGCAGTAATTATTTTTATATCCAGAATTGAAATATTCATGATTTCGTGCCCCAATCTCTCAATGCCCCAATCTATTCACTGCCATCGAGGAGGAGTTGCTTACTTGTAGAGAGCAACAACTGTCCCGATCTAAATATCTAGTCAGTCACGGAGAAGCTATCCTTTCAGTCACGGATAAACGTACGTAGAAGCGCTGATCCTGACCAATCAAAATATCCAAGAACGGAGTAGCGCCAACTGTCTCGTCGAGGAACTAACTTTCCCTAACTGCCCTTATTCAATTTCTAACTGCTTTTCACTGACCGTATAAATGGACTGACCGTCTCAATCTGCTTGGTTTGGGTTGGTCGAAAGGGAGTCGGTGGATGGACTGCCTTGACTAGTGGAAAGGTTAGGAAGGATGGACTGCTGCCTTTACGAGTGGAGAGGTGACTACGTGAAGGACTGTCTTCATCCATCTAATTCAAATATCCAGCCATTCCATTGGAATTCGAGAGGAATGAGTTATATTAGCTGCCGCTCGAAAAGACAAGGAACAGCTTTATCGCTTCCGCTCGAAAAGACAAGACATATCCTTGATTCACTCAATCAATTCATTAGTCAGTTTGTTAGGCTAGTACTGGGGTGCCCCCAAGGGTGACCCAGTACGGATCTGGCTGCTAGGTCAGGCTCTGCCTTCCAAGACCTCTTCGCTGGTGCTCGTATCCTACAGTAAAGAAACATATTCAATAGCCTTTCTGTAGCTTGGTATTAATACGAAAAGAGAAGGCAAAAGGAAAAGAGAAGTTCCTATTTTCCGCCAAATGCTAATAAGTGTATTATAGATCTGTGGGGTAAGCCTAGGATTGTGGGTATTATGGTGTGTTTGAAGCGACCCCTGAGGCTAACTTATAGGGTATATCTGCTGCGTCATTGTATACGCTATATGTATGAAAGTGGAGTGCCGGTAATCTATTTGGAATGAACTGTAAAGGGTTTCGGAAGAAGGCTATTGATTGTTATGGAGGAGCTTCATCAACCGGCTGAAGGGTGGTAGTAGTCTTTGGGGTATTTCCGCGTGTGTTTGTGTCTAGTTGTTAGGTGCCCCTCGCTCGTAAAGCAGCTAGTTGGTAGTAGTGAAAGCTCCTAGTAATAATAAAAGGTTATTAGTGGATGGAATATTCAATATGTTGAATGTGTGGGTAAGCTGAAATAAGAAATCAATAGTTATTTATATGAGTATGGGGGTTAAGCGTCCCTCGGATTGAGGGTTTCAATGTGTGTTTGACCCGCGAGCATAACAGTAAGTGTGAGGATGCCTCGGTCTGTATATAGTCTATATGTATGAATGGGTGTTACCCCTGGGTGGAGACATCCCCTGTCTGTTGGTAAGCAAGCATTAAATATTATGCTGTTTGGTAGGATTGGTGTGAATTCCTCGGCTGGCTGGGAGTCAGCATGGCAATGCCTGGTGTTAAGGGATTCCCTTGCTGGTAGTAAGTAAGGCATCGGCTGCTTGTGAGGAAATAATTGATTCCCTCGGCCCTCGGATGTTAGTAAGCATTCAATCGCTGCTTGTTGGGATGGATGGAAGGGATGGGTGGGTGGATGGGATTGGCTCGGCTGGCAGGATGCATTGAATCGTATGTGGGGTAGGTTGGGATTCTGCCCCTGATCAGGATTGAATGGGATGGGTGGAAGCATACCTATAATGGTGTGCTATAGG
>Ga0316216_1000135_pt1 | contig 11088 bp, 8 predicted proteins | sample NRE6metagenome_FD_207800 | JGI IMG/M metagenome (GOLD analysis project Ga0316216, IMG submission 207800) | Spruce roots microbial communities from Maridalen valley, Oslo, Norway - NRE6 | ecosystem: Host-associated > Plants > Roots > Unclassified | place: Norway: Oslo | collected 2017-09-15
CTATATCTCTCTCCTCTCTCTAGCCAGTCTCTCTCTCCTCTCTAGGAAGGCCGGTCTCTCACTGTCTAGGTACGTATCTAGGTGCGTATCACTATTTCCATATCCAATCTCCCATTAATGGACAGATATGCATATTCGTACGCCTTAGGAAAATAGATAGAAACCCGTAGGACTTACTCTATCACAATCTTGTCTTTCCTTGTCCCTCCTCCCTTCCTACTGACTGACTCACTGGCTTTCTCTTACTTACTTAGCTTGAAATACGTTACGCCTCATATTTATCTTCCCCTCAAAGGCTTGAAATACGTTACGCCTAGCTTGAAATATGCTACGCCTTGAATAGGAAAAACCCGAGGGGAAGGGGGCGGGGCCCCTTGCTCCGCTCGCCCACGCTGCTCGTTCGTTATAGTATAGATGGTTTTACTTACATATATGTCTGAATTAAAACGAATGAGAGATAGAAGCAATAGCTCCGTGGAGCTTTCTCTGCGGTCCTGTTTGTTGCAAGGCCCAGCTGATAACTACAGAGTTTACCACCATCTGAAATGCACGAAACTTCGATTGGTGGGAGCCGGTTCATGAGGATCATCCCTTTTCTTACGTGCAATTCCCCTCTTTCGGTAAGCATCCGGTATCTCAGCAGATAAACATTTCTCTGAGCTCATCCTGTTGCTTATACGTCGTTTGAAAGCTGCTCCAAGGATCCAACGAATAGCTAAGGTTTGTTGACGATCCCTGGCTACAATCTCAGGTACATTATGAGTGGTACCTGCTACTCGTACTTTCCCCGCTTCGCATATGGGCTTTATATTCCCTACGGCGTTAACCAGAAGTTTGGTTACACCGCGTTCAGTTCGAGCTGGGCGGTGGAGAGTTTGATAAGCAATAGCACGAGCTCTCGTTCTTTCACCATCGATCGTGCAAAAGTTGACTGACTTATCGATCAATCGTTTCTGTTCACCATCCAACCCCCCGGTATAGCTCAAAATTTCCGAGCAATTGTATGTGCCCGCCCTACGGCCCCCCCTAGGTTTTGATGGCAAAGGCCCTCCCCCTTCTCCGGAATTGAAATTATGCAATTGTTTTTGTCCATCCTTCTTCGGCCAACTCCCTATCATGCATGCAACTGTTTATGCTCATCCTGCCAATCTACATCATGCAATATGCGCACGACGCATAAGAGCGAAATGTTCCGTTCCCCCTACCTCCCGGTAACGCAAAAGGGTTTTTTATAAGGTTCTCCCTATCGGTTCGCAAGGTTATACCAGAATTGGTTACGGCGATCAGCCAAGGAAATAAGTAAGTCGCCGATTGTAGTTGAATTTGTTACGGTTATCCCAGAATTTGTTCAACTACGATAGTACCCTTAACTATCTTTTTGATTCCCCTCTCCCTTTGGCTTTTCTCGAGCGACTACGTTCCTCAACCTCCAGAGTCGGTTTCGCGTGAAAACCCTCTCCCTTATGGTCAAGCGTGAAAACCCTCAACCTCCTACGTCGGTTTCGCGTTTCCACCCTCGCCCTCCCGATGGTCTTTAGAGCGGCTCGTATCCTCGCCCCTCTCCCTTATGGTCTTCACGTTTCCACCCTCGCCCCTCTCCGCACGTCCCTGGGGATCGTGCTGCTGGTCATGAATTATATACGTAATTACGCTATTTTGAGAGATCGATTTTGTTCATTTCGACCAACTCCGAGCTGCTATTATATATGTAATTACGCTTTTCCTTGCCATGCCCCAAAATCTCCCCGAAGTTCGTCCGTTTCGCGTTGCTCAGATTGGTTTCATGGTTTGTCCTACCGAGATTCGTCCGGTTTGTAATGTTGAGGGTCATTTCCTTTATATTGCTCCCCTTACCCACGCCTGTACAATTCGTGCTTCTGAAAGTGGTCTCCTGGATACTCTCGCCGAGCTTCGTCCGCACTGTGATAATGAAAGTTGTCTCCTGGATATTGCTGCTGCAGAGGTTGGTCTCATTGATATTGCTGCTGAAGAGATTGGTCTCATTGATTTTGTGGTTGAAGAGTCTATTTTGGTCAATTATAACTTACCTCATCAACTCAAGAAGCTCGCCCATGATAGAACCAAAAATTCCCCCTATGCCCTCCCAAATTTTCCCTATTAACTGGTTCACAAAAGCACGCATGCTACGTCCAAACATCTCCCCAAAGTTCGTCCGTTTCATGTTCCTAAATTTGGAGAATGCCCGGAGCACCTCCGGAAGGCAAGTCAGAAAGCAAGTCTCAATCGGACTGGATTTCTTTCGAAGGCATCTCTTAAAACCGCCTCAAAGGCCTTTTCTGTACGCTTGATTGCCACTTTACCCCCGGGGTGGGGGGTAGCCCGTGTGGGGGGTAGCCCGTAAAGATCCTCTTTTTACATTTATCTAGTGCAATACCGCTTCCCCAGTGCTAAGCTCTTACCTTATAGGCCTCGAGATCCGGTTATTTCCTTGCCCCCCCTCATTCAATAAGTAACTTAATACAAGCGTAAATGCGTATATGACATGGCGCAAATAAGCACCAGTGCCATTCCCGAGAAGATCCCCGAAGTTATTCGTTTGGCACTGTTCCAAATAGCTAGCTAGAAAATGCGAATATCGCCGATGTTTCTTTTTCGGCAATGTCACGGCTTCCATCTCTCCCTCCCTTTCCTTCAGTGGTATACGAGCGCCCCTTCCGTGGTATTTTTGCTTCGAATCAAGGACGAGTAATGCTTCGAATCAAGGAATGACGAATTGAGTCTAGAACAAACTGACCTTAATGAATTAAGGAGTAAGAGTGCATTATTAGAAAACGTACGGGGATCTCAATGTATTTTCAATCTCACTGACCCTGACGGGCGGGATAAGTCTTAACATCTCACGCTACGCCTTTTTTTTTCTCAATACATTCCCCTATCAATGCCCTTAAACCGACCGATCCCACACGGATCCACAATGATGTGTGTGGCCCCATAGAGGACCTTATTCATTAATAAATACGCCGGAACGAAACACCCACCCTTGCTTGACCGATGAAGCGCTATCTCTTCCTGATCACCCAGCCAGAGAAAGAAATGAAAGCGCCCACACACAAAAAAGGTACTATATATACGCTTGGGGATGGATCGATTAGGCCCATACGACGTAATTACTTAGATCATCATCAAGGCCAACTCTCTCACAACCCTGAGCTAGAAGATCCTTACCGGCACGTCCTGTGCCGGAGGGAAACAATAAATAAAGTAATAATTAATATGCTTTTTTTCACTATTAGTAACAGGTTTCCTCTGGTTTTGTCACTAGTCACTATTAGTCAATAGTATCTCTCTGATTCTAGGACTTATTCGTGAACTGTTTGATGAGAAATAAAACGGTGATAAAGGATGGATAAAGACCTAACTTCCTATTGAGGGAAGAGAATTTAGGTCCGATTGAGGATAATTTATTGAGGGAATATAGCAGTAGATTGTATCTACCATTTCTAACTAAATTATGAGGGTAGGTAGGCATGCATGAGTGCCCCTATATAATATATATATACCCAGCCGGAGGGGGATGAGTTGAGGAAATAAGGGGTTGAGGGCCGGGGTGAAGGAAGGATACTTAGCCTGCCAACCCTGTAGATCTAGGCCTTGAAACTCGGGGAGAACCACCCCAGTCTCTCTTTCCGTCCAGATAGTCTACCCGGCCAGCTAGCGAGGATGACCAGCCCATGGCTAGCTAGCGAGTATCCCAACCCAAGAGCTAGCGTAAAGGATGACCAGCTCAAGAGAAGGAAGCCGATTCCCCGAAGCCGATTCGCTGTACCCGATTATCATATAAGCCCACTGCAGTGATGCTTCCTCTGGCGGGGCGGTAAGAATCAGTAAATAAAGATAGCAATAGACTATATTGGGTGGGCTTACGGTCCATAGATGCGGTGTTAAGCCGCATTTGTGTAGGCTAACTCACCTACATCCATGGGCATAGACAGAACTCACATAAGTAATGAGCATCAAGTCCAAGCCCCATAAGGGTAAGGTAGAACAAAGCTAGGCCGAGCAACAACGAGAGGAGATGTGTTTAGGGAGTCGGCAGTAAAGGCGTCCTCGTAAAAAGCATCTGATAGGCCATTATTCTTATTTATATAATGCGTGATAAGGGCCAGTTTGGCATAACCCTTACCTGGCTCTGACTAAGGAAGGTAAAACACGTCTAGGAAAGGGTTAATGAAAGCCCCAAGTTGAAGCCCCAACCGGATGAAAGCCCCACAACCGGATGCCCCAAGGTGAAGCTAATCCCGTCCAAGCTAATCCCGTCCAAGCCAGTATGTCAGTTCGGGTATGTGCTGTACGAGCTCTAATCCCCGACTAGCAGTGTGGGTGGTTTATTCTAGGTATAGGCATATAAGAGTAAGTTCGGTACAATCAATTACCCACCCCCATGGACTATATGTTCCGGCAAAGTGAGTTTAGCTGTTCCAAGTAGGTGTGGTTCAAGCCCATGTTCAGCAGGCTTAAGTGTGTAAGCCCCAGTTTCTCCCGGCTACTGTTTGTTGTTCCCAGCTCCAGATGTTTCACCCAGTTAGTTTCTCCCGGCTATAGATATAGTATACCTGCCTTAGGTTAGGTGAGACAGGTTAATCGTACAAGGGTTAGGAGGTCTACCTGCCTTAGTTAGGTGAGACCGTATAATCGTACAAGGGTTAGGAGGTGATCCCAGCCTTAGGGGAGACCAGATAATCGTTCCGGAGCTACTTCCCACCTATCCTCTGCCCAACTCAACTAGTAAGGGTCATTGGCAAGAGACTCTGTGTCCCTTCGGTGCGTAGAGTAAGCTGTTCCCAGTTCCTGTCCTTATATATGCATGTTTAGGAGCTCTTGTCCCAGCTTGTCGGCAGGGTCTGTATTCGCCAATAAATAGTAGAACGAGGTAAGGGCGAACTAGCTATCCCCTGAACCATTCCCCCGACCAACCAATTGTTAGGCCCACAACCCGGCTAGGCAAGGTAAAGTTTAGGAACAACCCAGCTAGGCGAAGTGAGAGAGTACCGTAGTTAAGCGCTGCAGGGTCAAAGAGAGAAGGTGAAGGGTTGGATGCCTCACCGATCAATGGGCTAAAGCAGGGGTTGGGTGCTTTGTAAAGCCCCTCCGCTTCTTCTTAACCAGTGTCGAGAGCAAGGTTCTACAATTCTCTTGCCAGAATGTTCCTTACACAGCTAGGAAAGGGTTACACCTACTCCTACTTTCTATACCCACCTTCCTACACACTACTACTCTCTATACATACTTCCACCCTACTCCTACCTACCTATACCTACTCTTCCCACCTACTCCTACTCTCACCTAAGGCACACAACCAAGCTATGACGAGCAACTAAGTGGGTGATTATCCTTAAATAAAGAACTAAATATCCCTCAATTGAAAGTATCTCTTAGAGGGGGAAATGGCTGATCCATTATTGCGCCCAAGATGAAAAAATGGGAAAATGGGAAATTTTGATCTCTTGATCCTGGGATCAAATTGATCCTCCAAGAAAGGGGATAATCTCTCCATTGGAAGGATAATCTCTCCGCTAATCTATATACGAACCATCTATAAATGCTAATCTATAAAGATTGGATGTAAACCTTAATATGATACACTATAATTCTATATATCTATTTTATAAGGAGAATGACTAGGAAAGGAAAGATGATCAAATAAATGGGAAAATGAGGCCGCGCGAGACTCGTTGAAAATGGCCATTTCCCTACTGCGGTCACAGAAACATATACTTCGCGGACATAAACATCTAAGTAGAAATAGGAGGGGGAATTGACTCAATTCAATATATATTGAAAGACTCCCTCTATAGCGCGAGGTGAGGTCTTAGGCCCAACCAAGCTACTAAAGGTTAGGCGGCCCAGCTCTAAAGGTGTGAAGGTCAGGCCCCACACAAGCTAAAGGTCAGGCCCCACACAAGCTAAAGGTCAGGCCCCACACAAGCTAAAGGTTAGGAGGCCAACAACCCAGCTAGGCCCCACACAAGAGCGAGCAGTAGGGGTAAGGGGGTACGGGAACTCCCTCCCGAACCAATCCCAATCCCCCGGCATGACAGGAGATGACAGACCATAGAATAAGCCAGACCCGTCAATAAAAGGTATTAAGCCATGATTGATGAAAGACCATAGAATAAGCCTCACAGACCCGTCAAGATGTTAAGCCATACATACAGATAAGGTGCGAACCTCTGATAAAAGGCGGCGAATGAGCTGTTTGGATTGTATCGCGTCTGGGTTCACTGGCTTCGGTGACTTCCGGATCAAAGCCCCAAAAGGTCAAGGCGAACCCGGCTAGCCCGAGCACCAACCAGAGGAGAAGGGTTGGAAGCCGGCAAAGAAGGACTTCCAATAATTCCTTCCTAGAGATTGTATATATTTTTATAAAGTGAATTTGATCAAAGGTAGATTATTCCCTTAAGGGCCTTATCGTTATATATATATTATAAAACCCATACGATAGAGCGAAGTCTCTAGTTTTTTCAATCTTATACCGGTACTCGTACAATGGTTCGGAGGAATAACCCCCCTTCGTACGTAGCCTCGTACTTCTATTGGGCTGGTAATTCCTATCTCCTAAGCATGCATAGATAAGGAAGTAGCCTAACTCTCTTAAGTGATGACCGGATATAGGGTTTCAACCCGGACTTACCGGAACATACTTTCTCTATGCTAAACAATAGCTCTTTAACCTTGATCATAGCTCCCTCTACAATATTGTGGCTGGATCATTGTCCCCGAACCCGTACAATAGGTGACGGCTACATTGCTCCCCGTACCATAGATAGAGATAGATTTATGGCCGGATAAGAGCCACCCGTATCAGTATTAGTATAAACCTTGAGCTCCTAAACTTGAATGCTCGCTTATATAAAGATAAAGTGCCCTAAAGAAGGAGTTCCCATCAGTCCAAGCAATGAGACATGTTTGTTACTTACGAACATCTCGATTTAGCCAGGTACCGAACAGGAGTTGTTGCAATTTGATTGATAATGGCCTTACTTACGATGCACCTCAGGATCTTCGAAAGACACCAGGATCTTCGAAAGACACATGGGTGAGAATTGAGAATTCCATCTCTAGTATGGTAATGCTAGTCAACGGACAATAAAAATGTGTGCATCTAGTGGTTTAGCTCTAATATTTGATTGATATTACGACCCTATGTTATGTGTGGATTAGTACTTATTCTGAGAGAGAGAACCATGTTTCCCATACATTCTCAAGTGCATAAATACAAGTGCATAATAAATACTGGTAATTGCATTAGCTGCATAGACACTGGCACTACTACAGACTTCCAGCTTCTGTTCCTGGTTCTTTACTTCTCTAAAGAGGTGAGATACTTACTTTAACTCTTAACTAGCTTATACATGGATGGTGTTCAAAGCAGCATTGTTATCACAGGTTATGAGAAACAAGTTGACTAGTGTGATCTTTATGCATGGTATTATTTGTTGTTACAATGCAAAGTTAATCATAGAGATGCTAGTATCATATGTGTATACAAATGTGATTTATTTGGATACTTCTTCTTTTCTCAGGCAAGTATCCCGTAGATATGCGATGTGTCTTATAGATTGGAGCAGCAACACCTGGGCTGGCTCTTGGCAAAAGGTGAAAGTTGAGGCGCTAAAGAAAGGTGGTTCGAAGCTGTAGAAAGAACCCATGTGGTGTCTGTCGATGAACCATTCTAAAGATTGACAACCGCCTGTCATATACGTTGATATCAATTTTTAGGATCATACGCCGACACCAGTGGCTATATGAAACCATTCACAAAAAGCCTAGAACTAAAAGCCAAGTACAACGGGCCAAACCTCCATCAGGGAGGGGAGAATAACCGGGAACCATTAGCCTTCACCACCAAGCAATCCAAGTGCACACCACAAGCCATCACACCAATATCGATATGCGGGGTGGCCCCTTCCTTCCCTGTGTACCGTCATGGGACTTTTTCATATTCATATCATCAGATTGCATATTCAGATTACAAATGACAATGGACAAGTTAAACGTAGAGATGCGATTATCACGTAGATATTTGATATCATATTGGGAACAACAACACGTCATGTGAAGTTCTCATCTTCTTGTCCAACCAAGCTTTGTGCCTGGACCGAACCTGAGAGGCCATTGATAACTCAATATAATATCGTCTGGTGGTTCAAATGTGGGTGACATCATAATAGAGATTATTATTGTTAAGTCCATATGTAGACAACTGCTGGCTTTAAGCACTACTCTAAGGCTTAACAACTCTATTGTAAGAGTTATTCTTAGTGCATGTGTTCGACTATTAGTGTCTGGAGACTATGGCTAGTAGTACCTTACTTACGTTACTGGGGCACATTATTCATAGATTGTACTTATTCTTAGTAAGCCTATTTTATTTCAAAGGGAGACAACAAGAAGCTTATTCGCTCGCTGTAGCTCAGGTTGGTATGCCCACGGGCCCGGGACCAGGAAGGACGGCTCACCTTACTTAGTAAGCTTAGGAGGGAAACACTAACCATCGGGGCCTGCCTGCAGATCCACCGTGAGGCTAGGTCGAGTAGACGTGTGTAAGGCCATACACAACCGACCTAGTTTCAGTCTACATCTCACCCAATAACCACCTACCGGGCTTCCCACTCCTTCTAACTCAATAAGGTGGGTGGCTTCCCATTCGATCCACTGCGACTACACCTAACCATGGATAGAAGTTTTATATATGTAATAAAGTAAGGAAGTTCATTCGGTGCGTATTTCTCCCGGAAGTGAGTCAACCCATTTCTGTTAGCGGGGCAAGCAAGATCAAATGAAGAAAAGATGGATGTGTCAATTCCTTATCGATCAGGTTGATTCAGAACCCTCGACTGACGAATGAGATAGTTGAAACTGGAATCCTAGCGCTCGAATCGCAAAATTGATTCCACCCCAAAAACAAGCAATTATTCCAGGTAGACCCAACCTTAGACAATAAATGAAAGAGTTGGCTTCTGGTTTAAATTCCTCTGGTTGTTGGGTCCAATCGGATTAATGGCGAGGCGTAGGCGCACTAACGCATTCGTCAATAACTACTCTATACATACCCAGGTCCAAAAGACAAGAGCCCTCCGGTCGACACTCATTTGACCGAGCCCACTCTCCCTCTAATCCAGTGAGTATGGATTAGGGAAAGCCAACGGGGAAAGGAGCATGCTTAACTGTACCTGATTTGACTTTCGTCCAAAGATCTCATTCAATAGTCGAATATAGACCCCGGCATAGATGAATTCATTGGGAAAATTTCCCCGCCGAAAGGAAATGGCCGGGTGGGGTTGTTGTTGCGGCATTCAAATCATTTTTATTTCTCCATGTGGAATAGGGCGAGCTTTTCCCTATTTATGAGTCGAGCGTGGCCCTTAAATAATAAGAACTTGGAAGAGTGACCTGATGTACGGGTAATATAATAGAGAAGCACTTTCTATCTAAGGTTGTGCTGGATGCATAAATGGCTCATTGCCTAATGGGGGGAGATAAAAGAGAATCTATTTACTCACGTCAGCAGAAGCCGAGATTGATGAAGTTCAGATGCCATCCAATGCCGAGTGGCAATCTATCCCGCCTGGATGCTTTTGCTGGAAGATAGGGAGCCAGTAGCAGCAGTTGACTCACTACTGATGTCATCCTTCTTCCCGTCCCACATCTTTTGCCCGTTCGTCTTTCGCACAGCACTTGATGCTATGTCTTAAGTTGTGAGTCGTGTAAATAAAGAGCTTCAGCGTTAGTTGTTAGGGGTTGGCAGGAGGCCAACGAAACAATTTTGTTCTAGGCACCTCTCTGCTGTTACAACCATTCGTCGAGGTGGAGTTTTCTCATGCTGCACCTCTCCCCTTAAATAAGAATAAGCTATCCTGATGAAAAGGTCGAGTGAGTACATTAATGCTGCTCTCTCCCGTTCCGAGGGAATCCTTCTCCTTCTAGTTTTAGTATTAAGCCACAGGCAAATCTTTCAGCCAGAACGAAACGAACAGCCACCCGAACGAATGAATGGGCGAGCACATCCATGCATACCCTCGACCTTTGATGAATTGAGTGCGGGAATCACCTAGATCTTCTTGAGATACCTTCTTGAGATACCTTCTTGAGATACCACCTCGAGATACCACCTTTAGATTGAGCCCCTTGGACTCTCTATGTACAGATTGACCACACCGCCACTTTCCAACCCCGATCCACTACTGCAAGTCGAGGCAACGCAATCTACCGATACAGCGATGGAATACACCTTTTATAAGAAGAACGCAAAGAAACACACTGAACCCCTTCACCGACCGCGTACTGGCACTACGCAGCCCTTGCCTTTAACTACGCACTGGAATGTGTAAGTGATCACTTACTTACTTACGGAATAACATGCACTCCCCCACCTCTCCCTCCTACCTTATTTTATCGACTGCCATACTGCAGAGTTGTGTTCCTCCCTACCCAACCCACCTACCTTATTTCGTAAGTGATCAACGGCTCTTGTAAAATCACTTCGAGTTCGCCTCGGAGATGAGATATAGTGAAGGTGATAAAATTCGAGAAAATTATAGGAAGATTTATAGTGGGACGAGGTCAATAGTGGAGACAGTTATTATTTGAGGGGCTGGTGCTATCAGCAAGTGAGGGAAATGAATCAGGGCCTGATGGACAGCAAGCAGAAAGGCTCTCATTGAAAGAAATTGTCGAAACTTGTTCTTAAATTCATTGAAAGCAGCGAAGGCTTAACGTATTGAGGAAGGCGTAACGTATTGAGGAAAGTGGCATGCGTGGTCTCTTATCCTTCTCTTACCGACTCTTACCTACTCTTACCGACTATCACAACCCTGAGCTCGAAGGGTTATTGAAAGCTCAGTCTTTGAGGGGAAGAAACAAAGGGCCTTGAATCTCTTCCCGATATTATATATGTAATTACGCTTTCTTTCTTATAAGGAGTCGATTGCCTTGGAGATCTCTGACCTTACTAGGAGATCTCTGACCTTACTCAAGGTGCCTTTCGCTATTACTTACGTGTCCCCAGCCTGAGGAAATACTCTTGGAGTTGGATGAAAGACTTGTTAACCATCTCTTATATCTCTT
>Ga0316216_1000137_pt1 | contig 11022 bp, 12 predicted proteins | sample NRE6metagenome_FD_207800 | JGI IMG/M metagenome (GOLD analysis project Ga0316216, IMG submission 207800) | Spruce roots microbial communities from Maridalen valley, Oslo, Norway - NRE6 | ecosystem: Host-associated > Plants > Roots > Unclassified | place: Norway: Oslo | collected 2017-09-15
TTAAAGGGGGTGGCCTGCTTGCAAAATAATCTTCCCGGCTTCGAGGAACTGTCTATGTTGCTCCCACGTAGGGAGGGAAGAGTCTATCCCGGAGGCTTCTTGGCCTTGGTTTCCTTTTGTCCATATTGTCTGTTCCTGTTCAGAATCACGGTCCCGTTCCCTGCCAAGTCTTGTGCGCTCTATCTGGTTACCCCTGGCTATATGCATATCCCCTTGATTGGTTTCCCTTTCAGATTCTGCTTTCTGTATTATCTTATCACCCATTCTTGGAAGGTCATTGCGTGGTCAAGAGACGACCGTGGTGCGTGAGAGGTATTTCCCGAGATGTCGAACTGTGGCGCTGGAGTAACTGACCTACGGATGCTAGACCCATCCGGAAGATTCGACGGACCTTGCATTGAGCTGATGACATAGACTTCTGCTGCAGTCTCTTCCTTAGCACAAGCGCTAAGCGATAATAATTCCTTGATTAACTGTACTCGGACTCGGGTTCCTGGAGGGGTAATCAACTGAGATGGATCAAAGGTCAGATACCTGCTAGAGATGGTGTTAACAAATGGACCCATCTCATTGTTCTTATCTGTAGAGGCCCCCTCTGCTCCTTCGGTCTCTTCCTCTGCTTTACTTTATTCTCTAAAGGAGGTGACGGCATAGAGTATCGGATGGGCTCCTGGACTTGGTGCATAGTAGGTCATGGAGGCCTTGCTCAGGGCTTGATAGGGGGAAGCAACTGTTCCTTCAGAGGTCTTGGTAAGTGGGAGTGGAGCCAGCGCAGTTGTAGCGATGTCCGGATATGACATTTGAGAGACTATTTTCTGACGTTCAGAGCTGTTTCCGAAGTTGGGCTTTTCCTGCTTGGGTAAGCTGTAAGAATCTCTCGAACTTGGACCCCGTAGGAGTCAACCACAGACGGTTCCGCTCTATTGTCGTCATACCCTTGGGTGACGCCAGCTTCTGGGAATGGATCGCTTGCTACAGGAGAGGATGTTAACAGTGACGAGTCCAACCCTTCTCTCCCTTTAGTGGCTACATCGGTCAGCGGGCTTCCTTCAACATTTCCCTTTACTGGAGATGCATTCTGATTAACCTTGCTTTCGTCCTTCTCGAACCTGAGTAGGCCTGCATCAATTAGATCCTGGATTCTATGCCTTAGATTGAAACATCGGTTGGTCCAGTGTCCTATTCCACCCATATGAAACTCACAACGAGCATTGGGGTCATAACTTCTGGGTGGAGGATTTGGCCTGAGAGGAACTAATTCAATAAGCTTGGCTGCTAACAACTGTGGGAGCAACTGAGAGGGTGGATAGGGCAGGGCATCCAATTTCCTTGGCTCCTTGCCCTTGGTGACTTGGAGGAACTTGCGGAACCATCGGTCGAGGTAAAATGATCGGCTGGGCTTGTTGGGTAGGGGTCAACTGAAGGTCGTCGCGATGCATCCTTGGAGACGGGCGATTAACCGTGCTTGCTCGTCACTGTTAACATCCTAACTTCAACCTTGTTTCCTGTTACCCGTATTCCTACTGAAGCTTTGTCTCTTTCTTGGTACCTTTGCGGAGTCATGACTAACGGAGTGGGGGTAGCCTGATAAAAGACTGGGAGACTTGGTTCCCGATTGATTGGTTGTAGCTGTGGTTCGGGATTGGCTGTAGTCTGATATCCTCGACTCTGAAGCAATATAGCCATCATTTGCATCTGTCTTTTCATCTGTTTCATATCTGCTGTTAACTGTTCCACTCTTGCTACCAACCATTTCAGCTCTGCTGCCGACTGTCCGGTTTCAGTGACATCTGACGAGGTTCCTTTCATAGATATTTCTCTGCTTTTCTGGTGAGGGAGGCTTGGGTTTCAGGGACATGCTGATCTTTCTCTGAATTGATAAATAACGTTGACCCCTAATGTGTATTCTTCTCTGGTTAACCATATTCGGACTCGGGCTCTCGGAAGAGTGATCAACTGAGATGAATCGAAGGTTATGAGCCCGTCGAAGATGTTGTTGATAGACGGGCCAGATTCAGTGCTTCCGTGAAGTAGGGATGAATTCTGCACAATGTCGAGCTTGTTTCCCTCTTGGAAGTTTTGAGTACCTTGATCAATGAGGTCTTGGATTTTGTGCCTTAAGGGAAAGCAACGATCGGTCCAGTGACTAAGGGTTGAGCAGTATCCGTTGATCAACTCCAGTCTCCTAAACAGCCGTCGGGAACAGGCGAGAAAATAGAAGTGTGCCTTTTAATTAAACTAATGGTATTGCTTACTTTGCTAGCAAGGTATTCCCGATTTTCATCAGACAGAAGAGGGGTTGGACCAGACCAGCTAAGAGCTAGATTCGATATTCCAGATGCGACTGCTATTACAGGACAAAAGACCAGAAAAGGGAAAATATATATTTATAGGAAAGAGGTCTTCGTGTCGTGGACAGCTCAACCAAAGAGAGCAGAGGAGCCTTTTCCACCCTTTGCAGAAGCAGGAAATAAGCTGCCTAAAAGTAAGCATTAGATGAATGCCCCTTCCTTAGCACAAGCGCTAAGCGATAATAATTCCTTCCTTCAATCTTCTTTTAGCCTGAATATGGGTGCACTGAAAGCAACAAGCATCTTCATATCATGGCAGAAAGCGTCTGGTCTACTCTGCTTTTTCCGCCTTCACGCCCTCCCATCTCATGTCTTTTCTGAACTAGATATGCCCGTGGGGGGACTACAGACTCCCTCAATAATAGGTAGGCAGGGTAGGAAAGCAAGGGTACGAAAATAGGATTTGGCTCAAGAGAGGAAAGCGAAAACTTGGATTCGACAGCTCGAGAAAGCGAGAGAGAGGGAAAGAAATTCCGACCTCGATATGTGGACAAGAGCAGGAAGGGCTGCTAATCAATACTGAGAACCTTGCACTTCCTCTCGTCAATCTTTAGGAAGCCAGGAGTTTGGGTATAGCAGGACTTGAATGGAATCTCGCTGACCGCGTCCTATAGGGATCTTCAGAAAGCAGCTAACTAAAGATAAGCTCCCACCCACAATAGGTAGAAAGGGGTCTGATTTTCCCTGTCCTCTTGGACTTTGCAATTGAAAGCAAGCTTGAAAGTGTGAAAGAAAGGATGAGGAGATCAAAGCTTTGGAGTCTTCCTTGATCTAAGAGAAGGAATGAGACGTGAGAGCAAGTTAGAGGGTTAGAGGAGAGTGAAGCGAAGCTTGTTGTGAATAGGCTACTAGACTAGATAAGAGAGAATCCTCGTATGGAGCCGGCCTCGCAGTATAACCAACTCGTAAAGGCAAAGAAAGAGGAGATCTGATTCATGCTTCTCTCCAGGCTGAAGGAGGGAAGGAAGAACTCCGCTCCAGGTATCAGATCCGGGGTTGTCAACCCGCAATTCCTTACTAACAGTAGGGATGAGACTCTCCTTATGCAACTTGGTGTAAGGGATTTCAATCATGTGCTCGCTCCACAGTTCTGATCTTGACTCTGCATAGCTTGTCTTCTGGGTCAATATTTGAACCCGATTCTTTCTTGTCACTCTCGCGTAAACCACCTTCGCGAATAACAGGTCAAAACAAAACCATCTCGTTCAGCTCTTTACGAGTAAGGCCGAAAGAAAGACAAATGTACAATGGGTTTAAAGATGAGATAGCACTCGGCTAAGGCTGGGTTGCAGATTTGATTCGAAAGGGGTGTAACGGGTGGAGGCTTAGGGACAAATCAAGTGACTATAGGGCTTGGACAACATGGGTGAATATGGCTACAGCGGAGTGTTTTGCTTTTCCGAATCGAGAATGAAGAGAGGTTGAGCAGTTATCTATAGGGGTAGGGAGCGGATAAAGAAATCAGGGGCATAGGGAGGGTGCATAAGAGCGCATACGATAGATAAACAGGTGGAGGTTGCACCCGGCTCCGATAAGCAGATACGACCTGGACACATCGTAGGATCACAGGACGGGCGGCTAATTGCAGCATAAGTCAAGATAAATAGAAGCTTTTATTAGGCAAATGTAGGCACAGGGATCTCAGAACCAGTGGGAGTTCGCACTCAAAATAATAGGTAATACAATGAACGAAATCACAGACGCGAAGAGCCTTTTTGGTCTTTCGCACGCGGAAAAGTAAATAAGCAAGGGGGTAGGCCCAATCGTCTAGGTCAGGATATCAATCCTATTATGGGGGATCCCGTCAGCATCATTCCTAACACGAGACGCACAACCACAACTGTCCATCGCGTGCCAAATCATTCAAGCGGTAGCATAGGCAATGCAAGCTCACCGATCCCGTATCGGTCCAAAGTAGGCTGCACAAAGCAAAGGTCAAATGTCGTCCCGCCTTTAGGTTGATCAATATTCAGAAAGAGCACCTCGACCAGCGTTCCTTACAATTTGATAGCCAGAGCCCGAGAGCCTGCAGCATTCCTTTCAGTTATAAAGTGTTATAGCCTGCATCATATATAGGCAAAGACAAAGGCAGGGGTGGAAACAGTTTCCCAAGTAGAAACAGGGGGTGCATAACAACAAGAGGCAGAGTCAATTGCTTACCTTGAACCGATTGATGATCCGGAGCTACCAGCAGCAGCTTATTCAGTTGATCTAGCAGCTTCCCCACCATCATCTCGCTCAGTATCCTTTCTCCCTAAGAGAGTTGGATTGGTAGAAGCCTTCCCTAAACTGCTTGTTGGTTTATGAGTGAGGGGCTTTAAGATAACCATTCTACTTTGCATCAACGTGTCGTCATTCATTGTAAGGGCCCATCCCCATCGTTCAAGTAGCACAGTTAAGGTGGGGTTCCTTTCCTTGTGACTGGCTCTTGTCTCCTCTTTCCTAACTCTCTTTGACTAACTGAAAGTATAGGCGAGTGAAGCGGTAGCCGTGGGGAACCCGTCTATCTAAGGCTCTCTAAAGGGGGATCACACATTGGTTTGTTAAAAAGCATTAAGTTTTATTATGTATATAATAATTATTATTTAATAATTAAGTACTTATTCCTCTCCCGTTGGTCGAGCTTGCTTGCGCATCCTCTCAAAATATGAAATCGCTTAGTCATTCGGCTTGTTAAGGCATAAAGCCATAAAATTACATATATAACGTGTAAACACCGAGATATACCCAAGAAACCTTCCTTTCTTTAGTTAGTGCTGATGTGGATGCGAAATACATATAAAACGTGAGAAAGCTGATTGATCATAATACAGCAAGTTGAAGAAGTGAAGCGCCATAATATCGTAAATAAGAAGAATGTCATGTGAAGACTGTGTGAGATAACCAATCGAAACATCACACATAGTGTGACCAACCGAACACATAATGTGACCAAATGCTAGTTGAATGTGATCAAGCATAATATAATATATAATAGTGGACCATGTTAGATCTCCTTCAACCGATGACTTGCCGCCGATCGATGACTTGACTCGATGACTTGCCGCCGATGACTGACTCTCCTGACCGATAAAGGAATTACCAGTTATTATCCATCGACGAACCCTTCTATGACCCATTGTCTTGGTTGGCCAGGAAATAAATGCATAATTACATATATAAATAATGACTGGAATCAATCCATTTTTTCTCGATACAATCTCCCATGCTTTCCGTTTAACGAGAATCATCCATCATCACGGTTCACCTCTCACTCGACCTACCACCCGCCCCACTTCGGAGAAACTAACATGTCATCAAAGTACTGTACCAAAACCAATCAAATGCGACTATCCTAAACACAAATAATAACCATTGGAATAAAGCGATGATCTCCCCATCCATATGAGGCTACATATCTCGAAGTAGCCCGGACGTCGGCCACATAAGCTTCACTGAATAAGACTTGGGGCCACGTGTCAAAAGTGAGATTTACATTAGGTAGAACTCCCTTGACTCCATATAAAAGGTGAAAAGGAGTCAAACTAGTGGCAGTCTTAGCCAATGTTCTATAGGCCCACAAAGCAGAGAAGAGCTTATGATGCCAATTGATTTTGTGCTTTTTAACCATCTACTGTAACATGGTTTTAAGTATTTTATTGACAGCCTCAACTTGGCCATTTCCTTGCAGATAGTAAGGAGACGAATATTGGTGCTCAAAATCCAATGCGAAGCTAGGTGACGCCAGACTTCATCTTTGAAATGCGACCCATGGTATGTTTAGGGACATCGAAACGAGTAATGATGTGGTTGAAAAAGAAGCGAGCTGTAGTAGCCACCGTATTATTAAACGTCGACATGGCTTCAACCCACTTAGTTAAGTAATCAATGACCACAATAATGTATTTATGGCCACTGACAGAGGCGGGTTTACACTCCATCAAATTCATGCCCCATTTGCAAAAGGGGCCAGTAGTTATTACGAGGTGTAAAGGAATAGGAGGAGTTCTTGCCTTAGGGGTGTAAAGTTGGCAATTAGCGCAATGCTTAACTACTTTCATGCAATCGGTGAAGAGGGAGGGCCAAAAGTAACTAGCACGGATGATCTTTTGGGCAGTTACCATCCCTGAAAGATGGCCACCATAAGTGCCACTATGACAGTCATTTCAAACCCGTTCAGTGGCTTCATGGGAAAGACAACGACACAAAATGCTATCCACCCCTCCGTCTATACAGAACATATCCGAGGAGGAGATAGAAAGGGGTCTAATGACGAATACACCGTCGATCATTGTGAGAGAGATGAGGTCCAAATTATTGAGTGCATAAATAGAATAAGATTTCCCCTTACTAGGGATCTTCGGATGATATGACAAATAGATGTTCATTAGGAAGATCATTATTCAAGGGAGGGTCTGAGGCTGGGGAGGTTGGAAAGAAATTCGGCGAGGACCAAAGCTTTATTACTCTTGGGAGTAGCAAACTCAAGATCGAACTCTTGGAGAATGACGATCCAATGGGTGAACTTACCATTGATAATCCACCGACTCAAGAGGTAGAGCATAGGGGTTGAATTCGTGACCACCTTGGTTTTACGCGTGAGAATATATTGGGATAGCTTTTGTACGGAAAAGATTACAACCAAGGTAAGTTTCTCGTCATAATTGTATGACAGCGAGGGTCCGGCAAGGTTATGACTAATGCAGTATATTATGTGTTCACAACCATTCTCGGCCTCCTGAACTAACATGCCAGCAACCGCAAAGGGAGAAGCTGAAACATAAAGGATCAAATCCTTATTGTAATCCAGGGGGAAAATGAAAGGGGCTGACATGAGGGTATTCTTCAATGCATCGAATGACTGGTGAGCTTGATCATCCCAGAAAAAGGGTATGTAAGTACGTAAAAGGCATAAAAAACCATGTGCAGTAGTAGCGTAGTCAGGAACAAACCGACAAAGGAAATTGGATTTGGATTGTAGACTTTGTAATGGCACAAAGTATTTGGTGGGGGGGGGGAGTTCAGCGATGGCCTGAACCTTAAGAGGATCAATAGTGATACCCGATTGGGAAACGATGAATCCCAACAAGCAACCAGCCGTCACGTATAAGACACACTTGAGGGGGTTCAAGCAAATATGTATTTCCAACATCGAAGGAAGATAGTACGAAGGTCTTCGAGGTGATCAACCCATTTCTTTGAGCGAGCAGTGAGATCATCAAGGTAGGCAAAGATGATCCTGACCAAGTCATGAAAGCAATATTACATGGCATGATGGAAAGTGGCTCCAGCATTCTTCAAACCAAAGAAAATGGGTATGCAAATGTCCCCCAAGGGGTGGTAAAGGTGGTCTTATACTGGTCCTCTGGACGAATATGAATTTTATTATAGCTCGAGAAACCATCCATAAAGGATAGAAACTCATGGCCAGCACAAGCATCGATAATCTGGTCGATGAAAGGTGTCAAGTAGTTTTCTTTGGGACAGGCCCAATTTAGATCACGAAAATCAGTACAGACACAGATGGTGTCTTATTTCTTGTTAACAGGGATGGGATTAGAGACCCAGGTGGTATAGGAAATTGGGTAAATGAACTCAGCTTGGCAAATCTTGTCAATTTTAACCTTAATGTCTAGGGCTTTTGTAGGATGGATAGGCCGTTGTTTCTACTGGACAGGAGTTACGTCAGGCCAAGTATCGATATGGTGTTCGACAATGGTAGGATCGAGTCTAGGAATTTATGAATATGACCACGCAAAGACGTCGTGAAACTCCTAGAAAAGAGATTGATACGCGGCCACCTCTTCAAGGGAACAAGAAGCACCAAGAAGTATGTTCTTGGCTACGCCGGGGGTGACGAAAATATCTACCTTAATGGTGGGTTAAATATTTTCCATATGATCTTCTTCAAAGGTATCAGGTGTGGAAATAGGGTTATTGAACCAATCGACATGTCCTGGGGGTAGAAAATCCTTGGTTTCGATGGAAAACTGGTTGGAGGGATTCTGAGGAGAAAATGCATCATGAGGTGAAAAGTAGGAACGGTGATGCATATCGTCCCATGGGTAGTCAGGAGCGTTGAGGGCTTCTAGAATCTCTTCATCATAATGAAAAACTAAAGAACTAGAGCCCATGGAACTGGTAGTGACCGTGGAGAAAGGTGAAGAGGAAACAATAGACAGGCTAGTCCCTCAATCAATGCCAGAGGTGTACGAAGTGTGACTCACATAGGAAACACCCACTGACGTGGAACAGGTAGAGGAGGGTTCCACCCATGAATGGGACATGGGCATAGGAGTACCAGAGGGTACATATGAACACCTGAGGACAATGAAGAGTCATCAGCAGACAAGGAACCCCCCAAGGTAGAGATAAAACACACATCGATACAGAATCTTACGCAACTTGGGGAGGAGGAAGGACTTATTCGATGACATGGATAGTGTCCTGCAGACTACCTAAATACTTCCCCTACTCGATGTGAGCAGATCTACCATAAAAAAGAGCATGGTTGGTGTCAGCAACAACAACGGCTATAGGAGACTTAGGTGCGGTGTTGACACGCGCTTTGTCAGCAGCTTGGAAGAACTGATCATGACGAGAAAGCACTGTAACCTCGATCTCCTGACTCAGAGGAGGTTCCAATGCAGAAGAAATAGCTAACTGGCGGAGAGCTTGCAAGGCATCCTGGAACCAAGGGAGATTTAGACAGTGATGAGAATAATGGCCATAAACATTGCATAAGGCATAAGGGTGATTTGTACGCAATGCCTTATTTTTGTTTTTTGCCGCATCAGGAAGGGTTACTTTGTTCGTAGGGGGAAGAGTGTTGAGCAAGTATTCCCTATCGAGAGCATAAAGTTATTTAATCTCTGGGAGAAAAGGGAAATTATTGGTGGCATGGTTAGTGAGGTCGCACAGAGCACACGGAGGTATGACTCGAGTAGGTGCAGTGTTCGGGGTGGTCGAAATGAACAAAATCGATCTCTCAAAATTGCATAATTACATATATAATTCATAACTGGAACGAGCCGCTCTAAAGACCAGAGGGAGGGCTTAGTTTCTTTGGTATCGGAGTGCGCCCCTTAACGAGGGTTATGGAAGTGTAACGGAATGCACCGGACTACTCCTCATATGGTTGGTTCGCGAAGCATCTGGCTTACCGAATGATGGAGTCTACCCATTCTCCGACGTCGAGAGACTCGAGGGACCGTAGCATGCCAGAAACGGGGAGTTGGGTTAGACCTATACCCCTATTGGAATCAACGCTCCCCCAGCCAAGGAGCCTATGGTTCCATCCTTGTTGTTGGAGGTACACATCCCTCTATTCGGTGTGGGTGGGTGAAACTATTCCTCAAGCGAGGCAGCCGATAAGTCACCGAAAGATTCGTGTGAATAATGAAATGGGTAACATAACTCGTTCTAAAGTGTCCCGCGGTGGACCTGGAATTGTCACAACAGATTCAAAGGCATGGAAGATCCGCAGGAGCATCTGGTGTACTGCGAGCAAAGGTGGATAATGAAAAATGTCCCACGGAGTCAATGGGCTCACAGGTTCATACACACCCTGGATGTTGTACAATGCAGTTGGTATGTGCAACAGGAGCTAAGGAAGCAAACGATAACCTGGGAGATGATAAGCACGCAGTTCACTGCAACCTTTCATTTTAGCGCAGATGATCCTGACCTGGAAAGAATTCTTCACAGGATGAAGCACTTGATTTTCGTGCACAAGCCAATAAGTCCCGCACAGAGACCTGTGTGCGCATACCACAATAACTTGGCGCAGCTCAACCAGCCTGTCTACCGCTGGAAGGTTGACAGCACAGAAACTGAGGAAGACGGAGAACCGCGCAAGTTGCATATCAGAGAAACCACGGGAGACCACGCGGTGTAGGACGAGCCCTCTAAGAATGCTGCGCCACAATTCTTGGAGCCGCTGACAACAAAGAAATAGAATATAGGGACAGAAGCTGAGCCGAAGATGGCTATCATAGGTGATTACTGGGATCAGGAAACGATTACTCAGGTAGTTTATCTGCTCAAAGAATATGAGGACATGTTTCCACGCAGCTTCCAAGATATGAATGGAATAGCAGGATCACTGGGAGAAATGAAAATTGAGCTCAAGGAAGGGGCTAAGCCAGTCAGGAAAAGACCCTATAGACTGAATCCAAAATATAAGGAGAAAGTGCGGAAGGAACTGGACCGGATGCTAGACGTGGGGATCATCTTCCCGGTAGAGGAATCCGAATGGATCAGTCCTATGGTGGTTCAGGATAAGAACTCTGGAGAAATCTGGATCTGTGTGGATTTTAAAAAATGAAATGCAGCTTGTGTGCATGATCCCTTTCCCACTCCTTTCTTTCACGGATGAGGTATTGGATAATGTGGGAGGGAGAGAAGCATACTCCTTTACCGACGGTTTCTCAGGATATCATCAGGTACGTATCGCTGAGGAGGACCGTAAGAAAAAAACCTTTGCGACCGAATGGGGGTCTTTTGCATATACTGTTATTCCATTCGGGTTGAAGAACGCACCCGCGGTGTTTTCCAGAATTGTCGTCGCAGCATTTAAGGAATTCATGCACAAGTTTTGAGAGGTCTACTTAGATGACCGGATGTTGTTCAGTTTCTTAAAGAATCGTTTGCAAGTTTTAAGATTTATGTTGGATAGATGAAAGAAACTGCA
>Ga0316216_1000138_pt1 | contig 10991 bp, 11 predicted proteins | sample NRE6metagenome_FD_207800 | JGI IMG/M metagenome (GOLD analysis project Ga0316216, IMG submission 207800) | Spruce roots microbial communities from Maridalen valley, Oslo, Norway - NRE6 | ecosystem: Host-associated > Plants > Roots > Unclassified | place: Norway: Oslo | collected 2017-09-15
CGAAAAGACCAAAAAGAAAGAAACCGATTGAATCCCGAAGGAACAGTTCCGGAGAGCCTTGTAGAGGCGAGCTTCGCAGGACACCGCCCAGTCCTAATTCATCTATCCCCACTCGTTAGAGCGCCAACTGCCTTTATTCACTCAATCTATCCATGCCCCAATCTATAGCCCTAGCCCCCGCCCTTAACTGATCGTATAAATTCATTGACCTTACTTCCCTTAACTGAAACTGACCATCAATAAGCCCAGAAGCCCAGCTAATTAGGAAATAAGTAAATAACAGAAGCCAATTTGATAAGCCAGTTATGCAGCACTCACTTGTTATGCAGCACTTGTTCAGCACTCCTCTTTATGCAGCACTTGTTATGCAGCACTTATACAGAGTGATGTCTGCCAGTCCCAATAATAACGATTTCACTAAGATCAGGAACAAACGTATTACCACTATACCTGGGTACGCAACATATATAATGAGAAGGTAACGTTTTCCCTTTGAAAGAGTCATGCAGTACGGTGACTCGTTCGTACGGTGATTGGAAGTGAAGCATCGATACGAACTTGACCAGTCCAATCAATCTATCTACCAGTCTGCCCTTCTCCATATCTTGCCTACCGCTCTTCGGAGGCCATCACCCAGTTCGCCCCTCCCCCAGGGAGAGTGCAGTGTTTCTTCTTAGAGGTATCATGTTTCCTACAAGCAATTGGCATATTGATGGACTGCCTTCCCCAGTTCAGGTACTCTTTAGATGCTCCCAGCCACCTCCTGCCTAATAAGCAAGAGATGAACGATATTCTCAGAGAGGATACTTATAGACAGTATATCCAAGTCACTTGAATCGCCCCTCCTGGGGGTTAAGACCCAAGATGGCCTTTTATGCAAAGCACTTACTGGAGCTTAGGGACGACCTCACCCCAATACACGCTTCGGCACTGGATAAATGGGCTCAGGATCCCCCCAGTTCAGAGTCGGTTCTCATCAACGTCGAGTGGAAGCTGAGCACAAAGTTCCACAGGAGGACAGATTATGCCGGCTCTACCATAGGCGGGAGACAGACACAGAGGAGCACTTTATGTTCAGATACCCCCGATATTATGAGATAAGCCGTTGGAGACAACTCAGAGGATGACATCTTTATTCTCGATGCTCCCAGTAGACAGGGGCACCAAGAGGAGGGCAGAGAGCAACACCATTTCAACCCCGGATCCGTCAGACCCCAGGAGACAACAAGACCCCTACGAAGTTGCCGACATAGATCTCAGGGCAGTTTACGCCAGACCAACAGGCAGCCCTCCTCCTCCAGTTCCCAGCAGCGGGCCACCTCTTCTAGACAAAGATACATACCCGAGCCAAATCCAGCGCTTCCAGCCAGTCCTCTATCCAGAGATTATTCCCTTCGGCCTCGAACGGTAGGAGAGTTACACATTCAGCAGTGGATACTTCAGAGGAGGACAACTCCCCCTCTCCTTCTTCCGGCGACAGGCATTTGGAGCCTTGAGGCTCTCTTCATTGTACCCTCTTCCAGAGCATTGTATTTCACTTTGGCTTTGCACCAGTAGAGCTTATTTCTTGTAGATTAGCTTTGCTTTTTTTTATAGGAGTGGCCTTCAAAGCGATATCCAAAGCAGGCACCAGCCGGTCTTCCGCAACTCGCTGTTCCATTTGGTCTAAGAAATCCTCAACATCGCCCGTGCCATCATAGATTGGGGGATCCCTGAGTTCTGTTCCAATCCATCGGACTGCCTTAACATTAGCACACCACCTAGAAGACAGCTCATGGTTGTGCTCCTGCCAATTCTGTAGAGCCTCTTCCGAATCAGTATCAGAGGAACAGATACTCCTCCAGCTAACAGTCCCATCTGCAGTGGGGTTCACATACTCATCCCTCATACCTGCTGTCATATTATAAAGCTGCTCTACCATGGATCCTTCAAAGGCATTATCTACAGGCTCTGTGTAACGAGGGCCTTGGTATGGATCAAGGGGCTGTACCACCCGAGTGCCATCGGCCTCAAAAGACATCCGCCCTTCTTCAAATTAATGATCGCATCGTTGTCGAATGCCCATTCAATCCCCAACCCAACAAAGCTGGGTACGGATCTTTTTCATCCATTATCTCTATTACCTAAAAATCCGCAACTGTCTTTGGAAAGAGAAAATAAACTTCTACGTTCTCCAGCCTTCCAATAGGGAAAATCCTGTATTGGTTGGCCAATTGCAACTGGATCGGTGAGTACACTAACCTGCCCCATCATCTCCCATGATTTCTTAGGCAATATATTCACATAAGATCCCAAATCTAGCATAACATCCTTTACCTCATAATCCGCAATCTGAGCATCCAATCTGAATTCTCGTCCTGTCCGGACTTTCTTATTATTCCCTACCCTCCGAGTATGCCTTTAAGGAAGGGGGGGGAACTAATAGGAGGTAGGTAATCCTCGGCTTCTTCAATCAATTGTTTAAATGAGGTCCGCAACCTCCTAGTTAGATGCTCATCGTCCAATACCCTAACAAATGCCTTAAACAGATCGTGGAGAACTTCCATAGAACCTTCCTCGCTACGATGTACTGGCTCCGTTCCGCAACTCCTGTCTCCCTTTCTTTGTAGGCCTCGGGATGGGGATTGAGTCATAGCGAAGCCCACCATAGCGAGCCCTAATAAGGCAGCCCACCCCCTAAAGCGAACGGGGACAAGCACGGAGCATAGTGAAACAAGACGGAGCGGGGAAAATAAAACCGCTAAAGGAGAACGAAGAGAGAGTGAATAAAGGGAGGGCGCATAAGTAAACAAACAGAGAATACTACGAATGACAAAACACATACATACATAGGGGGGCCTAATATCATGAAACCACCAGAATAGTCTTTCTATATCAAAGCCGTACCCGGTGCCCTCCCCGTGGAAGGACTATAGGGAGGGGACATCGAGCCAGCGGGGTGCCTCTGGTTGATTGAACCCGGGCAGCCTCGGGAAAGAATAGACTCTAGAAATAAAGTATATGGAGGGAGGGAGAGAGCGAGGTGCCTTGGAAGGATGGGGTTTGAGGGGAAGAAATGAAAGGGTCCTTGGCTTTAAGGGATTGGTCCTGATTGGTCATCAACCGCCTTCTGTGGAGTTATGTACTTCTCTCCTTGGCCTTGGTCTTTATGCTCTCTAAATTGACCAAAATAATACGGTAGTTGTGGTGCCTATTCATCTCTTATTTGTTTCCACTATTATGATAGCTTCGATGATTCCCCTTCGGGATAGATTGAATAGTAAGGCTTACTGATCATGATGGGAAAGCCTAATAATAGGGGAAGCTTTTCTTTGCTTCCACGTATACGCTAGATTGAGTATTTCCCTTTCTCTTTCTCAATAATTCCCGAGGCTATTTGGTGTATGTAGCTTTCTCAACTCTATCTAAAACCCAACCTGAAGGAGACGAATCGAATGCTTTGTTTCCACTGGGGGGCATTCCCCCATGCATTAGGCGTGGTGTTACGAAGCTCTCTACCGCTAAAACCCAACCATCGTCGTCAATCATCAGAGTCGGTGCTTGGGGCCCCCTTTCTATATAATAACGGAGCCATCATCATCAATCACCGGGCCAATACGAGATCCAATGAACTCCATAGGGGACGGGGGTTAGGCACAAGAAGATTCGGGGAGAGTGGGGCCCCAAATTCCCTCCTAACATCGGAGGCTGACGAGTCACCGCTTAAATAATCAGGGGGAAAGGGAGCTGGTGATTCGAACCTGCCCCCGGTCAACATGATGTAGGTCAGAGGAGGTAAAGGTCGGGGCAAGTGTTCATGTGTTTGGGCCGTGTGAATGTGAGATGCAGAAGAATGAGTGGTGGATTCGTTAAGGTGGGAACCTGGATAGGCAGATACGTGAAATGAAGGAATCTATCTGGGGCTAAACTAACGGCCGGTAATCTATGGCTTTCGAATAACCAAGCCTCAAGTGATCTATAGCGGGTGGGGTAGTGAATACCACCTATCACCTTGGATGAAGATCCACAAATCCACAACTCAATTCCTAAATATAGATGTTTCTGCTTGTTCGAACCCTTACTCCAGCCAAGGAATCCCTTCAATGAATAAGCTTTAGATCCCCTTTCCCTTTTAAGTCGACTCAATGAATAAGCCGGGCCAACTCAATAAGCGTTTCCTATTCGATAGAGGTGGTCAACCAACCGAAAGGCTACCACCCTTGATAATGAGCTTTTCACTTGCAGATCGAGAGACTTCTCCTAATGACAAAATGGAAGGTACCACAGAAAGCTATTATGAGAAACGGGCTTTCATTTCTCCAGGTGTTCCTCTTTAGCCGAGTTAGGTTCTTCCGGGAGTCGCAGTTCAGCCAAAGATCTGCAGTTTAGTCTGCTTTCGCGTCGGACCTGTTAGTTCTAAGGCCAGCACGCCCAATACAATTTAGTGAAGATCAATAATCGTATTACCTATTTACCAAATATACAGGCCAAGCTCAAACAGCCACTGGGTAAGCCCTAGCCGTGCGAACAGCCATAGGAGTAATCATCCCTAGCCGCTGCCAGAACATCTGGTCAACACCCCCTAGCTACTGGAACATCTGCTGCCAGCCCGACCCCGCTACCAACAGCAGGGCAGGCAATTACATTTCGAGTGTCAGAGCCTGCAGCATTCCTTCCAGATTGATAGATTGTTTGATAGCCCGTAACAAACCTGGGTAACCTCACAGCAAAGAGGGTAGCATAGGCATAGGCATAGGAAGTAGGAGGAGAGGCAGGACCAGCTTTTGACCTCGTTGACCCGGAACCTATTGAAGTAGACCCAGCGTCAGTTTCATCCGTTGACTCAGAACCTGTTTATCCATAAAAATCTAAGCCAGTAGCAGTCCTATCATCAGTGGCAGAGTCTACAGTAGCATATCCATATCCTGTGGCGGAGGCAATAGAGGTTGCAGGGGCAAGGGCATGGTCCGATACATAGGCAGAGGCAATAGTAGCAGAGCCAAGTCCATCTGATCCAAGTCTAGCGGATTCAGGCGCAGATAAAGATCCAGTGGCAGCGGAGCAAGTAGCACCGATTGAAATCGATCCACCATAAGATATGCGATGAAATACCTACCTTGAGGCAGCTTGAGCGGCCCTGGGAGGGAGACTTCGGTATCTGTATCCTTGGATAACGCTTTCTTCCTGTAGGATGTGCGTTTTGACAGCGCTTTAGGTTCGAAGTGGTATATTGCTTGAATGACGTATAATAATGTACGGACTATGTTAGGTCTTGCGGGTGGACAAGTCGAGTGGAAGGTGTTTCAGAATGATGGAGGATTCCATTAATTCGAAGAAAGTTGGCACTTCAATTGAGAGGATCGAAAAGCAGATGGTAATTTTGAGAGTACGAACCTGGCAAAGAATAGAATAGGGATACCCCTAATAAGGGAGGCGTATCATCGGGCATAGTAATTGTATGTTGTTATTAGCTAAATCCACCTACCTTAGATCCCCAGCTGTGGGGGGACGCTCCCGAACGAGCGGTTGCCACATGATGATCAACCCTGCCCCAAGAAAGGGAACCACCAGAATCATCAGAGCCAGAGCTCCTTACGGCACGAACGAACAAACACACCCAACACCCCTGGGTTAATCGGATCAAGTCAAGTAAAGGTCAAGGTCACCCGGTAGCCCCCCGCCGGTCAAAAGGAAATAACAAGAAAGACGAAGAAGAAAGAAAAGAAAGAAAAGAATAGCGCGAAGAAGAAAGATAAAGCAAGGTAGACCGAAACAAGGAGGAAGAGAATTAGCATAAGAAGGGAATTAAGTAAGGGATGATTATAATGAGGGGGGTATGAGGGGAGAGCATTACGACAGCTGAAAGCAGTGAGTATTAGTGATGAAACGAAGTATATATATGGGTAGAGAGATAGGTGAACAGATAGGTCAATAGATAGGTTCCTCCATCTGAAGGCAGTTAGTCGGTAGGCCTGCTGATAAGATGAGGGGGTAAGGTGCATGCTAGGGATCAAAAGAAGAGGGGGAGGCCAGGGTTATAAAGCGGGCGATCTATAACCTATATGACGAAGCAGCCCAAACTCCACTCTGATGCTGGAGGACGGCATACATCCTTTTTGCAAGCAAGGAATAACCTTTCTATGGAAGTGTTTGATCCTAGCCTGGTGAGCAAGGGAGAACCTTATTGTCGGTGGCGAGCCATCAAGGGCAGATGTCTTTACTTACCAGCCATCTAAGTCTTTCCTTTCCTTCCTACCTCAGGAAAGAGCTACGCACCTTCCCCGATTCCTTCCACTAGCGAAAGAATACACCGACAAGGATTGGGATTGCGAAGGGCAGGTCTATTTAAGGGCTAGGGCTAAGGCTAAGGATAGAATGATTAGACGGACCACGTAGCATCGCACCAAGCACCGCACCAAAGGGCACCTTCAGTATTCCACCTTCGGTATAGCGCGTGGAGAAGGGCAGACTAGTGTATAGATTGGGTTTTCCACTTTCGGCCCCTCCTTCAACATGAACACCACTGGCAAGGAATAGACTTGGGAATAGATTGATTGAATAAGGACAGTTGGCGCTAGTGAAACGATACAGTTAGCGCTCTACACGAGTAACCCACCCACTAGATCTACTCGTCGAGTAAGCCAGGAACCTTGCCTTATAACTTGGAAATGTACAAGTCGCTGTACCCCATGAATTAACGACGGACACGGACCTTTCACCTTGCCTCATTACTTGCCCACGCACCGGTCATCAGAAACCCTGCCTAGCCCTACAGTCATATCCCAGACTGACCAAGGCCCACAATTAAGTCTCTCCTCAATAACAATAGTAAGATGAAGTTCTACGGGTTTGGCTTAAAGGTCTTGATTCGATGTGTTTATGGGAGAATTACTTATTACCCCAGTCTGCGCGGGCAGGTCTAGGGTTTGTTCGCTTCCATAGTGCCTTTCCGCCTAACCCGGATGTGCTCTTCTATCGCTCTTGTTACCGTATGTTAAGCCCACCTAACTAAATAAAGGATATACTTCGGGTTACCGGTCTCGTCTCACAATAAACACCCCCCCTAAAGAATTGGTCTTTCACTGCCACACCCTCTATTTCGGGAAAATAGAGCCCTCCGGTCCTCAACAAAGAGCTATTGTTTCGGGATATTAAACCAACCCATCTCACACAAGGAAAGGCCTAGTTAACCGTCTTACCTCGCTTAATCAGATCAGTAATAGAATATCGCATCTAGCCCGTAGGGCATAGCCCGAGCTCTTAGTCTCATGTAAAGCCCACCCCCGCTACAGGCAGAAAATATACTTTTTCTCACCTTACCTCGACATATAGACATTGACCTATATAAGTTTTCCTTTCCAATAGCACCTCTTCAAGGTTATCTCTAAGGGCGTCTCCCCTCGATTAATGCCTTCGTACAGTGCGGTTTATCACTCATATCTGTAGGTAGGAGTGGTGGTCAAGGCAGATTATTACTCAATCTACAGCTCCTCGATCGCATATAATAAGGGAAAGGAAGGGCCTCTGTTCCACTATTGGATATTCTAGATTTGTAACTGGTTCAACTTCACCTGGGACTGGATCTAGCTCACTAAGGTCAGCAACTGGATCTCGATCCCTAGTTTTAGGCTCTGCTACTGTTGGTGCTACTGGTGCTTCAACAATTTCTATTGGTACTACTGGATATGCCACTGCTGGCTATGGATCTGGATCTTTGGCTGGATGAATAGCATCATATATAGAAGCAACTGGATCCAGCGAACTATTTATATGGAACTTCTAGCTCTGGATCTCGAATTGGCTCTGTTATTCTTATATATGCATCTGTATCTGCCACCTGAGCTGCTTGCTCCCACACCCTGGGGCGGGGGTTGGAGCACATCGGGCATTTTAGCCGTTCAAACCAATGGCTAGGGATGGCTGGCCCGGGAACTGGTCTTGCTGGCTGGTGGGCATCGGAAGGATAGCTGGCTGGTCTTGCTGGCTGGCTAGCTGGCCGGTGGGTGGGCTGGAATTGCTTGCTTTTTTGCTGGTCCTGCTTAGTTTAAGTTATCGCTACCGCTTGTGATAATAGGGACTCTCAGAAGCCCCGGAAGGAGCCCGCCCAGGAACATTGGAAGATCCATAGCTTTAAGCCCAGAAAGGAGCCCGTCCCTGGAGCCTTTTGATAATAGCCTGAAGAGGAGCCCGCTTGGAGCATTTGAAGATCAGGTCCTCCCAGAAGCAAGTTAGTTAGTGAGTGAGTGACCAGGGATGCATTGATTTAGGGATGCATTGATTTATTCCTTGAGCGAATAACCAAAAGAAAGGAAGCAATCAAGGCTAGAGAATTAAGCAAAGCAGATAGCGTAGAGGGAGTTAGAAGCTTAAGCCAGTGCTGGGATAAACCTTTTAGATGGCCATTTTAGCCCGCTGTAAAAACACTTTTTTACCTTTTTTGATACCTACCCCCAACTGAAATGGAAAGTGACGTTTTATTTAAGAAGAATGGAATTTTACGACGTTACAACCTATTGCTGGGACGGGCGCTTGCTAGCTGGCTTGGATTTATGGAAAAAATGGGGGGATGCATGGAGGGAGGGATGCTACGTGGGGGCCGTAGCCTGGTATCACTGCTTAGATTAGAACGGTTTGCTTTCCATTAGCCGTAGCCTGGTATCACTGCTTAGAAATACTTGCTTTATTTACAATCACCTGGAGATACACTAGATGCCGAGGAACAATGAAACCAGTCAATTCATATAACCAATCCATTAGGAGAAGGAAAGCAGAGTCTCTTAGATAGATCAAACAATTCACAATAGTTTATTATAGACGTAATAAGACAGGCCCGAGCGTAGCAGGACACAAGGCGGGCCATTTCAATTATGGGAATCCCATTTAGAGCACTTGTCACTCCCCTTTAGGGTCGTCATAGAATTATGTCCTGGGAGACATAGTCCCACTAGATCTGTCCTTTCACTGGTTCACTAGTACCAATATTGAATGTAAGGAGAGAGAATCAGTTCCACTATGGATAATCTCAGATATAAGGAATTGAACTAAACCCTATACCCTTTTTGACCCCCCTTAGGATCGTAAATGACACTCCCCTGTCGGGTCGTCTAGCTAGAGATAACTACCCTGTAGGGTCGTCACACTTATGGGAACTATTCTACCCTGGTTGTGCCACTCCTGACGGGGAACCTTGGTGCCATATATCTCATTTATTTCTTAAGGAAGGAATGAATAATAATTATATCCAAAAGTACTTGGGAACTCGATGGAGCAACCAAGCACGAAGGGAAAAGAACAGGCAAAGACACATCCGAACAGCATTGCCCCAGTCTTTGTGAAACCTAGTGGAGTTGTTGCGTTGGGGTTGAGAGAACCATAGCCCCTTGCTACTCATTATGCTATTGCTGGATGGCATGGCTGGTCGTCTTACTTATTGCTTTAGGGCATCGCTGGCAGCAGGGATTCTTATGGCTTGAAGCTGGACGGGTAGGGAACTTCTTGCTGGATCGGACGAGGGTCAATCGCATCGAATTAACCATTGGGTCGTGGGGGCCATACCTCTATTGATGTGGGTGGGAAAGATATGGCAAGGCAGCTGGGATTATCGCAGAACGAACGTCTTGAGAGGAGACAAGGTTCGGCGATCCATACCCATCCACATTTCGTAGGTTGAGGGATCTTCTTTACTAACCTTATATATTTATATTCTATCTGAATAACCTTTTTATTATTGCTCCTCTTTATAACCTTTTTATTGCTATTCTTTCTAACAATGACAGCTTGCTTAACGTGGGTGGTCGGACAAGGTTCAGTCCATCCTGAAGGAACGAAAAGGCCATCCCCAGACAGTCGGACAAGGTCGAGCGCCTACAGGAAGACCAATTCGGTTTGACAGCCAAGTTTGACTACAGTCAGACAGTCGAACGTACAGGCGCCCATATGCGGGACTACCAACCCAGATACTGATTTGATTAGCTTATTATTATACGTAAATACTCCGACAAAGGACAGGCACCTAGGTTCGCTATTAAGTTTCTCCCCGAAGAGAAGCCCAGGAGCCCGCCCAGGAGCATTGGAAGATAGCCTTAAGCCCAGGAAGGAGCCCAGGAGCATTGGAAATAATTGCCAGAAGCCCCGCAGCATTGTGAGATGAAGGAATAATACCTTAAGCCCTCGAGCAAGGTCCTCCCTTAAGCTCTCGAGCATTGTTAGATTAGGGACTCCCAGAAGCAAGTTAGTTAGTGACCGGGGATGCTTTTACATTTGAATTACAACACTTTGTTAGATGGTTGCCCGGCGGGCGAGGACACAGCACTGGGGACACCACACAGCTTGACCGGACAGACCAACACTCCCCCGCACAGAAAGAAACACACGACCACCGGACAGACCACACACACCCCGCACAGACACACTGATGGCCAGTCCTACACCCACCACACACCCAGATCCACACACCTAGATCCACACACTGTAGGCCATCCCTACACACTGCTTGAACGCGCGTACCACACTGCTTGTTACTTCTTTGCTGACCTTACCCATCCAGATACTTTGACTTCTTGCTTTTTAGACGATAATTAATTGACAAGGAGGAACGCTGGCGCTGGAACAAACAAATAGCAGGCGGGGAGATATATTTAGAAGGAAGGGGAAGACAGTGACGGGATAAAACGATTAGATGGCCATTTTAGCCCGCTGTAAACACTCTTTTTGCACTTATATGATATATACCCCCAACTGAAATGGAAAGTGACGTTACACTTTTCTAATTGGGTCTGGAAAAGAGGGTCCTTTGGAGATCGACCTGGTTGGAGATAGCTGCCCGGGCACTCGACCGCTATTGAAATAAAGGTGGGCCCCGTCCCGTGTGCAGATGGACCCCTGTCTATAGCCTTTGGAGATCGGTAAATAATAGGGAGAGATCAGGAGGGGGAGAGCACTCTAGAGATGCACTCACCCGAGAAAGAAAGAAAGAAAGACCAAACCTTTCCTTTGTCTAGGGATAAAGGGAC
>Ga0316216_1000141_pt1 | contig 10826 bp, 5 predicted proteins | sample NRE6metagenome_FD_207800 | JGI IMG/M metagenome (GOLD analysis project Ga0316216, IMG submission 207800) | Spruce roots microbial communities from Maridalen valley, Oslo, Norway - NRE6 | ecosystem: Host-associated > Plants > Roots > Unclassified | place: Norway: Oslo | collected 2017-09-15
GACTTCCTCCAATGCCTGCCCCTCTACCGGTCTTTACTGATCCGGTTGGAGCGGGCGGAAGAGGGACAATGAAAGGCAATGAGAGGAGAACAGGTTCGGACCAGCAATAGCCAATCTATTCACTAAAGTAAAGGGTGATGGGTAAAGAGTTCCTTTGAGCCACCATAGGTTTGGCAAGACCCGGAACCGGCACTTAGTTATGACCGATCGGATCGAGTGACTCCGTCTCATTCTTCCATCCTTTTCTCTCCGCTCCTCCCTGGATTTATGGTTTTGTCTATGTACGTATTAACAACGGGTGGTTCTTCGAATAGTTCCTTCCTTCCAATTGAGTCACTCCAGTCCCTTCGTTCGGGAGGGGAGATTCATTATTTTATAAGTGGAGGTTGCCCTTGCCGGGTTAATTTCGTACGGGAGGGGGCTACCTCTAGAGCTTTCTTTCTTGCCCGAAATCCTCCCTGAACTCCCGGTAAACAGGATCTTTACTGCTGGCTCCAAAAAGAAGCCCCGGTAAACATAGGAACAGGTGCGGAAGCTGGGGATGATGTCTATTATGTTTATTCGGCCCGATCGCCTCCTAAAGGAAGGATGGGAGCACCGGTTAGCAGCATTGCAGAAGAAACTGCATTGAAAAGGGAAGTTTTCCTCTTCACCCAACCCAGAGTGCGTGGTACCATCAGTCGTAGGATCAATCATAGAATCGTATTCTGTTGGAACATATGCCTACTAGAAAGAATCGAGGTCATCAGAAGCTACCGTTTAGGCCAGCCCTTGCATTGAGCGGAACTGCAGTAATTAAAGGAACCAACAAATAACGATAGAAGGTGGGGGGTAAACTGCATTGGTTTTCGGGCTGCCTTGCTCCTGCTCCGACCGGTGCATTGGAGCATTCGAGCTAGCGAGGTTCCTTGCCATTAAACCCGGCCGGGAAGGTGGATATATCTGGTTGGAGGGAAGGGCTTGAGCTATCAATTCATTCCATTGCCGGGAACCCCCAGTTGTTAATACTATAATAATATAAAGTGCATTTCTTGGGGCAGATGGGCATCAACCAAAAGACTGTTTATCAAAGCAAAGCCTGAACTCAACTTAACAAGCAGCCTTCTTAGTCACCGTTAGTTCGATCCTTCCCTTTAGAGCATGCCTTTCTTTACGGGCACTCGACCTTACAGGTAGGACCTTGTGTTAAGCCCGGTTGGGGCAAGGAGAACAGCATCTCAAGTTGAGTCGGTCGGATCAAGCTTGAAATGCACTCTCCAGCAAATGCCTCTCCCAGTCTTCATAGGGTGTTAATTCGCCTCTTTCGAAGGCAGGCCTTTAAACATCATAACTCGTTGGACCATCAGCAGCTCCAGATGTAGCTTGCTTGGTTGCATGGCCAGGAGAGGAGAGTGAGATCATCCCCACCTGTTTGAGTTTTTTATCGAAGCTGAAGAGCAACAATGATATTACGTAGATAAGATAACGCCTTGAAACCCTCTCCTCTCCGGGGAATAGCTAGCAAACACCTTCCTTCGTACCCCCCATAGATTCTAAGGTCGAGTCCCCGCTAAAGCTGGAGATACGGCTTCAAATGCAGTTGATTGCCTGCCTTTCATACATACTGGAGCAGATGGGTCTCCTCAATGCACGAAAAGAAAGACTCTACTCGACTGACTACGGGCCTACGCCCCACTGAAGCCCTTGTTCGGTGCTGCCAGACAGATGGTGGAATTGAGAAAGGTGATTATTGATAAGCTCAAGCCGGAGATTCCAATAGCAGCATTACGGTTAGTAGCGGAATGATACCAATAAAGCCGAGAAAGCAAGGAAGCAAGAAAAGGAGTTATGAATGTGCCGCTATTGCCTGGAGATGTTGGCCTTGGCTTTGCTCGACTTGATTCCGTACTTTCGGGTGAAGGATCACCGGTTCGGGCGGAAGCAGGCAATCAATCTCAGTTCTAGATGCAAGGCGTTGTTGATATTACGTAGATAAGATACTGCGGTGATGAGCCCCTACGGGAAGATGTCGACATACTGTGCCGGTTGCCCCACTTAGTAAATTCCTTCCTTCCTTAAGACCTTCCTTCCTTGTAGGGGTGGGCGGAAGCCTCCAGTCATCAGAGTTTGGGTGTGCACCTTAGCATTGATATTACTACTATAAGAGGAGTTGGCCCAGCAACTATGATTGGAGAGGGGTGAAATGACTTCTTTTGTTCGAGGGTTTAGTGAGAGCTGGAGCAAGGCAGCCAATAGCGGCACATTCACCAATGCCAACCCCAGCTTCCTTTATTCACTCTACCCCCCAGATGTGAGTATGTCAATTCCTTCCTTCGTTCCCTCTCCTGTGTTGCTGGCAAGCTGCTTCTGCAGCCAGTTGAAATCGATCGATCAAAGCATAGACCCAACCGACGGAGACTCAATTCAACATATCCGCCCGCTCCAACTGATCCTGTGAGTTCAGAAGATTGATTGATTGCCTGCAGTACTGCCCATTGAAATGAACTCTCCTCGACTACCGGAAATCAAGCTGCTAACAGCATCGGTTCGAGTCCCCTACTTCACTTGATTTCTTTCTTTTGGTTGGCTTCGCCGGAGCGGAGATCCGCCCCTAGGAGAGGGAGTGAAACTCCCAGACCTGTGCTTATTTCACCCCTTAGCTTAGCGAGACCAGGACCTGAGCTTTCGATGCTGATTCCTCAACTTGTCTTCATAGCAAGCAGTTTCATTCCTCAGTTGGGTGGGGGGTAAGGAGAACATAGATTCATTGAAGCAAACAAACAAACAAAGTAGAATTCAACAAATGGGAACCCTGTAGATCCTATTGATTTCTCTTCCTCTCTCCCACCCTTCTCCGGTTGACTCTATTTCTTCCACTTCTTCGACTCCTTTTCTCTCTCCAGCATCCAAAAGAGTATCCCCACCCACGCGGGGAAAGGAGAGGTGAGCTATTTAGTTCTTCGCCTTCCTAACCAATAGGAGTATACTTTTTTGGTGGAATTGATTGATCCGAAGAAGGGCTTCGCTCCCTTACATTGCTCTCCCTCTTCTACCCGGCACAGTCTGAATAGTTAGTTGGGGGCCTTAAGGCAGGTTCAATGCTTAGGCCAGGTGGGGGCTTATTATATACGGCTTAACCGGAGCTGCTAATGCCCCACATCGGCACATTCAAGCTGCACCCTACCCACTAGGCTCTTACTTCGAGTGATCAAAGGAACTCCCATGCCCATATCCAACTCTTCGGCTCCTGCCTTACCCGTAAAGGGGGGGCAATCGAGCTCGACTAAAGACCCTGGCTCTCCTCATTCTTCCGATTTCCTGCCTATATTTCTATCTATCTTTCTCAATACTGCTGATGGAGTTATGAGCCGTCGTCCCTCTGATGTGAAACCCTCTTTCGAATGCTGTTGATTGCTCCCACCACTCGTTGAGGTCTGAGAGTCGAAGGGACTGGACTGGGCGCCTCATTTGGGTACTCTTTTCATGATGTTTGGCCCTCCTGGCTGGAGATTGGCTGAATAGACAGCCATTTGATAGAACTGATCAATGGAGGGAAGTGCGGGTTGAGTCGTTAATTCATCCCTCTCCTTAACAGTCTTAAAGAGCCATTTCATCCCTCTCCCTCGAGCCCTATGGTCGGTCTTAAAGAGCGCTTGACCCCTCTCCTTGCAAAATGTTGTCGGAGCCTTCCCAAGGAAATAAGCCTAAAAAAAATATCCAATTTCACTAACAAAAGCTGCCTTCCCTCTATAAATACATTGCTTCACACCGGTAATGCGATGGCCAACAGCGATGGTCCAACTGCGATGCTTTGACCGAGTAGATTTGAGCTTTTCTGTTCATACAACTGCGAGGGTCCAACAGCGATGGTTTTTGTTAAGGGAAATCGGCTTTTCTGTTCATACAACAGCGATGGCCAACAGCGATGGTCCAACTGCGATGGTTTTACCGAGGATGCGCAAGCACGCTCGACTGGGTGAGGGAGAGGGGATTTAAGCGTTTCTGTTCTGACAACTGCGATGGACAACTGCGATGCTTTTACGGAGGGGAAAGAACGTTTCTGTTCATACAACTGCGATGGCCAACTGCGACGCTTTTACGGAGGATGCGAAAGCACGCTCGACTTACAGGAGAGGGCAACCCTGTGCTCATAAGCGTGGTCTTCTCAATCGGCGAAGCCTCACAGAGGGAGAGCGTAATTACATATATAATTCATAATAGACAAAGGCCTAGTTATTAAGTTATTAAGACCAAATGCCTTCTATTGCCACTTGTGGACAGGGTGAGTAAGCGAACTCTCTATTTGATTTGGCTATTTGATTTGGTTCCCTCAAAGAGATAGCGAAGGTAAGGTCCCCTTTCTTTCTTATAGATAGCTCCCTCACTTTACGTACGCTATTGTCGAATGATTGAAGCGTAATTACATATATAAGTGAAACTCACTCACCATGTTGATAGGTAAGAAGGTAGGTAAGGTAAGATAAGGTTAATCCGGGAAGCTTGGCAATAAATCTATAGAGAGTAGCAGGATAGAAGGTAGGCGTGGTATGAAGGGTAATGGGTATCTTATCCCCATCGCTCATGGAGGCATAGTCGATATTATTTATGCGATATGGACTATCCATCCTAGGCAGTTATTTTTCTAGCCAGCAACATCGTAGCCAGTTACTGATAGCCAGTGACTGATCTCCTAGCCATCCCAATATCTGACCCTGATGGCTGCAAATAGGTTAGCAGGAATAGGCCGAATATAAGTAAGTGGAATACCAAGGAAGAGCCAAGTAAGTAGCTCCACCAATGACCTTGCTCAATTATCTCTCCGGGATGGCCCACTTCCTACCCATGAAGCCTTTAGCCCGATAACCATTCCTAAGTGCGATAACCCCTCCGCCAGCAAGCATTCGACCCAGCAAATGTAAGCAGTAGCAAGAGTAGTAGCATCAGTGCTTCGACGCTTCCACGCCCCCCTCATTAAAAAAATAACTGGCCATGCCGGCAAGCTCATAAGCAAGCCCCGCCCCGCTTGATATTTGATGGATTAAGAGGCGATACAGATTGGATAAAGAGGTTATTAAGGCACCTTTAATGCACCAACCCGCGCCGCTTCAATCTTGGTTGGCGAGAATAAATCTGCCCTTATGCCTTTGCCCTTCTGCGCGCCTCTGCCCTAGCAATAACCAACCCGTTCGCTGCTGTCCTTACGGGCTCTATGCTTGCGAGTGGGAAATAAAGGTGGGAACGAGGAGGAACCTCTGTTCTGGAGGGAACGATCCAAATTGACTGATGGTAACGAAGGTGGAAGCAAATGGATCCTTCCGTTGATTCCTCTTCAAAAATCCTTGTCCTTCGCTTTCCTTTCTTGAGTCCATTCCCTAGTTACCGGGTAAATTGAAAAGTGATAGGCAACATATTGGCCTCCCACCCGATGGGAAGGTAGGACCAGCCGTTCGCTTTGGTCCTCCTTGAGGGTCTTTTACCAAATAAGGAAGGTAGGACCAGATTACTTGCCTTGTTCGCTTCGTGGGGCTTGCCTAAGGAAGACAAAGCGGTACCTACGGTAAGTATATTGATCCATGGTGGATGGTAGGTTAGCTGGGCTGGAAAGTACGCTGGGGTTCCTGTTGATGGTAGGTTAGCTGGAAAGCGTAGGTTGATCTACTGGAAACTGCCTTTTCATGAACCATCCATTGTTTAAATTAAAGTATCTCATATGGCCTATAGATAGTTATTGATACTAATACAAAAAAATAGAGAGTGATTTATATAATATGTCGACTTTATATATGTAATAACGCCAGCAAAGAACGAAGGGGAAAATGTATGTAATGTAGCCTGGGGGGTCCGCCTCGCGACGAGAAGGTAAGCAACCTCGAGCTACTGACTTTGACTTTAGGGTAAGTCTCTTTTTTTCTGTTAGTGTCCTGTGGAATAAGGGTCCTGAACCAGACTGTCTTTCTGAGCACAACGAGAATGAGTAGAGTGAATGGAGGTATGGTTTGGCCTTCCTTCCATCCTTTCCTCGGTCGATAAAGAAATTGGTAACACACAAAATAGGCTATCCCTAACCAGACAGTAAAGAAAGCCCTTACGGGAAGGACAGAGATGGTAAAGAGATATCTATCACTGTATGGAGGAAATAACCCTAACGAATGCCCTTTCAGTCCAATTCATCTAGCTATGAACGGAGGGTCCGGGCTTTGCCCTTCGCGTGGAGGGTTCGCTAACGCTTCGCTAATGCTCCTGGCTTTCTTCTTTTAAGACCTTTCTTCTTTAAAGACAAAGTCTATCCATTTGATCGGCTTCGCCTTACCTGCATGATAAAACCAATAAAGAAATCTAGGTAAAGAAGCGGAACAAGAGATTATGTTGCTACCATTGAACCTCGGGTCGTCAAGATCAATATGGGAAGACGGGAGAGATCTGCCTTTCAATGTGCCAGTCGAAAACTCTCATCTCGAGCATGGGACCTATTCTTGAGGACTTGTTTGTCAGCTCCATATTATTCATCTCACCCGGGCGCCTCTCTCTCAAGTTTGGGATTAACCTAACCTCCCGGTGGTTAATACGTTAATAGAGTTACGAAAGAAAGAGGGAGAAACAGATACTCCCGATTGAGCCACAACCAACAAGTCCAGAGCGGGTCGAGTGCATGGCGAAATGATTCTTCGACATTTCTAATAAGGATGGGCGTACGGGGGGAATTCGTCTGGGGAAGCAACTCAACTAGAAGAGATATGGGTGGCATCAATTCAGAAACCTTTGGATCTGGCCCCGCTCACCAGTAGAGTACAGACCTCGATTGAAAAAACCTGGAAATGAGAGGGCGATATCTATTGCTTCATTGGATTCGTTAAGCCCCAAAAAAAGTTCGTTAAGCTTATGCGGTTACTGCGCCAGATGTTTTATCGCTGCCCCGCTGATCTATCTTTTTCGGGTTCCAAACTCCATAAAACCCGGGAGGACGGGTTCCGAACTCCATCTCCATATTCAGTCGGGGGGATTGCTATCTCGTGCCCTAGACTCTATTCATCTGGTTCAATCGATAGAAACAGAGTTGCCCCTTAAACACGGTTTACTCATCCTATAGGTACAAATCCCTTCCTTTATTCCTCGAATAATTAATGGAGGAATAAACTACAAGGTGATAGGCTTGGAGATTCAAGATATTTTCTTTACATAAATAGTGAAAGCTTCCATAAAAGTGCAACTTAGCAGTAAGCTCGTATCTGACCCTACTCGCGTTTATTAAATTATGAATATGGAAAGAATATGTTCAGTGTTTCCCATATTCACAATTTAATAAATGCTTAGTCACTGAGTCGAGTAACGAGGCGGGTTCCTTGGTAATAATAAAAGCCAAGGGGCAGGTCAGCTGCTAGATATACTGGTTATGCTTCTGCCCTTGCTTCTGGTATATCAATGACTAGCTCTGATGCTTATGGCTATGCAGAAGTGTGGTTCGATAAATTATTTACGTTAGCGCAGCATTAATAAGAAGAAGAATGCATCATATAATAAGAGCTTACGCATTTTTCCTTTCAATAACCTAGGGTAAACCTCAAGCGTTGCTGGCTTTCGAACTGAAATAGGCCCTGCTGCGGGGTATCATTTTGCTTGTGCTTAATCAAGGTAAACCACCTACGCTGCGGGTGAATCTGCTCGCTTCCCCACAACTAGAGAATATACAATTTTATATTTTACTACTGGGGGTGCCCGCGCCTTCTATGTCTTTGCCTATAGTGGATCCGCATGCACTGGATTTGACACCTTATATGTCTCTGTATATGTGCCTAGTGAGTATTCTGGCTATCGAACCGGAAGGGGTATAGGATCTAGAACAGAGCAAAGGGAAGCTGGGGCTTAAACTGATGCTTCCACACGGTCAACGAGGTCTTGTGGGGTGGGATGCTTTTGCCGATGCTTATGCTGTCTTTGCTCTAGCTACTGATTCTGGTTCACGGGTAACTGGTTCAAGTTCATTGGCTTGGTAAACTTGATCTGTGTTTGCGCCCAGAACAGTAATAGGCTCTCAAACGGGCTTTGTGGGTGGACCAACTCCAACCGGAAATGGGACTTCATCCGCGCGAGATGGTGGTGGGAAAGCTAGGACAGGAAGGGATACTGACTCTGCCTAAAATGCTTTCTTTGCAACAGGAGGGTATTAAACTGGACAAAGGGAAGCTAGGGACTATGGCACTCAAAATAGAAGGGGCGCTACGGGCTTTCGAACGGAAGGAACTGGAATTGGATCAATAAGCACTCGCTCCGTTGCTGGTTCTCGAGATGGAAGGGATACCACGGGCATTGGATTTGGATCTCGATCCGGGTGTTACTGGGGGTGGGGAACGAACTGCTACCATCTTTGATGCTCTACCCGCCTTTGCCCTTGCTCCTGCTACTGATGCCTTTGAAGGTGGTGAATCAACGGGCTTTCAAACTATAACTGGAATGGGGGATCCCCGGCTAGCAGGCGAGGATGCATGCTTATGCTCCTGGCTATGCTGCTGGTGCTGGTGCTGGATCGACTTCTGAACCAACAGAATCCTAATCTCGATCACGAAGGTCAGAATCTCGCTTACGAAAATAAAAACCCGGATCTCGCTCTCGAACAGGATCTTGCTCACGATCCCGAACATAAGAATCCCTATCACGAGCATTATACTCTTTATCACGAGCGTTATACTCTTTATCTCGCTTACGAAGGTCAGAATGACTATCATCAGCATCAGGATCTCGATCACTAAACTCAGAATCTTAAGCTTGCTTACGAAATGTATCTGCACCTAGCTTTGCTGCTACCCCTTATCTTTTCGGGTGTATGATTGCTAGTGTATGATAGAAGGGCTTGGCTAGCTTTCTGGCTATGGCTGTCTGGCTTGGCTTTGGTAGGCTGTGGCATACATAGGAGGTGGGGGTAAAAGTAATTATCAACGACAGAAGAAACTACCGAATCAACCGGATCCACTGAGTAAACTGCTGCTAGATCAGATACTTACTTGGATGCTACTGCTGATGCTGGATAAACAAGAGCTACTGGACCTGGAGAATCTGGAACGGGCTATGGTTCTTATAGAAGAATAGGAAGGGGTGCTGGCTGTCCAAAATGGCTACTTTATTATTGTAAGCCCCAAGGCTCACTCGCTATAAGTTTGGTGGGGAATTACTAACTAAGTGGGATAAGTGAGGCAGGCAGTATCTAAGAGGTGGGTATAGCAGGCATTAAAGAAAAGGCAGATAGGTCTCTGTAGTGGGTTCTAATTGATGAATCGTATCGTATTGGCTCCTCGGCGGGAACAATAGGCACGGAGTGGTACCCAGACGAATTCCTCAAGGTGTTATGGCTAGTGAATGCTTGCTGTATCGGAAGCTAAGGCGTGTGAGGGTGAAGCAGTGTGTGGTGTTGTGTAGTGTGTGGTGAGGAGTAAGAAAGGTAAGGTTGTTTAATACCGTCTGATAAGAGAAGTAAATCGCAGTACCCACTAAGAGCGGACGGTGCGGAGGAAGGAGCTTACCTTACTCAATACGCCTACTGCCAAAGCGAGATTGAAACCTAGGCTGGCTTGACAGACAGCTCACGATTCTATATGAGGCATGCTTCGCAACCTAGAAGGCTATACAGAAAAGGCTAGCTAGATAGAGGAGGCAGGCTAGGGTGCCTACTTGTTGTGAGTGGGTCTAATATAATAATGAGTGGCTGCATCTAGGCAATGGAAGTAAAGGGTAGATGTTTTCTTTCTTCTCCCTAAGAACAAAGCCTTATTATCCTAAGAATATGTTCGTCTCTCCCTAAGACATGTTTAGAAGGAAGACCACCGGCCCAAGAGATGGGAATTGAAGAAAGAAAAGGTGGGGCCTTTCTCTTTGAGGGACGAGCGTGCTACCGCACCCTTCCTTGTTGATAATAGTGGTAAATTCAATAACAAAAGGTGGGGCCTCTAGTGACTGCCCCGCCTAAGCCTCCGAGAAGTCAGTAGTTTTTCCCTGCCGAACTCCCGAGTAGCTCTCTGCCTTGACGAACTCTCTATCCTGAGCTTTGGGGTCTTAACTCCGATAGCTTTTCAACCCAGAATCTGGCTCTTTCCTGTCCTTAACGGGACACACAAATGCGTATTTCCTTTCCTACCCGGATCAGCTTCCTGCAATCTGGCTTCCCACAATCCCGGATCATCTTGCCACAAACCCGTAATAATAAATAGATTTCTCTTTCCTTTCGTTTCAACCCCGATTACCGACTGCGGTGGCTGTCCTTTAAACCCAAATGTATCACTGCGGGCTACTGCTCTTGTCCTGCCTCTTTCCTTCGTGTAGAAATAATTCTTCCGTGTAGAAAGGGTATGGGAGGACCCGGATTCCTACAATGTGGATAGGAATAATAGAGGGTGCGGGAAGACGGACTTCCTGCAATGTGGATAGGTAAGACCCTGATTGATGCTATGTGGGTAGGACAGTTGTAGAGCAGTTCTAGAGGGGATCATCCTGCAAACGGGTATGAAGCATTTAGCGCTGATCAACCCGGACTATCGTTAACCCGGCGCTCCTTCAGCGTAGCATAACCCGGGCTCCTCTCCTTTCCTCCTTTTCCCCGAATCCGAATGCAGCCGACGGAGAAGGGGCACCAGACCGGCTTGTTTTAATATATAGGGATAGGGCCTCTGCCGGATCTAAGATCTTTATTTAGGCCATCGAAGCGGCATCCATCATCCATATATAGTTGAGTTGAGGGATGCTGCCGGACTACCTTCTGCCCAATTATGATATAGGGGGAGAAGCGGTTCGACGAGTTAGCTACACCGACTATAGGGAGTTCCCCCCCGTAGATAGGGCTCCTCCCCCTCGGCCTCCCGAGA
>Ga0316216_1000143_pt1 | contig 10761 bp, 5 predicted proteins | sample NRE6metagenome_FD_207800 | JGI IMG/M metagenome (GOLD analysis project Ga0316216, IMG submission 207800) | Spruce roots microbial communities from Maridalen valley, Oslo, Norway - NRE6 | ecosystem: Host-associated > Plants > Roots > Unclassified | place: Norway: Oslo | collected 2017-09-15
CTTCGATCATCAATCAAAGCATAAGGTACCCCGCCCGATGTACTCTTTATTTCACACTCGAACTATGATCTTGCCATTCAAACCCCGCTTGCGTACGCATGAGATACCTCATAGTACAACCCACAATCGTGACTAGCCAGTCCAACCCATATATAAAAGCAAAATGAGGAGACAAGAAGAAGCCGCTACCGTACTAGGGATCCAAGGAGCAGAGGTGAGGGCAGGAGCAGGAGAGAAATAAGCTAGAGATCCCCTACAGGGTGAAAATAAAGCGGAGGCTACGACAGCAGGAAAGGAGGTTACACCAATTGCATTTTACCTCATTCACCTAAGCAAAAGCCAAATTGGAACCCAGAAGCACCAGCGGAGCCAATTGATTCAGTTTAAGTTTAAGCAGCGGCGAAGGCAAAGGTAGCACTAGGTTCAGCACCAGATAAACCCGCTCAGGCATAGGCAAGGGCGTAGGTGGCAGCAGCGTAGGCAGCAGGAGGAGCAAAGACAACCAACAAAAAAAGCAACCTCTAATGGGGAAAAGGAAAGAGAAGAAGGGAAGGATCGATGCCTCCCCATCTCCACTTAGACCTTCAATGCGAGGTCTCAATCTCCATCTCGAATTTACAGGGGTGTTGGACGAAGCGCTGGTGCTTTCACTCGATCAACTGGGTATGGATTGAAAACTCAAACTCGATCTTATGGCGGGTGGATCAACAATAACTGGATTTGGCTCGTATATTGACTATCAAACTGGAAGATCTGCTGCTTTCCATTCCGCCGGTTAGCTTCCTTACTAAACTCGGCATTTCCCGAGCTACGAGTCACTTCTTTTCCTAGTCACCCATAGCCTGAGCTCCTTTCCTGATCAAAGTGGGTGTAGGCAGGGTAGCTCAACGATGTGATTCGCTTTCCTCATCAAGGAATGATCGTCAACATTGACCAGTTGGCTTATTGCACACCTGACTCTATTCCCAACACTACTTCGAATGTCCCGTTTATAGGTGATTCGACAGTCAAATTTGATAATGATTGCGCGGTAATGTTCAAAGATTCCTCACTCATGGGAACTTTTTCCCTTCCTCTGCCGGTTTGCTACATAGCTACCTACCCTGTCTATGTAATCTCCTCAACCACCACTGTTTCATCAGTGCCTTCCTTAATGATGCCCATAACTGGGGGCACCGTACCTATGCAATCAGTCCATTCTAAAAGCTATCATGTTGACAACAATCCATGGATGTTGCCTGACCCCTTGATTCCTACAGTTTCAGTTGGGTATATTGGAATGAACATGCCTCCGTCTGTGGTTGAGATTGCTTATCGAGCCATTCAAATGGCCTCCACAGACCCTGATAAAAAGAGACACCTCCCGGTGGAGTACGATCATTTTACTTCACCTAGTTGGGCCACCAACCATCCCAGCTCCAATGACTTTTTAGATACAGTCTTGCCTTCTGATGAGGCTATCTTAGAGGTCATGACAGATTAAGAACGCCCTTGGGAAGACATGCATCATGGTCATCCTTTCTTCCTAAATTAGACAAGCTGGTAGATGGCATTAATGGCCTCGGCGATCTGTGACAACCGATAGCCCCGGAGATAGATCCTCCTTTCCTATCTCGAGTTGGTGAAACTGTTGATTCGCGTTCGTACTAGGATTATATATGAGTTTATGGTTTTTTAAAAAAAGTATACATGGTTTGATGGATCATATATAGTATTTACTTAGGGAATAGAACGGATTTTAGAAGGGAATATACCTGCTCTAGGCAAGTCATAAGGCAAGAACGAACGTTGGAGTAAGGCAAGAACGCTCCTCCGTGGAAGGCAAGTCATAAGGCAAGAACCTCACTTTGGGGGAAGGCAAGAACCTCATTTTGGAGTATGGTGTCTCCCTCCAATCCCGCTACGGAAGATTCAATCTGGCTTCCTCTCCCTCCTTCGTAACGCCATTTCCCCTAGCTAGTGGCTAGAACTACCCCATCCCAATAGCAGGAATTGGGGGTTATTTCCTCCATTTCAACCAATTCTGACCTCATCAATCAATGAGTCATTCTAATTCTGACCTCACTGATCAATGAGTCGTTAGAAGGCTTTACCTCATCGAGCAGGGAGTCAAGAGAGGACTTACCTTCTAAAGAAGGGAGTAATTCTCAGACTGACCTCCTGAATCAAGGAGTTTAAAGATAGGCAAAATGGGAAAATGGAAAGTTTCAGTAACCCTATGGCCTTCCCCTCTATATCGTATCGCCTTCCCAACCTAACCCGCGATTCCCAACCTAACATGAAGAAACCGGCAGAGCCCGTAAGTCATATTGCAGGCTTGACCTTATGCATCCGTTATAGCTGGCCGATTGGATATGTTTATTGGACGAATTTGGTCTCCTGCATAACTTCCCAAGAGGTGCTTGTATATCATAGTTCGGTCTTGTATATGATATTCTATAATAGCTATTGGCCTTGGAGTCGTTGTAGTTGTTTGTTCGAGTTAGCTTGCTTTGCTGGCTGGCTTCCATGTCCCCGCAAGCTAGAGGAAGTCGTAGCGGGCAACTAAAGGCAGGCTACAAGATACGTACTGGGGAACCCTTGGGGGCAACCCAGCACTCGCATACTTATTCTTCTATTTTCTCTTTGAACTTATGCATGAGGAGACCGGCATAACCCGTAGGCCATAGTTTGTTCTATTCTTTGTGAGTTTCCAACTGGCCTCACAACTGGGTATAAACAGCGGTAAGTAAACAACTGGTAAAAAAAAGAAACCAAAGGCTCGTCGCGTTAGCGACTCGTTACCGCTCAGTAAAATGACTTAGTATCTCGGAAATAATACTAGCCCAGAGGTAATCTCTCAGTATGTGAAAGCCGACCTAGCTAACAGAAGGGAATAGCTGGTGAACGTTATAACCTCGCAGTAAAGGTATAACCATCCTAACCTCGCCTTCCCACACCCATATCCCCTAGATAACTGCTTTATAACAGGTCCCATCATCATAGCAGGAATCTGGATCTTCCCACTCCAATATCCCTAGATAACTGCCTTATAACTGCTCCATCAACATGGCATATGATCAGGGTTATTCTATTGGCATGAGGTATAAACTTGTTAATTATAAAATAGGAAGATCTTTAGGTAATTCCGAGTGCAAGGAGGAATCCGGGTGTTGTCCAACGGTCTTGTTCCATTATATTTTCCTATATAGTATGTTCCCGACTACCCGGGTGTAGGCAGTCGGGGTATTGTTCCGGTGTATTAAGCCGACTCAGCTAATAGAAGGATAGAGTTGGTTACTGCGTGAATTTCGCAGTAAAGGAACCTGTACTCTTATTAACGCCGGGTGGTTCTCTCCCCTCTTCAATTACGGAAAGAAAGGGAAAGCCGATCTAACCCGCAAGTCTGGATTTGGTAAGAAGTTCGAGAAGACGCCTACCTAATTCAAGGAGGGAACTGGGCAGCTAAAGGTAGAACCTCGCTTCAGAAGAAAGGAAAGACTAATCACTCTAAGAGGGCTCGCTTCGCTCAACGACCAATCCCCTCCTCGGGTGACTCGCCCCTGCGGGAGCTGTCCCCACTTGCCTAACCAAATCAAGAGGAATAATTGCTCGTCTGACAAGGGAGAACGAGGAAGCCGACCTAACCCGCAAGTTTGGTATCGGTATCCCCAATAAGATTAGTTATAAAACTACCGGGATGTTGGCCAAAGGTCTAGATTCGGTGTATTCACCTACTTGGTGTGTTCTTGCATAACCCAAATGGTAGCTTAGCAGATTGATTCGGTGGGTTCGCCTAGTGAGGTGAGTGCAAAAAGTAATCGGGGTGTTAGCCAAAGGTCTTGGTTCAATGTGTTCGCCTACATGGAGTGTGATCGATTACCCCACGTAGTAGCCGGTACGTCTTGATTCGGCATGTGAAACCCGCTTAACTAAAGGAGGGAAATAGATGGTGACTGGGCCAACCTCGCAGTAAAGGCACTTACACTCTGCTTAACGCCGGGTGCTATCCCCCTTCTTAACGCCTTCGTATCTCCTCTTCCTAACTGCTTCTGAACTGCCCCATTCCCATCGCAGTAATTAGGAGTTTTTATAAAGCTATTCCCCTATAGAAATGCCTCTAAACTGCGAAGGCGAAGCCGCACCTCACCATCTTGTGTCACCCTTCATAGCTGGATTAACTGGACTGAAAGGGCATTACCTTAATCGGGGAATCATACTAGAAGGTACAGCTACGTACTATCCTGGATAAATTAACTCGTGGTAATTCCCCACGAATGAATTTGAGGACAAATGATCAAATGCCAAGTTTCTGGTAGATTCATTTTACTGATAGTCATTTACTTTATTACACTTACTAATAGGTTTATGCCTAATAAAGATTGGGTATGTCGCCTACTTCTCTTCAATTCGACTTTGCTACCGCTAATTGATCGAATTGACTTTGATTTCATTGAATAATATCGTATACAAAGAGATATCTCTAATTATATATGTAATTACGCTATCTTTCTTATAAAAGGTGGATAAGAAAGCATCTTTATGAATGAGCATGTTCTCCATCATTCGATCGGTGGAGTCATTCGATAGACGCTGGAGTTGTGTCATTCTATCGCCTAGGTTGAAAGCGCGAGGGCGAGACAGATCTTCTTTCTATCTCTCTGGCACCCGGAGGAAGGAGGCCTAGGGTATTGGTGATAACCTTGTTATAATAAGCGAGTAAGGACAAATAACTTAAGCCAAAAGCGTCATACGCTTGGAGGCCGCTGACCACTTTGTGCCATAGGCGTGGGAAGCGCGGCTTGTAGCCTTCTGAAGGAGGATCCGAAGCCGAACCATCACCAGCATCGAAAGCATCGACGACACCATTGAAGGTCACGATGTTGACTGAAACATTGACTGAAGCATCATCAAATCGTTGAGTCTCGCGAAGGTGGAACATTGCTGATAACCGAAATATTGCCGATACATGCCAGATGACTCCGAAATTGCCTGAACATGCCGGATCCGGTCGGGATGAACGACGTTCGGAGTTAGAATCGATCTAACTGTCGTTGTAAGAGTCATCCTAACTGTCGTTGTCAGAGTCATCGTAGCGAATCGCCATGCCTGAGACGAATCGTAGCCGATCGCCCGCCATTGGGCCAATCGGATCCAAATCGACATGGATGGTTATCGTTGCAATAGTTGTAGCCAAAGCCAGAGGGGGGAGCATAGAGCGGGAGAGCATAAGGGCCTGCCTATATTCTGATTATTTCTCTTCGTGTCCAAGGGGGGGGTATGGTGCTCCTCTTTGGGTGGGAAGGGGAATAGAATAATTCTGGTTCAAAATGAGGATAAACGGATGGGGGGGAGAATGGAGGGTGGATCTGGATGAAGGTGGGTTTGGAAGGGGGTGTGTTGTGTGGATTTCGCGCCTATTTCTTCCTTGTTTAGTCTTCCCTCCCAGGTGTCAGGCGTAGGTATCCCCTCCCCCCGGGCGAAATAAGCACAGGTAAGTCTCCTCCTGCCACACTATATTTAGAGTCTATACTACTTTGACTTTCAACCGAGTCTAGTAGACATCTCCTGCCCTACTCTACAACGAATGTCTTTCCTTCCTTAGGTCTCCAAAGGTCCTTCCCCTCTTTTTACCGCGCTCCTTATTCCCCTGCTTACCTTAATGTAACCTCTCTAAGAATGTAACCTCTCTAAGGTTTGACCCTATGATTTATCACCTTTTTCTGTTCCTCCCCCCACCCTAGGTCCGGATGGGTGGACGGAAATGAGACCCCGCATTTCACTTGCAAAAAAGGTAGGTGCACCACAGGGTCCTGATCTTATTACCTACAAAATAAAACATAGATGGTGCGATTAGTCCTTATCTTAAACCGTTTATGACCTTTCAATCTTTACTTGAAGAACATGAAAGCTGTTCTATTCACTTTTATGAAAATATGGCTCAATAAATACTATCAATACTAGTGGTCATTCAAATAGAAATATATTTCTATTCCAGTGTCCCCACCCGAGTCTGCCTCTCGCCTGAACCTGCCTTACCTTAGTCTGCCTGCCTTAGGTTCCTGCCTTATCAGAGTCTGCCTGACCTGAGCCCACCCTGAATCTACCTCAACGAAACCTGTCTCACATGATTCTTCCTTACCCGAGTCTGCCTTAGGATTCTGCCTTACAGTCAGTCCAGTTTATAATTCTTATAGGTTTATATTGAAACGATCACGAAACAAGTCAATTAAGCAATTAGTGCTATAGATCTTCCACCCTCTACTATAAATCCTATGAAGGAGATTTATGAAGGTACACGTCATTCACTCAAATTATTATAGGTGAATTAGGATTGGTGTGATTTTGTACATAATAACAACACAATCACTTGAAACACGATCACTTAAAATAAAATTGGTGGAAGTACAAAATGACTTGAAACCTGCGAGGCGAATCGATCAGGCTTTGTCGAGCCCCCCCATCCATCTGACGGTTAGTCTTCATTCCAAACGCCTTACCGCCCACAAATACTTACTCGCAGAAGATAACTTAAGTAAAGGAAGACTTAAAAAGGGGAGCTTAAGGCGAATGTCGAAAACTGTCTCAATTGCCTTTGTAGCGCGTTCTCTCACTACTTACATTCTACTTGCGTGTATATAGCCTGTGACTCACGCTCTTACTTCTCGATAAATAAATAAAAGTATTACGGAAACCATCCTCCCTTGCTACCATGAAGTACCAATAAAGAGAATTCCAAACTAATGACCTGGCTTAATAAAGAAAGTTGGTTGCTTTCTCACAGCGAGTAGATAGAGCCAATTTCAAGACCAAGTTCAATATCAAGTTAGAGAGAGGTCAAATACTACTACCCTCAATAGCTCCTCTTTTATTGGTGAATCCTCTTGGACGAATTACCCCGTCCATCCTAGGGGGAATGAGATCAGCTCCGCTCTCTTCAAGTTAAAGTCATAAGATTTGGGTCGAGGAAAACGTAACCAATCAAGTCATAAGGGTTGGGTTCGAGGAGAACGTAACAAATCAAGTCCTCAAGTCATAAGGATTGGGTTTAAGAAGCGAATATACCCAATCTTTCAAAACCGTTTCAATAGCCATTTGAACAAAGGATAGGAAATGACATATTACTAACATGTGTCTAAAGTGGTGATAGAATGCACGGAAACAGCCTTGAAGGGGCTTCTCACTCACCAGTCTGAAGAAAATGAATTAGGAAAGTAAGGAGTCTCAACGGGGTTGTGTCCATGCATTCTTGGTACTCCATGCTGCCAGTACTCATTTCAGCAGGTGGTTAATACACTACGTCAGTGTTACATACCAAGGTTCAATGCCCCATCCATCTTTATATTAAGGGGAACTGGAGCTTTCTGTCTATCTTAAGTTAGTATACTGGACCTGCTGTTTTGTAGATGTGTTATGAAGCTGAAAGTCTTTATTGACAGTAAGGTACAGAGGATCAGACATCCTTACAGATACAAGCCCTACAAGGGTAGGGTATTCTGACAGATTCTTTCTTTACTGTCAGGTACAGAGGATCAAACATCCTTATAGATGCTAACCCTAAAGAGGTTGGGTATTCTTTAAGTACTGTCTTTCTTGACTGAAGAACTCGTACTCTTACCTTATTTCTTTCTTGGAGGCTAGGGTCTTAAGGGCTTACGCTATACCTATATCCCTCAATATCCCTCAAGGGTAAGGTGTAATAACCATCTTTCTTTCTTTAAGGAAAGGGGAAGGGCAAGGCATTTTTGAGTTCTTTATGGAAGGAAGTACTGGTAACCACTATCCCTGAAGAGCTGTGGGGTTCAAGCTGTCACTGAAGAGCTTTCTTTATTGAAGGAAGTACTTACAAGGCTCTTAAGGTTGTACCCAAAGAAGATCTGGAGATAAGTCCGGAGTGAAGGTGGGAATCTTGAGCTTGAAAGTGCTGAGGGAGGGGAGCCGAGTGCTTACTTTCTCTCTTTTTAACTGAAAGCCTACTTCTACAGCCCTTACTTTGGCTAAGGTAAGGGTATAAGACAGAGATTCTCTTGACTGAAAGCTACTTCTCCTGCCCTTACTTCTGAGCTTGAGATTCCCGTGGCTTGAGATAAACCTAATATCGTTCAGGGTGCCTCCTCTCTCTCTGGCTTTACTGGAACTGTCTCAACGTCTGGGGCTGCTCTTGCTCCTACATTGATATCATTTGCCTGTGCCTAGGAAAGCACTTTCAAGTTATACTCTAATAAAAAAAAGGTAACCAAATAAACTTTACCTCCCCAACTCAATCTTTCCCTCCCTAAAAAAACCTTCAAAGAGAGCAAAGGCTTACCCCAACGTCTACGGTTACCCGTAGAGCCAGTTATTCAGAGATTTGTATCGCTACCAAATTTGCTAACTAAATAAGCTGCCCGGTATCAGGAGGGTCTAACTCCTGTTCCACAGTATTTCGGATTTTAGTACCATGCTGCACATCATGTGCCAGCCTACTACTTCTCCGTTAGCTGGATCGTCATTGATCCGATCTTTGTTTATGAAATCTAGGAAGGATATTCCAGGGCCCACTCAGAGCACTTAGAATCCATTGGCGCAGTCGACTCATTCGCTTGGCGGCTAATTTACGGAATGTGTACCAAATACCATACCAATATATCACATCAATAGCATCTCTTTGTCTAAATCGAATGAGACTTAATATGAGACGGGAATATCCGAAACAGACATTGAAATGAAATAGCACCTTTGTATAAACTGGCTCGAAGGAACGAAGTGAAGTATGAACCCTACCCTATAGGGCCTGGAATTCTTCAAATAGGTCCGCCATGCTTATTAAATCATATTACTTATGAGCATGTAATAAATTAGTTAGGTGGGCCGCGAAGAGATAAAGTAAAGTTTCAAGGTGAAAGAAATGAGAAAGCGACACCAAGGTAGGAAAGGAAGGAAAGAGCGACAAGATAAGCAACACTTGAAATCGTTTTTCGAAATGAAATTGGTATTTATTGCTTGCTCGACCATTTGCTTCTCTTGAGTTATTAGCTCCTGTAGGGTTGGTTTTGTTCAATAGGCCAAGGGACAGGGGTGGCCAATTCTTCCATCATTTTAGACTCTTTTTCTTATTTCTTAGCTACTGCTGTTTCTGTCCTGAGAGAGCTTTCTGGTTATGAGGTTCTTAGCGAACTATGAAGAGGGGTCTTATTCTCGTTTCCAGGCGGTCTAATCAATTAATATAATGGGGTTCCTAAAAGTAACATGAAGTAGTTGCCAGCATGCTATGAAGAGGGGTCTTATCGTTCCCAGGCCGTCTATGAAAATATCTCTGTCCTTGGGTCGGAGGTTTGGGGTTATTTCGAATAATAATTGAGAACAAATTGCTTGCTCGACAACCCGCTATTGCTTTCCCTTTTCTTTAGAAGCTGATGAACAAAGATCTCAGATCATGAGTGCTCACTCGAGTGATCAAGCTTCTTAGATCGAGGAGTTAGAAGGGATTCTTAACCGGGTGGGAATAATAAATAGTGGTTAATAAAAGTTTTCGTTAGATAGAGGATTGTGAGGACGGAACCTAGATAGATTGACCTCTAAAGGTGGGCTCGAAAAGCGCTTACTACTAGAATGCTGTAAATAGGTGTGGTGATATCTCGAATCTCCTACACAATCTATGTAAACTACCCTTCCTTCCCCTTTGATGATCAATCAAAAAGTTGATCAAGGTACTAGACTTAGACTTATAAAGTAGAACTTCTGCTCAGGATCACTTCAATATGAACACACCCCTTCACGCTCAGTATGGAGGGTTATTCTATTTTGAATAAACTAAAACCCTGCTCGTGTCGTGATACTTGCCTGCCCTCTATGAGTTTTCAAAATAGCTAGATATACTCCTATTAATAATCGTTCAAGACTGCTGCTCCGTTTTGTGATTTATTCCAAATGGGGTATGGAGTCGGGATGCTTGAGAACTCGAGTTTGGGGGGTTATTCTATTTTGATGAAACTTTTGACAAACTAAAAAGCTTGAGTGCTCACTCGATACAACTGTGTACCTAAAGAGGAGAGATAGAGAAACTCCTGGCTCTTACCCCTTCTAATGAGCACTAGTCTAACTCGTTCGAAATCGGTAACTCGAGCAAGCAAGCAGCACTCTCGATTAGACCTTGATAACATTCCTTTACTCATGTAAAGCCCGCCCATTCCTTCCGAATACGACTTAGACTTAGACCTAAAAACCCCAATCTCTACAGCCTAGCTTCGATGTTCCTTGGTTACTGTATCGACTTATCAAGCAAGAAAACGCCTACTTATTTATTATACTATGCCCCATATCTAGAGTATAGGTAGAGGATTGATCGGGTTGGAGAGATGAACAGAGGTATGAGTTGGGAGGCATAAAGACCACATCCGGAGAAGGGGGTTCGTTCTTGCTCGTATCCCACCTCTGATTAATCCATACACAGTTTCGATCTGGTCTGGCTCCGTCCATTTGCTTTACTTAATAAGGTCGACTATACTCCCTCCCCAAGAGACACAAGTAGGTATTACGAACAAACTGAAAAGAAAACCACTATGCCATTGTCTTTAGGTTTGCCTTGCTACTTTCCCTTCGCTGTACCATTAGCCTTCCCTCGAATAGAAAATATTAGTTAAGCTAGGGGTGCACCTCACTCGTTGGATCAATCCATGCTACAGTGCTTGGGCAGGATACCGCCCGAATGCGTGGAACCTAGGAATCGTGCATGTACCCGGATGAATCCAGCGTGGATACTTTGGGTATTAAGTACGTATGCTTGCTGTAGAATCATGATGG